>Ga0126311_10000324_pt1 | contig 22921 bp, 14 predicted proteins | sample Plot61_FD_92539 | JGI IMG/M metagenome (GOLD analysis project Ga0126311, IMG submission 92539) | Serpentine soil microbial communities from UC McLaughlin Reserve, CA, USA - Plot61 | ecosystem: Environmental > Terrestrial > Soil > Grasslands | place: USA: UC McLaughlin Reserve, Lake County... | reverse complement strand
AACTACGCTATCTTCTCTCACGGCGTATTCCTCCTTAGTAATAAGGTTGATGGTTCTTGAGAAAACTCATCAAGAATACGCCACCTATTTCATCCGCATACCCAACTTTCAAACATAACTCGGCTAATACAATAGACCACTTTCTCCCCACATATCCCTCCTGTTATCTGCAGCCATAAAAGAGGAAACGCCTTAACTTATATTTATATGCAGGCCACAAGCTCTGGCAATCACCTCTCGATATTAGCCGTTGCGAAGTAGAATCTAAATAAACTGGTACCCGCAATCCCTAGAAATACCCCACATTTTTAAATCTCCAAGTAACTTGCCGCACAACTGCCCGCATAGTTCGGTTGCTTTGTGCTTGTTTGATGGCCGATTAATTGCTTATCCACCTCAACACCGAACTCGGGCCTCTCACTCGAATTTTCTCATGCTTGCTGCCATCGATGTGTAGCATCATGCCCGGCAATGGCCGCGGCTCGCGTCGCTTCCGATGTTTGCTACGCTTGCGAGCACGTCTGACAAGCCCAGCTGTCTGCAAGGCTGTCTTCACCCAGGTATAACTCAAGTTGATCTAGTGCACGCGCTGTAACTTCTCGTGAAAGTGCTTACGTTGAAGTCGCTATATTGCTTCTGATACAAACGCACTACTTCCTGGACGGTAGCCACTGGCACGCGCTTCGGTGACGGTGTGCGAGGCCGTCGATCAAACAGACCGTCATAGCCATGTTCTTCCCAGCGTTCTTTCCAACGTCTCATTTGCCGGCAACTGATTCCGATTATCTCAGCTGCTTCGTACCAGGTGATCTTTCGGGCCATGGCCCGCATGATTATTTCTTGTACTTTCATCGTCCGCTCCACTGCGGCCTGCGAGTAGTGCTTCATGTGCCTCCACAAAAAGCACTTACGCCACACCGCCGCAAGCGGACATTTCATTTGCTATTTAAACCGGACATATCATGTGCTACCTACACTCAGTAAATCCCTGATTGACATCTCTGGTCAATGGGTATAAAAGGCGGCTGTTCACGGTGTTCGGTCTCACGAGAATCGCCCTTCGTTAGACCCACACCCTCATGTTGACGAGAGTCTCACTCCCGCCGGCATTACATCAACTCCACAAAGGGAGTAAATCGTGCGGCTTTACTTCGTCGCGACTGTCTTACACTGTTACTGGGCGCCTCTAACTTCGTCAGCTCGCGCAGAACCTTGCCTACCGATCCAAGTCCCTCATCTGTATCGCACCCCACCTCTTGAACGAGAAATTTAGTGGTGTGCCATCAGAAGGGATTCGTTTCTTTCTCAGGCGTGGCTCAGTTTTCCTACAACGAATAAAGGAGTTCTTTCATGACTCGCATCTCTTTTTCGAAGTCCCTCGTCAGTGTCTTTCTGTTTCGTTACCTTCGCTGGAAGGCCCTCGCCCTGGCCGCACTCCTGATCAGCTTGGCATTGTGGCAGTTGGGCGTTGCCGGACACGAGCACACTTCCTCGTCCGCTAAATTGTTACCGCCTACCGCTGCGCGATCAGTGAACGTGCCATACGACCTCTCGGTCATTAACGCTGACTCCAGCTACTACCAGCGCGTCGACGCTTTGCGTCTCTACCAGCTGGCGCCAGTTCCCGCCGGGCAGAAGCGGCATGAAGAACTTCGAATCGTCGGAGAAGCCTACAGACTGGCACTACCGCAGAGTTGGCTGGAGCAGCCGCTCGTAGTGCTGGCCAAGCCCGACCGTCCGATGACGTTCGTAGCGTTGGATTCCGGAAAGTTCCCGAATGGCGACATCTCGATCACGATCAAAGCAGATGGACGCGGGTTAGCGTCAACGTCGTTCTTTGTAACTAACGAAGGTCGCTATCGAGTGCTGGCCGCCTCGCCCGAGAACGCCGGCCCGGCCGCTTTTTACGTGCACTGCATGAGCCAGACTATGCGCGATGAACTGCGCAGCGGTCGCTATGCGAAGCGCTACCTGGCTGAAGTGAAAGCAAACAAGAAACGCCAGGCGTCAGCAGCGGGTGAGGTAGTGGAGCGAATTCGGCAACGACGATCCACCAAGTAACAGTTCGCGTTTAAAGGATGGATTCGGAGGAGACAGCGATGAAACGGACACAGCGAATCTTAACAGCGCCGCTAATTCTGGCCGCAGTGACACTATGTTCGAGCTCAGTGGTGGGCCAGGGCAATGGTAATACGTCAGGAGGCGTTTCCCAGACGGAATACACCACCTGTAAAAACTCGCCTAGACCGCCATGTGGGTGCTCGAATGCAGAGAGTAAAGACTGCCCGAAAAGTGACTGCTTGAAAGACGAATGTTCTCCGACGTGCAAAGCCAACTCTCCGACCGGCGTCATTGAGAGCATGGGAGAGTCTTTCGCCATCATTGACGACGATGGACCAGCGGCCTCTCCAGTTGGCGCAGCGTGTCCGTCCTGCGCCACGACGGGCCCCGATATTCCCGAAGACAGCCAGCTTCTTCGCTTGCGACTCAGTCGTATCTGGCGCTCGACCTGGGACTATATGGGCAGCTTCGGAGTAATGATGTACAGCGGTTACAATTATTGGGTCGCCAGCAGCATAGTCGAGGGAACCACCATTCTCCAGCTCTTCGATCCCAACACCAGCATGCAGGCAGACTTTCTGGATATCGGAGGTGGGACCTTCATTCCTCTTAACTCTGACGAACACCTCACCCAGGTCGTCGAAGCAACAGCAACTCACGTCATTTTCCGGAAGTTAGACGGACGACTCTTACGCTTTGATTGGACGGACTATTTCCAAAACGGCGTCTCAAGGCGCGCTCGGCTCCGCTACATCGAGGATCGCAACGGCAACCGGATCAATTTCAACTACCTTACGCTGGTCATTAACACCACGCCGGATGTTCTGATGTGGACGGCTGCGACAGATCCGTATGGTCGTACTTTTCAGTTCAGCTATAGACCTTGGCGGGGCGAAAACGTTCTTAGCCAGGTGACCCTACCAGACGGGCGAAAGATCACTTACAGCTATGATGAGGCTATCAATCACTTTTTCACTAACAAAGTCGACTATGGAGACGGCATTGAGTCGACCTTAACCTACGACTACGCGACAAAGTTCAGCCAACGCAACGAAGCTCTGCTACCGGCGGATCATTACCGGCAGGGCATTCTGCTGAGTGAATTCGCATTTGGCCGGACCCGGTGGACAAAGCGTGCTGACGGTACCTTTCTCTACTCCGCTACGAGCCGCGAGGATGCAGGAGTCTTTACCAGCACGATCTATCACCGTGGTGAGACTACAGAAGTCAAAAGCACACCGGCGAAGGTGCTGCTGTCACACCGGCAGCAGCGAGTGGATGGCAGTTGGGAAGACTTGACCACCTACGAAGCTGACGATCGCCGGCCGGTCAAAGGACAGACGCAGCCTGATGGGCGCAACTGGACCGCAGTGCGCGACTCATCCAACGATCGAATAGTGCTCAAAACCTATCCGGACGGATCGACCGAGAGTTTCACCTACAACGGATTTGCTCAACCGACAAGTCATACGCATCGCAGCGGAGCGATCGAGTTATGGGAGTATGACACGAAAGGAAATTTATTGAGTCACACCGAGGCGGCTGGAGTGGCCGGGGTGGAAGCGACGGAAACGTGGAGTTACAACGCTCGCGGGCAAGTAGTGAGTCACACGGATTTCAATGCAAATCAAACCACCTATGAGTATTACCCAAATGGCGATTTAAGATCGCTGACGCTGCCGCAAAGCACCGGCCAACCTGCGGGAACCATCACTTATACCTACGACGCAGCTGGCCGCCTGGCTAGTGTCACAGACCCTGTGGGCCGGCCGATGAGTTATATCTACGACAGCGCTGGGAGATTGATTGTTACCAGTTTTGGAGACGGATCAAACGAGCTGATGAACTACGGCTCGGGCGAGTTCTCGGCGCGACTGCTTTCTAAAAGGGACCGCAATGGCAATCATACCGATTACACCTACGATGCCACCGGGCGAGTGCTGAAGACTCAAGTGCGCGAGGCCACCACAAATGAGGTCCTCACGATCACCACTAATACCTGGGATGGGCCAACCGGAAGACTGATGGCCGTCGACCGGGATGGGGACAGTACCGAATATACCTACGATTACAAGGGGCGAGTACTCACCACAAGTGTTCATCCGAACTCGAACAACACGCTCACGACCACGCACGACCCCAATCAATATCATCTGCTCTCAACCACGGATGCGTACGGTCGTAAAACCAGCTACACCTACGATGCACTCGACCGCCTTCTCAGTACCGCCGTGGAACTCACCCCAGGCGGTGCGACGATCACGACGAGGAATGAATATGACGCCCACGGCAGACAAACGGTCTACATCGACGGCAACGGCATCCGTTATGAGTATCACTACGACGAAAGAGATCGAAGGACGCGCGAGCGAAGTGCAATTGGAACGGCCGTAGAGGCAGTTGAGACCTACAGCTACGACGGCAACAACAATCAACTGAGCACCACAGATAAAAATGGAAGGATTTGGACCAGGACCTATACTGCACGCAATGCCCTGCACACTGATGCCAACCCCCTGAATGAGAAAACCACCAACAGCTATTACGCCGATGGTCTGAGCGCGAGTGAGACCAATCCTAACGGACATATCACCACTTTTATATATGGCACGTGCTGCGAAAGGTTGATCGAAGTCATCGACGCTAATCAGAACTCGATCAGGTACGAGTACGATGCCAAGGGCAATCGCACTAAAGTCACCGACCAGAGTGGCCGGGTAACTGTGTATGCGTATGATGGACTGGACCGTCAAATTGAGATGATGGTGGATCCTGCTGGTCTTAATCTGCGGACGGTAACCGCGTATGACCCCACGCCTGGCGTAATCGGCCGTAAAGAGACGATGACGAGTCCGGCTGCGCAGGCTGTCACAACCGAATATGAGGGACTTGGCCGCGTGGCGAGGGTAAGCGGAAATACACCCCAACTGATCTACACCTATGATCTAATTGAAGGCGGACTCCTGAAGCACATCACCACGAACGGCAACAACAATACTCAAAGCAGTCTGACCGATGGAGCAGGCCGCGCGGTGAAGACCATCGATGGGCTGGGCCACGCGACCGTGATGGCGTACGACAATAGTGGCAATCTACTGACAGTTCTGGATCGTGAAGGAAGGCTGAACCGGTCTGCGTATGACAAACGTAACCGTCGAACAAGCGTAATCGAGGACGACGGCGGAATCGGCGCTGTCACACAATTTCAATACGACGCCGTTGGGAATCTTGTGCGTATCACGGACGCCACCGGTAAAATCACCCGCTACACTTACGATATTGCGAACCGGCGTCAGATGGCTACCTATGCCTTTGGCACTGGCGAAGCGCTAAGCTGGAACTACAGGTATTTCCCACTGGGCCAACTCAAGCGAGTCACGAAGCCTAACGGAATAATTATCAACTACACCTACGACAACCTGGAGCGACTCTCAACTCGCAAATACCTGGCTGGTGTCGCCAGTCTAGGCACCGACACCTTTACCTATCATGCCAACGGTCTCCTGAAGAGGACTGTAGGCGGGCTCTACCAAACCGCAGTTGATCGCTCTAACCTGGCGGCGGATTACGACGGAGCAAACCGCCTGCTGCGGGAGCGAGAAGATATTGGGGCCGGAGCGAAGACAGTAGCATACGTCTATGATCCGGATGGCCTCATTAATCAAATCACTTATCCGGGTGGGACCAGGATGCAGCAAACCTACACAAATCGCCGGGAGCTATTTGAAGTCAAGATCAATGATCAAGTGCAAGCCTCACACGCTTACGACGCCGGTGGACGTCGGATAAATCGAACATATGTTAATGGTCGTGCGACTCAATGGAACTATGACGCTGACGATCGTAACACGCGATTGAATCACGCAAACGTGCAGGCATGGGATTATCGCTACACGGATGAAGGCGATGCGCGGGTACAGGATGATCTGACGACTCCCGACCAGGGCGAAGCCTACGCATACGACGGCATCCATCGCCTCGTTGACAACAAGCGTGGTCAGGTCGTTGGTAACACCGTGCCTCTACCAGCATTGTCGCAAGGTTGGACGCTGGACAAGGTCGGCAACTGGACCGTCTGGAACAACAATGGCGCGAGTGAGACGCGCACGCACAACAATCATCATGCCCTGACGAGCCGCAGCACCGTTCCACTTCCGCAAAGCTACGATGCCAACTTCAATCAGACGGATGATGGCTCTGCCTTCACTTTTGTTTACGACGCGAATGATCAGTTGCAGCAGGTGAAAGATCGAACGACGGGAGCTGAGCTGGCGCGCTACCGTTATGACGCCTTGGGCCGGCGGGTTGACAAGTCAGTTCCGACGGCGCCTCCCGGTGCGCAAGTGACGCGATACTACTATGCAGATCAACGGATCATTGAAGAGCGCAATGGAAGCGACGCGGTACAGGCGACTTATACCTATGGCACGTACATCGACGAGCCGTTGACGATGTATCGGGGCGGTGCGCGTTTCTACTATCACAGCAATCGTGTGTTCAGCACGTATGCTTTAACTGATTCCGCCGGCCAAATCGTCGAGCGCTACAGCTACACACCTTACGGGCAAGCGACAACCTTTAACGCTGCTTACGAGGACGCAGGATTTATATCGCGTGTGGGCAACCCATTCACCTTCACGGGACGTGAGTTGGATGCTGAAACTGGCCTGATGCATTACCGTGCTCGGACTTTTGACACGGTGCAGGGCCGGTTCTTGCAGAGAGATCCGATGGGATATGAGGACGGGTGGGATCTATATGAGTACGTCTCCGGAAATCCCATCAATCACCTTGACCCTCTGGGCCTGGAACTCGTCACACACAGGTGGGAATTTTATTCCTTCGGACTTAACGTCGGCGGGGTGAATATCGACTTCAGAGTTGAAAATGATAAATGTGAGGTGGAGTTCGTAAAGTGCAAACAAACGGGGCTTTCGGCCGCTGGTATAGGAGCAGAAAACTCGGGAATCACGATTTCAATCGGAGCTACAAGCTATGTTGAATGCGATGTTGACAGCAGTTGGACAGCACGCTGTAGTGACAAGTCAACTTGTTGCTGTGATGGCGGTATAATTCAACCCTCGCGAAAATGCCTCAAGGTCAGGGTTCAGTTCTATAAAACGGCTGGACTCATCATCGGAGTCGGTTGGTTAAGCCATGAGACTTTCACGACGCAGTGTACAGATTGCAGTTGCGAATGCTCGGGAAAGTTCATCGGCAAGAAGTGCAAGTAATGTAGAAGCTCTTCACACAAAGACTGGAACATAGCACTATGGACCGTGCTGATTCTCCAGGCTGTGGCTGCCTCTGACTCACTCGTACCTGACGTGTTCCTCAAGGAACGAGGCCATTCAGTCCGCGTGGACATCGGGCATTGGTTGACCGTCTCGGCAACACTTTTTGTACTTGCGCCCGCTGCCACATGGACAAAGAGCATTGTCTCTGCGACATTTAAGACTGATCTGAACAAGGCGAACGTCGCGAAACCGATTTACCCGCGAGGAAATCTGAGTGGGTGTTGAGTACAACTTAGTAATGTTCTTTGGCGATCGCCGCCGTTAGATTACACCACTACACCTAATTCCGCTCCTTTCCATTTAAGACCCGCTCGAGGGCAGTCCTTTGACTCTGCGAGGAGCGTTGAAGTCGGCATCCATATTATTTGCCACTCTCTTCGCCATCCGCTTTTCTCTATGTTATTAGATAGCCGTTGTTTTGGTGGGAGGAGGTCACCGATAACAGCTTGATTCGGGATCGTCGGAATGACCTACTGCTGAACGAACGCATTGAAGTCGTCAACCCAAAGCATAGCGAGTGGCCAACTTGTGACGGTGTTGTGACGGGAATTCAGATAGGAGCACGCACAGGCGATATAGCTGCATAAAGAATCATCAAAAAACCCCAATAAAACCGATATGGCTGCAGCCTGTTTTAGTTAATAGGGTTAAGAATTTGCGTGTTTTCGGATTATGAATCCCGCGACATTAAGCTGTTAACGTTACAAAGGTTCAAACGATTTCAGCCACGCGGTTTTTGGAGATCTTTTTGGCGTTTGATTAACTATCGATCCTTTCGTTAGTCTGAATTGACTCTTAGCTTCGTCAGGGATTATTGTCAGCGCACCTTGAAGGCCTGAACTCACATGAGGCTTGCGTCCTCGCACACTCAACTGGTTACAGTCCTTCTTCTATCGTGAGAAGTTATTTCAACTCTAAGTTCGTCAATATACTTGGACCCGTTGCGTGATTCTGAACTTGATCGTCCCGATGCTCATCTATGCGCCCTCTTATCAATATTAGGTAGGCAGAAGGGATAGTACTATCAATCCGATTCTCACCGTAACACTTTCAGGTTGCAGTATTCACGGAGGAACATTATGGCAATAAGCCGTTCGTATTTGGTGAACCGTTACGTTGATGCGCTACACGAAGAAGATGCCGCGCTATTCATTGGAGCCGGCATGTCACGTAATTCGGGTTTTGTTGACTGGAAAGGGCTGATGAGGGACTGTGCCAAGGAACTTGGTCTTGATGTTGATCTTGAACACGATCTAGTTGCTGTAGCTCAGTATTACTTGAATAAAAGAATGGATCGCTCGCGTCTGAACCAAATACTGACCGACGAATTCGGTAAGCCGGGAACGATCTCTGCAAATCATAAGCTTATTGCTCGCCTACCGGTCTCGAGTATATGGACCACTAACTTCGATTCATTGATAGAGGATTCGTTCAAAGCTGCAAATAGGATACTGGATGTAAAATCGACGGATGAAAATATTGCCACGCATAAGAAGGGGCGAGAAGTCATACTTTATAAAATGCATGGCGACATTGCGATGCCAAACAAGGTGATTATCTGCAAGGACGACTACGAACGATACGCGAGGGACCACGAGGTGTTTCAGAATGCGCTTGAAGGCGAGCTAATCAGCAGGACATTTCTCTTTCTTGGCTTCAGCTTTACAGACCCACACCTCGAATACATGCTTGGTCATCTCCGTTCGCTTTTAGAAAACAGCAAACGAGAACATTACGCTATTATGCGCGAGGTTCGTGAAGATTGGTCCAAGGGGAAAGAAGGAGTTAGATCGTTTAAGTATGCCAAGAACAAACAGAAGCTGCAGATCAGAGACTTGCAACGATATAGCATCCAAACGCACCTGGTCGAAAAGTTTAGCGATGTGACCGACATCCTCGATCTAGTCGAGCAGCGTTACAATCAGAAGAACATATTTGTATCCGGCAGCGCTCATGATTTCGGGACGTTTGGCGAGACAAGAATGCGAACACTATGCAAGCAATTGGGTGAGCGACTGATGAAAGGGAAATATAAGCTCGTCAGCGGTTATGGTCTCAACATCGGCAGTTCTGTGGTGGAAGGGGCATTATTAAACCTCTACGAGAACGGAGATTCTGCTCTTGAGAAACATCTACTGTTAAGGCCGTTCCCGAGGGACACACCATCGATTGAGGCAGAGTATCATCGTAATAACCGAGAGTATATGGTGAGGAGATGTGAGTTTGCGATTTTTATAGCGGGAACTAGTCGTAGCAGTGCAGAATCCGCAGGAGTTATGGAAGAGTATGAGATGACGAGAAGACTAGGAAAGTTTCCGATTCCAATCGGAGCGACTGGTTTTGCGGCTCGGCGTATTTGGGAACTCATGCAGCCCGAATTAAACACTATCTTTCACGGAGCAGTGCGGTTGCGGTTGTTCCAGCGGTTGAATAACCCCAATATCAGCAATGAGCGTTTACTTGATGCTGTGTTTGAAGTCATTACCAAAGTGTCAGCTATTGAGAGGATAAATAGAAACCAAGTACAAACATTGCCGTCTGAGAAGGTGGGCCGACCACTGATAGGCGGACAGATCGAACGCAGGCTCAAAAAACGTCGTCGTCACTCGTGACCACCAGCGGCACACTAGACAGCAAAATGGGCAGTTAGTGATCATTCACTCGCTGCCCGTAACTGTTGATTCTGTTGTGGGGCCGAGGGCGGGAGTCGAACCCGACGATGAGTAAATCATCGTCCTCAACTTTTTGCGAATGCCGAGTTGGAAAAATAAGGATATCTTAGATACTTTTGACTGAATGGCGGTAACTTGATCGTGGTGAACGAAGAATTGACCACAGAGAGTTTTATTAACGTTGAGTAACGTTGCGCTTGGTCCAAGTTTGTCCCGCAGTTGTCCCGCAGTTCTTTACAAATTGAGCACTATAAGCACAATATGCAACGTATGCAGACGCGTTTTTGTTAAGCTTTTTCGTAACTGTTGAAAACAAAAGGCTCGTGAATCCGACTCCTAAGCGGAAGGTCGCGCGTCGGAATCGCGGGGGTACCAGTTTCTGGCAGTCAGCACCTCGCTGCGAGACTACAATCAAAATGAAATAAATTACGAACTGAAATGTTGGAATAGGGTATTGACACTCTTCTGAATGTGGCGTAGCGTGCCGCCCATTCTCGGCTAGCTCACGAGCTTGACACCCCCGCTTACTCGCCCGTTAGTCTCGCAATTTCTCTCTTCAATTGAAAGGCGGTGTTCTCATGCAAGGTGCCCTCAGCTCCGCTGCCCGTTTTTTCAGATTTGTTCGTGAAGTTCTAACCGTAGTTATTCTATTCGCTCTTATCGGATACTCCGTAATAGTGAGTCATTCGAAAGAAGGCAAAAATCCTGATTATAGTGATGGTCAGAAATATTCTCAGCAAAAAAAGCCTTTTCCTAAAGACGATAAATGTCCTAATTGTGGTGGTCCTGCTGCTAACCAGGAAATATATGTTCCACTAATTGATCTGCCTGAAGCGAAGAGTAGCGAAATCGTCTTTAACTCTCGCAGCCCGCATGCAATTACCGTCACGCTCACATTTTATAGGCTCGATGGCAGCGTAGTAATTGCTGATCCAGTGACAGTCGAGTCTGCGGAAATTCGTTATGTTGACATCAGGCAGTTGTTACCGAACAAATACAAGCATGAACGGAATTGGGGAGGCTTGACTCTCTCCTATTTTGGATTCAATCGTGAGATGTGGTCCCAAGTTAGGTTCCTGGGTCTCAATGGTGGAAAGAGTGTCGACGAATTTTTCACCGTGAAGCAGGAGTCACTCTCCGATCAGTATGAGGCAGTTTGGTGGCTACCGGACAATAGCGAATCGATCATAGCTTTGGGCAACATAACCGGCAGCGACAGCAGTGCCACTGTCAGTTTCAGCGACGAGACTCAAACGGTGGACTTAGCGCCTCACGCGACAAAACTCATCCACCATAAACGCGACAAGCAGGGCTTCGAATCAGTTGTTATAAAGGTTACCGGAGCTGCTGGAAGTATCGTGCCTACGGGCCTGATTGCCGGCAAAGACGCGACGTTCAACAGTGTAATCCGCCTCTACAGTCCAAAACTGCAAAGCAGGCAAACCTTTTTGGCAACGGGTTCCACGTCGACGGCGTGGTGCCACACATGCTGCTTAAGAATACTACGGCCTCATCAATAGCAGTGGTGCCGCGGTTCATTCCTCTGGGCGGGTTGGCGGCTAAACCTTTTGTTTCTTCGCAGGTCGTTCTCGCGCCAAACGAGGCACGCGAAGTTGATCTTGCGCCTTTGTTGCGCGCAGCAAAAAAGAAGGCGGACCTGGATTTAGTCAGTGTCGAGGTGATGAATCCGGCCCAGGCTGGTTCCATCATCGGCGCCATCTATTCAACCAATAGCGAAACCGGTGTGAATTATGACGTCCCGTTGCGCGATTCCGGGCCGGTGCGAACAATGACCGGCTCATATCCATGGAAGGTCGCAGATGACTTTACGACGGTTGTTTACATTACCAACATTAGTGACCAGAAGGCCGAGTTTCTTGGTGAGATCAATTATCACGGAGGGAGAATTCTAGTTGATCCGCGGAGTCTACAACCTGGCGAGACTGCTGTCTTCGACATGGAAAAGATTCGTGCTGAGCAGATCCCGGATAAGGCGGGCAGAGCGGTACCCCGTGAGGTATCGCAAGGACAATTCAAATGGTCCGTTCGTGGTGTGACCAATGGCAAGCTACTTCTGATTGGACGAGCTGAAATGGTGAGCAAGTCGCAAAACATCAGTACCAGTTATAGCTGTAACGATCCCTGTCCTCCTTTTATTCAGGGCTCGCTTGATCCATTCCTGCCGCCCATCATTGTTCTCTCGCAAACCGGAGGTTCATCCGCCTGGGCCAGCGCCTATTACGGAAATGGTTACGTCTCCGGGCCTTATACTACCAGTGCTGAGTGGATCCCTGATGCCGCCATGGTCTCCATGGATCCGTCGACAGCTCATACAACCTCGGCGACAGGCCAGTCCACCGGTGGTGTTTGCGTGTTTGCGGACATGGGCCGCGAAGAGAGTTACGGTTGGGACGGGCTGAACTGCTACGACAACAACAACCAGTATGTGGTTGGGGACAACACCTGCACCCAAGTCCTGGATGTTCATATTAAGATGGGGTCTGAGAATATTACCGACGCCACCAAGACTGTTATTGTGGGCCAGCAGATTGCGCTTTCAGTGGAAGTTGTTGGTACTCAGGACACAGCTTCCAACATCCAATGGAGTGTTCCCGGCACTCGCGTAGGAGGGTATACTGCCAATGGTTCGAGCGGCACGGTCGACTCGTCGCCGAATATGCAGTCTAATCCCTTGACTGTTTATTGGGTTGATGCCGGCGATAATCGTGAAGTTACGCTCGGGTGTAGAATCGGCACTACTCAGTTTAATAAACACGCTACCTTTAATGTGAAGAGGCCTACAGCTTCCATTACCACGACTACAGGCTCGGTGTCTTTGGATTCAAATTTCAACGTATTCGGGTTGCACTTTGGCAGTCCGACCGGTACGCCTGGAATTTCGTTTTCGCGCAGTATTACTATGCCCAGCGGTTTCACTGGCGGCGACACTCAGTGGGTACAGCTTATTGATTCCATCACCAGAACTTTCACGCCGAATGCTGGCTCCATCAAAACCCTTTCAGGTTCGGGCGTGCTGGACACAACGTATCCCTATGCTACTGGCGCGAGTACCGACGATTCGCCCGGACAAGGTGTTGATTCTTGCAACCACAGCGCTGTATCTGCCAACGATTCATTTTCCATGTGGTTAATGTTTAAGCCGTCTGGTACGGGTTCGATCTTTGTGCCTTTACGAAAGGTGAGTTGGAGTTGGTCGGGTTCGGGCACCCGGACTGGCACGTGTAGCTGGACATTGAGTACGAGTAACCATTCGACTAATCCGACCGATGCCGATTCAACCGATTTCCCGACCTGGTCATCCAATGTTACTAGTCTTACTTTTCATTAGGAGCGAATTATGCGCATCAGAAAAATGGTACCGTTGCTTGTTCTCGCTGCGGCGCTGAATATCCCAATGCCTGCGGGCTCCCACAACAACGGTAGCGCAAATTTCATGGAGAAGAAGGTGGTTTACTCAACCGGGTTTCGGATATCTGCACTGGCTCAGGCGAACCAGCACAAGGCTCGAGAACCGATCGCGATTGAGTTCCTGATTCAGAATGTGACTAAGAAGACCCTAACCCTGGTAGAGAGGTTCCCGGAAAGAGATTACGAGATTGAAGCAAAGAATTCGCGTGGAGAACTTGTGAAACTCACCGCGAGAGGAGAAACCCTTCGGAATAACAAGGGAGCAGATTTTAGAGTGGTAGGAATTAAGGTCAAGCCGGGTGAACAACGGAAGGACACGATAGACGTGGCCCAGCTGTATGATTTATCCGTTCCGGGAATTTACTACGTAAAGGCCACCCGATGGTTACAAAAACTCAACTCCGATTCATGGGTTGGGGTCGAATCAAACACACTGACGATCACCGTTGTTCCGTAGTGTCAAAAAGTTATTAATTCTTTAAATAACTCTGATCATTTAGAGAGACCCGGATCAAATTGTGGATGCTGCTGAGCAGCAATTGCTGATGATCCCCTCAACTCACACCAGCTTTATCGCTGCGCTAATACCCTTGTCATTCTTGTGGACGGTATTGGCTTGCGCGTCTTGATTTGTAACCGTCTCCTTAAACACTGCCGTCCAAAAGTAGAGGCTCAGGTTGATTGACCTTCCCCCTTAAAACCCAGCCAAAATAAAATAGAGAAAAGCGGCAATTGACACCTCCCCAATTATTGGACCATTTCGAGGTTTAAAAATCCGGCTTTTGGGGTCGGTTCGGGTTTGTTGCCAATCGGCCACGAATTCGCTCGGCGTTTGCTGGCCCAGCGAGCTGTGTGGTCGATATTCGTTGTAGTCCTGGCGCCAGTTTTCAATCGTCTCCCTCGCGTCAGCGAGGGAGAGAAACCAATTTTGATTCAGGCACTCCTGCCGCAGTCTACCGTTGAAGCTTTCAATGAAAGCATTGTCTGTAGGCTTGCCAGGCCGGCTGAACTCAAGCTTCACGCTGTTACGATGAGCCCAGGCATCGAGCGCCTTAGAGATGAATTCGCTGCCGTTGTCGACCTTAATCGTTTGTGGCAAGCCCGACTCTTTCAAGCGCTCCAGCACTGCCACCACCCGTGGTCCATTCAGCGAGAAATCGCACTCAATCGCGGGACTGACCCGACTAAGTTATCGACTAACGTTAACAAGCGAAAGGGTCGACCATCAGCCAGCCGATCATACACAAAATCCATGCTCCAACATTCATTCGGCGCCGCGGGCCGCGAGAGCGGCACGCGTCGTTCGCTGATGCGTTTCTTCTTCGTTTTTAACCGTAAACTCAAGCCTTCCTCGTGATAAAGCCGATATACCCGCTTGAGGTTGATCTGCCAGCCTTCGCGCACCAGCAGCGTGTGTAAGCGTTCGTAGCCGTAACGCACGCGCGCTGCGGCCAGGTCTTTCAAACGCAGTCGCAGTTCCGTTTGCGGATCGCGCCGGTGGCGATAGTAATAGACGGACCGCTGCAGTTTCAGCACCCGACAGGCTCGTCTTTCCGAGACCTGAAAACTACTGCACAGAAACTGCGCCTGGGCCCGCTTACGCACCGGCTTCAGAACTTTTTTCTGAGCACCTCTTGCAGCATGTGCTTATCAAGCGTCAGGTCCGCCACCAGCGCTTTCAACTTCTTGTTCTCGTCTTCCAACTGTCGTAGCCGGGTCAGCTCCGCGATCCCCATGCCTGCTACCCGCCGCTTCCACTTGTAGAAGGTTTGTTCTGTGATCCCCAGCTTGCGGCATACCTCTGCCACCGGTGTTCCACTCTCCGCTTGCCGCACCGTGTGCAGCATCTGCTCGGGTGTGAAGTTCTTCCTCATCCGTCCTCCTGCTGTCCAAAGAACCGCTTCGCAAAGCCGGAAATACTAATATTTCTCTGGTCCAGTTTTTCGGGAATGTGTCAATGACACGTCCAGAGAACAGGGACATTTTTGTCCTTTGTTCGCTGTTCAGTTTCAAGCGCAATATCGTTCCCGCAAAATTACTCAAGCCCACTATAGACGATGAAGGATGAGGGAAAGATGAGGGACTTACGTGATGATACCAAGTGCGACGTGAGCTTGCTTTGACGACTGAAACGTCGATAAATACTGCCTAGTACCATCTGGTAGAAGGAGGTAAGAGGGTGTACTGAGGATTTAAGTCCGCAGCATCTGCCCTTCCGCCATCCCGGCATGTTGTCCGTCATGTTGATCTACCAGGCCTTTCATCTTTCCGCTAAGTCATCGATACTGTGGCGTTTTGACGCAGGTCTGATCTCTGAATCGGCCACGTTTTTTTATCAAGAGCTGATCCGTAGCCCATTTCTTTACACTTGAGAGCGTCAGGTCTATAGTAACCACGCTTTGCCAAAATAATCTCACACCCAGGTCTCACACCTGCCAGTGTAGTCCTCAACGAAAGGTATTCTGGTCATGTCAGCTCGTAAACACATACAGTCCATTGAAGGTGATGCGACGCCTTCCGACATCTTTCAACCTCATCTGATGGGCGTCGAATTGTTTGACGACATGGACGAAGTATTTCTGGAGGCCCGCCAGTTGGCCGCAGGCCAACACCCGGATACCGGCGAGCCAGAATTGGACCAGGCCAAACGAGCTGTGGCCATAGTAACGCCGGGCCGGCTGATTGTGCTTGATCCATGTCCCGACTCAAACACTGTTCCAGAGGACGAACTCCTGCCGATGCTGGCAATGCTGCCGTCAAGATCTCCTCTGAACATTTCGGTAATTTTATACACCAACCTTGAAGCGCTCACCACGGATATGACCAAAGCGATTCCTTTCCGTGGCTACTTGCTCGCCTGGGCAACCGCTGGCCATAACGTCATCGTCTTCGAAGGCCATTCTTCGGCGTTCGAGAGCGGTGTTCGCAACGCAGATGTGCTGCTCATGGACTCAGGCATGCTGCCTTTTGTGCAGTTCAACTGGGTCGAAGCCGCGCAACGCGTCATGCAGCCGGAAGGAAAAATATTTCTTCACGATCGCCAGACGTTTACTCTGTCGCTCTTTAGCCAGCCTGAAGGACAACCACCGAAATCGAACATTGAAGTGAATTATAATGAGTTGCTTTTGAGAAGTCTGATGAGAGCGGCGCAGAGCTCGGTCGAGATTACAGCGGGCGAGATGGTTCCTGACCTGTTAGATCTTGTAACCGAATCAACTGACCGCGACTGGATCAGTCGAAACATCGATCGTCACAGGATCAACGCCGAGACATTGATCGACTTATTCCTTCACAAAGCCGGCTGGCGCTGGTCCACCCCTTTTAAAACAACTGGAGTTTTGAAATTCCGGTTCCCTTTGACGAACGGTACCGCGGGCCAGTGGGAGTTCACGCTAAGGCTCACCAAAAAACAACTGCTGGAAAAAGACAACTGCGCATCGAGAGATAGAGTACGCGAGCTCGCTCGATTGACTGCCGTCAACATTCCCGTCAACATATAGTTTCAGGTTTGTAAGTAACTGAAGGTGCTTAGGTTGTGAGCGTGAGCCCATTTACTGAGCCAAGCGGACCATTAGAATGTCCAAGCCTATTAGATTGTTACATCGGGAAACAGAACCATGCAGGAACTTCAAATCATCCCCTCACTTGTGGAAGGCTCCGCCCCAGAATATAATTTTGTCGTTCCGCAATCTCGACTAGTTGGCCGCAGGCCTAGTGCTCAAACTTCGCCTGCACGCTGAAAACAAATCTCAGTCCATGCCACGCCACCTCGTCAGAATATATTTGGCTTCCTCGCCCGATTTGAAAGAGGAAAGACGACTCGCACTCGAAGTGCTGCAAGAGCTCAACGAGACAAAGGCAGCCGAGCGAAATGTAGTGTTCGAGCTGGTTAACCCAGATCCGGATCCCTCAGAGCCGGAGATGGGCGCCGACGCACAGATCACAAACTCCGATCTTTTTGTGCTGATGCTGGGTAAGAGCTGGGAACAACGTTCCGCGCCAATACCCTCCGAGACGGCATCTCTTGAATGGAAATTCAGGGTTGCCCAAAGTGCTTTTGGGCACAATGGGCGGCCGCGCTTGTTGATTTACTTCCATTCCGTTCTGCCGTACATGATGGCGGACCCGGGCGTTCAGCTACAGCGAGTCATCGAGTTTAGGGATGCGATCGAAACGAGTGGCAAACAACAGTTCACGATCTACGACCGCCCTTTGCAGTGGCGGAACATGTTCCTGTCACACCTTTCCCGCTGGTTGGATAATCCGCGGGACGACCCCGGATATTTTCCGCCTTATGTCTTTCCTCGGCGCTTCGTGCACGAAGTGGGAACAGATCCGTCGCCGGCTCGGCAGCGTGCGTTTAAGTACGCAATTCAGGCCTTCGACGCAATTGAACAAGGTAGACTCACTCGCGCTGAGGAGTACTTTTCGCAAGCCCTCGATATTGCTGATGATCCCGAACTGCTTTATAGCTTTGGCGACTACCTCCAGCGCATCGGGTCACTGGATCGTGCAGAAAAGATCTTCCAACGTCTCCTGACGAAATCACTCGCCGACGAAGACGTCGATCCGAGGTATCAATCTTTAGCACTCAGGAATCTCGGTGTCGTCTACGCCCGAAGGGCCGCAAACGAAATAGTCGTCATCGGCGTCGGTTCGTCGGGAAGGTTAGTTGCCGAGTATCTGCTAAGGAAACCGGGTTGGAAATACGTGAACCTGAGGGAGTCTTTGACGCATCTGCCTTATGCCACTTCGCGCAACACATTCGCGCACGGACTGGCGACGGCCTTCCGCTCCAAAGACACAGAACCCTTCGGGCAAATGGTCTCGCACCTCTATCACTACTCGCCGATGCCGCCGCGCGTCCAGGTTTTACGAACACTCGTTTCCAATGTCGGCGGTGTTTCGACGGCCACGGAATTGACAGGAGGCGGGAGTGGTTTCCGGGCGCTCGGAGGAGTTCGTAGCGGTCAAGCCATCACCGAGCGTGAAGCGGCGGAAGTTGCACCTGAGGCCGTTCGCGTTCTCGCGACGCACGCGCAACAAAAGAATCCGTCGACCCTTGAGAAGATCAGCCGCATCTATTCAGGATACCCTGATATAGTCAAAACACTTGGACCAAAACCCTTGTCCATCACGCTATCGAGCATGGCGGAGAGGGAAGCGACCAACCCGCGCAAGGTGCTTTCGATGAATTACGTTACCGCGAGACCAGCGGAAGCTCGTGAGGCTTTACACTCTGTAGACCCACCAGAAGGGGGTGGGGGTTCGGCTGTCTTTTACATGAGAGACGTCGACTTAACTGAACAAGAACCACCGAGATCTCTCGTCGCAAACTCCTGGTTCGAGGATGAGGATGGAAATCCTCTTCCACTTCGCACGAGTCTCATCGTCGGCCACTCGTACAAATATTTCTTCGCTATCGAAAAAGTCAAAAGACTATTGCTCCTCGGCGCGAGTAGTCTTTTCAAAGAGCCGCCCGAACTGGCTCGTGCGGGAACCACTAAAGTTGAGGTGGAGGTAATTTGCCCGCTGCTTATAACGAAAAGCATGCACAAGGTCTCCCGGCGAAGTGCGCGGTATTACAGCGGAACGGGAATTCGTCCCCACTCCTTTCCACTTCGCGCCTGGGAACCCGGTGATTATCTCCTGACGCTTCGTGTGTTCTACATCCGCCGCCTTCTCTACCGCGCAGTGGTACCGATAAGCGTAGCCGCTGAAGCGTTACATGCATCGTTAGCCTCCCGTGATCCCGTGTCGCGGTTCGACGAAATGTTGCGAGGTGATCATGTCTGAACTTGACGCGTTCAAACAGCCCGACCTCACGATGACCATCGATCGGGCGCTGAATGGTAACTTCGTGGCAAATGTTCGCCGCGCGCCGAGGAACAGGACGTATCCGGTTGAGTTTCCAAGCGACGAAAAGTTCAAAGGCATTCAAACTCAGATCGTCACTCTTCGTGCCGAGCTCACTGCTCGGTCCAAGGAGTACAACAATTTCCTCAACCCGGCGAAGACTGACAAACTCTCCTGTGATCTCAAAGCGGTTCGTCCCCTTTGGGAGTTCCTCGCCGACCGCGGAAACGCGATGCATGCAGCGCTTTTCAATATAAATAAAAGCGGCTCTGCGCCGGCTCGGCTGGCACAGACGATCAAAGATCTCCCCGAAGGCTCTCACATCTCGATCGACTCCACCGAGTTAGTCATTCCCTGGGGATTGCTTTACGACGGCGAATTCCCCTCGCCCGACGACGAGAATTACCTCGAAACTTTTCTCAAACACTTCTGGGGTTTTCGCTATGAGATAGAGTTACAGCCGCCCTACAGCGCCGGCGATTATGACGATAACGACTTCATCAATCTGCGCTCGTATCTGGATAACTCCGACGCAACGCGGCTGACATTCTCGATAAATAAGAAGAGTGATGAAGAGTACAAAACCGAACAGATGACGTTCTTCGGCGATCTTGGTAAGCGCTTCAGTTTCGCAGCCAACCCCGAGATCAACCACTGCCGAGACGATGTCATTAAGAGCATGATCGATCGTCAGGAGCCACATCATCTCTTCTATTTCTTTTGCCATCACACGAAGGGAGAAGGCGTAACGTCGCAGTATGGTTCCGTAGACTTCAAACAACGAACGCGCATCATGATGGACGGCGAACACGGTGGCGTTATTGAGCTTCAGGAGTTAAAGAAACTAACGAGGAAGCAGGAGTTGCGCAATTTCCAGTTTCCGCCGCTGATATTTCTCAATGCTTGTGATTCGGGCCAACTGGAAATGGGCGATCCTTCGGGATTTATGGAGTACTTCCTGAACGACCTGCGCTCAAGCGACTACATCGGTACCGAAGCAAACGTGCCTGCCCTGTTCGCCGATAAATTCGGCCAGGCTTTCGTCAAACAGTTCTTCACCGGCAAAAGCGTCGGCACGATATTGCGCGAGCTGGGCCGATCTTTCGCCAAAGACTACAACAACCCTTTCGGTCTGTATTACAACCTCTTCGGTTTTGCCGACCTTCACCTGAGTAATAAAGTTGAGGAGATAAAGTCTTGAGATATTACGTAATCAGCGATCTTCACCTAGGTATGGGCCGGCTCAAAGACAGAAGTTGGCACAAGCTCGAAGACTTTATGTACGACGAGCAGTTCAAACGCTACCTCGACTTTATCGCCCGCGACGGTGGTGATGAGTTGATCATCAACGGCGACTGGATCGACTTCATGCAGCTTGAGCCGTTCGGATATCAGCGCGGTCTGTTCTCCGAAGATGGTCACCAACTCGGATGGACTGAGACCGATTCCCTCAAGAAGCTTGAAAACTGCATTGCGGAAAACGCACACAAACCGTTCTTTGACGACCTGCGCTCGTTCTTACAGGACACGAAAATCCGCCTGACGATCATGATGGGTAACCATGATCCTGATCTCTTCTGGCCACAGGTACAACAGCGAGTCAGAGAACTGCTAGGCTCGCCAAATGAAACAAAACTTCAGTTTGTCCGGAATAGTGTCAGGAAAGGAACTGCCCACATCGAGCACGGCCACCAATATTGCTCGCCGGAAAACCGCTTTTTCAATCCGGATAACATCACTCACATCTGCACGGCGGATGGTAAAGAGCGTCTTGAAATGAATTGGGGAACGATTTTTGTCATGGAGTATTTCAACGATCTGGAAAGGGAGTTCCCATTTGCCGACAATGTAAAGACAACCATGCGCGCGGTTTGGCTCGGCATAAGAAACGGTTGGGTAAAAGGAGGGATCGTTGGACGCTTTATCAAGTTTCTAGTCGGCGTAGGTGTGCCCTGGAGTTCGATCGCCGCAAACGTCCTGAGCGATCAGAAACGAGAGGCTTATCAGCTCATTCAGCAGGTGGATGATTTTGAGTTGCGAGATGAGCTGCAAAAACTCTACGAGCGCGATAGCGAGACGAGGCTTGCTATCGACGACGAGATCGCCCGCACGACCAACAAAGAATGGAAAGCGATCAATCAAGCAATGCCTCCGCCGGTGGACATAAACATGTTGAGTCCGGAGGTGGAAGAAGGGTCGCCGACCCTAGGCATCTTTCGTGATGAGCCGGAGTTTCGTGGTGCAAGCGAGATCCTTAAACGCCCCGGGGTTGAATACGTAGTCTTTGGTCACACTCATATGGAAATTGACGGCAGCGCCGAGGACGCCAAAGTAGGTAAGTATTTCAACACTGGCAGTTGGGTTAACAGTATGGACCTTTCCGTAAAAGCAAACCGACAACGATTGAAAGACATCTCGAAACTCGACCTGGAGGACAGCACGCTCTTCAGTTTACGCTTAAGACAAGTGGTGATCGACGTGACGGACACTGAAACGAAGGTTTCGTTGTCGCAAATATAATTAGAATTCGTTCCTCGCCGTGCCATTCAAATAAGTTCTCACCGAATGTCTACGGCAAAGAACAAGCGTCGCGATCGTACAAACGATCTGTTTACGAAAACCAACTGACAAGCGCGATTGAGATTTAGTACAACGATTAAGATAGAAGTTCGTGCGGCACTTTTGAGGGATTTTTATTTTAAGGCGTTCACGAGAACATAACCGTCAATCAATCGATTCGCTGATTGGTTTAGAGGAGTGTGAGAATGGACAATAGTCAGCAACCTGAAGGTTCACCTAGGGAATCGACCAGTCTTATTGCGCGGCCAAACTACGAACTGGAATTGAGAAACTTCGAGAGCGCGCTTTTGGCATTCATCGAAAGACTTGGTTTGCCGGCTCAATCAGTGCTCGTAGGAGTAAACGAGCCCGCAATTGTGTTCAAGAACATAGAAGACGTCGTAGGCAAGATAGATGCTCACAAAAAGGGAGTGTCGATCTACATATCAAAGTTCATAGCTGCCGCCGCCGCTGGATTATTTGATGCGGCGCTGAATTATCTGTGGGATGAAACCATAAACGAACTACGTCACCGAGTCGCACAGTATGATCTTTCTTATTTCTACGATATAGCTGTAAGCAATCCTGATAAGAGGAAACGACTAAATACTGCCGAAGATTTAGACAAACTCGATGATAGTGAGCTTATTCAGGGCGCAAACAAGATCGGGTTGATTTCGGACTTGGGCTTTCGTCATCTCGATTACGTCAAATACATGAGGAATTGGGCGAGTGCCGCCCATCCAAATCAAAACCAAATCACCGGATTCCAACTTATTAGCTGGCTTGAGACGTGTATTGTAGAAGTCATCTCACTCCCACTTTCAACGGTACTGTTCGAAATTAAGAAGCTTCTTTTCAACATCAAAAACAACAAAATCACAGATTTGGAAGGAAAGCAGATCTCGGCGCTCTTCGCCGAATTGACGAGTTTTTTGCAAATGTTGGGTATGGAAGATCTCAGGCGGCGATTCTCTGAACCTCCTCTTGTAGTCCGTCTTTGAAATGCACGCCATCGATTACTTGGGCCAGGCGTGCTGCCCCTTT
>Ga0126311_10000323_pt1 | contig 22935 bp, 22 predicted proteins | sample Plot61_FD_92539 | JGI IMG/M metagenome (GOLD analysis project Ga0126311, IMG submission 92539) | Serpentine soil microbial communities from UC McLaughlin Reserve, CA, USA - Plot61 | ecosystem: Environmental > Terrestrial > Soil > Grasslands | place: USA: UC McLaughlin Reserve, Lake County... | reverse complement strand
CTGCCATCTGTTCTTCTTCATTGTAAATCTTTGCTAATTCTTTTATCTTATCTTCAAATTACAAATTATTAAGCTTATTATTATATTGCAAAAAGAGATGAATCTTATCTTTCACATAGTAATCCATTACACCCTTTTTTCTCATTTTCTTTCCAATATAATCAAAAGCAAAAGATGTAACAATACTGTATGAAAAAGTCTTTGTTTAGTAAAATACTAAGTGTATATGAATTGCCATTCTTGATATTTTAAAACCTATTTTTACCACTCCAGAAAAAATCTTTATAATCTCAATTACTATTATTTTTTTTAGTTATGGACTATATGCTTTTACCATTCCCTCATTATTGTATTCAAATTTTATAAAAAGAAAATAGAAAAAATCAATAACTAGAATCTACTACTAAAATTAATTTTCAAAATTAAACTAAAGCCTTAAAATCCAAATATTAGACATGTATATATGGGACTTATAAGTAAACTAGCAGGATATTTTTTTGGGATAATAATTGTTTTAGTCGGTATTCTTTGGATTGCATCTACAATGACAATATCTGTAATATTAGTAGGATTGATTGGATTATTAATGGTTATTGGAGGATTTAGTATTATGTATTTAGGTCATAGGTCAGGCAGAAAGAAGAAACAAGAACTTCTACAATAAATAAAATATTATGCATAAATTCATGAATATATTAAGAGGAATAGGACTAACCCTTATTCACTCTAAGTGAAGCTCTACTTTCATTATTAAAATATTCTGTTAAATAATAAATTAAAAAAGGTTAAGAGTAAAAATTTTATCTCAATGTTATATATATTAATAGAGAGAAATGAGTAAAAATACATTCATTTTAATTTTGCTTTTAATAATTGTGTTTAAGATATTAGCATTTTCATATATATTTTCACTATTCTTCAAATAATATTATACTATTATTAGTTTCCAATAAAAATTACAATTCGGATAATTATGATTTATCCATAACAGTAATATCCAAATAAAAATACTGGTATTTTGTATATGTAGATTACTACTTTTTTATTTTGCTATAAAATATCAATAGTTATAGATAAATATTATCATTAAACTATATTAAATTAATTATTATTCTCCTAAATTCATTTCTATATATCACTATTCAGGATTTGGAAAATCTCTTAATTTTTAATACAGTATAGAATATAAATATTCTTTTATTTATTTAATATTTTAAATAGCCATATATAAAAATAGTGGTTTTAAAATGAATTTATTCTTACAAAAATTAAAAAATTTATTAAAAAAGTTAAAGGTGAATATTAAATTATTCCTTATCATTACTTTTTACTTATTACCATCGCCTCCACCAGTAAATACATCTCCTAATTTTTCTCCAATGTCTGCTAATGGATTTCCTGAATTGTTATTGGCAGGTTGTTCTCCTTGTTGTCCTCCTTGTTGTCCTCCTTGTTGTCCTCCTTGTTGTGTATTATCTGCTTGTGCTGATTGTTGTTGAAGTGATAAAACTCCCATAATTGGAGCGATTATACTTTGTAAGGAACCTTTTGCATCTGCGTGTACAAAAATTGTATCTGGAGTTTCTAAAAGGGCATGATTATGTATTGCTACTACAGTCCAATTAGTTTTTGATATTAAATTCAATACGGGTTTTAGTTCAGTTTGTAGTAGTGCAAACTCTACCATTGCCATCGCATTTTGTGTATTCGATGTAGGTGAAGAAGCATTCACTGTTGTATTATTAGAGCCAGCATCACCGCCACCATTACTACCACCGGTAGCAGTAGCAGAGGCAGGTGAATGTCCCATTATCTCAACAAGAGTATTTGCTACTAAAAATTTGTTTAATACTGTTCCATTCTGGTCTGTTATTTGAGGAGAATCCCTCATAATAGAGATATCACAAATTTCTTTATGGGGATTTTGAATTGGAAATGCATTTGAACCAATTTGAGAAGCAATAGATTTACAATCTATAGGAGAAGACGCAGCTGTAGATTCTGATGATGATGATGTTTGTTGAGTATCTGTATTTTGTCCATAACCTTCTTGTAGTAAAGGAATGAAAGTAGTTACTGCTATTAGTGATAACAGTATTAATAATGTTAAAGTCATTGCTATTTTTATTGTTACAAAATATATAACAATATTAGATAAAATTACTCTATAATAAAAAAGTTATGAGTAAGTGAAAAAGATATAAAATTATTAATAATTAGAATACTTCCCCATAGTTTAACAACTAATTAGAAAAATTCTAAATACTATGAAGTACACAATATATATTGAATTAATCTTTTTGATTGCTTTGATCATTTGAGGATATAACCAATCTTTTTCTTCTTTTGCAATTCGTGGATCTGAAAGAAAGAAATCACCTCTTATAATAACTAATTTGGAATTGAATTTCTTTATCTCTTTTTCAAGATCAACTATCAAAAAATGTGCTAATTGATAAATTGTAAAGATTCTTTTTACTATTGTATGTTTTAATACAATATCTGTTGTTTGGTATTTTTTATCTGCTATTTCTACTATATTGTAAAAGTCTAATTTATTATCAGCAACTAATACAAAAACGTTAAATGATTCTAATCTGCCATGTCTTTTAGGTAAAAGACCTCTTGTAATAGTACCACAAACTAAATCTTGATTGGATATAACAAAACAAATTTTATCTCCTATCGTTAACTCTATCTTTTATTCTTGAATATTTCAATTGAAAATTTGTCAACTAAAAGTGTATGTGTCGTTATAAATTTTGGAATATTAATTTCACTTAATCCATTCTCATTCAATCAGATTAAAAGAAAAAAATAGTATTATAAATTCTGTAAAGACAGTTGAAGAGAGTGAGAGAGATAGATGTTATATTAAATTGAATTCTTATTAGATATACATAATTACCAAAAATTTATTTATGAGATGTGTATATTCTATTACAATCACTGAATAACTACTATAATTCTCTCTATAATAATGTCCATTTTTGAAAGGTATCTAATGCCATTTCTGCCTTGTGTTCATCCACCAATATTATAGAGAGTAATAATATAGCATCCCTCTATCATACAATAGTTATTCAGTGATTTGGAATGGGAAAAATTTACTCCATAGACATATAATTGAAATGATAATGTTAGTAGTAATAGTTGAATCGGTAGTAGTGTTTTCCCTCTTCTACTGCTATATTATTAGTAGTGTTATCATTTCTTCCTTTTTCCCATTCCACTTAAATTATTCCCGTTTCATCATTACAATAATAACTATCACAACATTTCAAATTTGATTTAATTTTTATATGCTTCGATATATACTACTATTAATGCACATTGTGAATATAAATAATGAATACAATAACTTTATTAATTTATAAATAAGCTATATCTTTGTCTAATATACAAATCACAACAGAAACAATTAGCAAAGAATATCAAAATATAACATTCAATCAGAATTATTACGGAAATTATTAGAAGTGTAGCATTATGAACAATTCGTGTCAGATGTGTCGGATATGTCAGAAAATTTTAAAAAAATAGTTAAAGGATTTAGATTATCTTCAGATACGCCGGTACATGTAATCTTTAGTAAATACTATTTTCTCCTTTTGAATAAAACAACAAAATTTTTTTTCAATAGTACGTGTTATATATTATATCTTTAATTTATTATGAGCAATAATTTTTACAACTATGGCTATAAAAATAGTATTCTATACACAAAATTTTGATAACTACAACAATAACTTTTATGAGACAAGGTTTGTAATTTGTCCTTTTTGCGGTAGCCAAGCACATGTCAAGCCAACCAAGACACATCGTCTAATGCTAAGATGTGATTTTTGTAGAGCTTTAATTTTTGCAAACGCAGAGACATCTCAACAATATTTACTAAATTTGCCTCAGTACAAGGAGTATTATTAATTGATTCTATTTTGATACGTTCTATTTATTATATCCAATTTATCTTAAAGTTCTATTATAAAAATAAAAGAATTTTGGAGATTTTTTATCTTATTCATTTATCGACTTTAGAAAATAAAATAAGAGTCATGGTAGATTGGGGGATAGATATATTTGGAAGAATTTAACAAGATTAAAGTCACCGATTGAAACAAAGGATGCGAAATAAGTAAATATAAAATAGGTAAACACAACAGGTTCATGGTAAATAATTATTTAAGCAATCAATAGCCATTTTATTTATCTTAAAATTTAATTTAATACTTATTCATAATGATTTTCTTAGTTTATTTTCACAAAAGGAAAGTATAATCTAAGAGATCTATTTATAATTATTAAAATTGACATCTGCATGGGAAGAAATTGATGAATGGGGACCTGAAAAGGTTTTGCAGGTTTACGATCCTGATACTGGAATGAAAGGTGTTTTAGTTATTGATAATACTTCAACAGGTCCAGGAAAAGGTGGTATCCGATTTGCTCAAAGTGTTACACCATTAGAAATTTTTAGGCTTGCCAGAACTATGACATGGAAATGTGCTGCTGCTGGTCTTCCATTTGGTGGTGCCAAAGGTGGTATTATTGCTGATCCAAATATAGTTGATAGAGTATCATGGATGAAATCATTTGCAAAAATGATTAGACCTTATTGTCCTTCTCAATACATAGCTGCAACAGATGTAGGTACAACAGAACTTGATATGGCAATTTTTGCGCATGAAATAGGTGATATGCGAGCCTGTACGGGAAAACCATCTGAGTTAGGAGGTATTCCTCATGAGCTTGGTACTACAGGCTATGGAGTAAGTGTAGCATTACAAACAGCTCTTAATATACTAAAAGAATTAAAAATTACGCATCTGCCTCAAAGGACACAAACTAGAGTCGTCATTCAAGGATTTGGAAATGTTGGATCATTTGCTGCTCGATTTCTTGATCAAAATGGTATTAAGGTAGTTGGTGTAAGTGATGTTTCAGGATTTATCTATAGCAAAGATGAGAAGGGATTAAATATTCCTAAACTTATGAAAGATATGAAAGGAAAAGCAAAGCTTTCAGATTTACAAGATTATGGATATGATATAAGAGATAAAGATGAAATCTTTGAAATTGATTTAGAAATTTTTATTCCTGCTGCTATGGGTGGTGTAATAAATAATAAAACTGCGCCCAAATTACTTGGAAATGGTGTAAAAATGGTTGTAGAAGCAGCAAATATTCCTACTACATCAGATGCTTGTGATTATTTGCATAAGAATAAAATCTGGATTGTACCTGATTTCCTAGCCAATGCTGGTGGTGTTATTGGATCCTTTGTTGAATATCAAGGTAGAACAGAAAAAGAAGCATTTGATCTTATTGAATATAAAATCACCAAGAATATAAAAGAAGTACTTACAGAGGCAATAATGAGAGAAGTGAATCCAAGGAAAATAGCTACGGAATTATCAAAACAAATAGTATATAGAGCCATGTTGTTGAGAAAAGGTGCAATAAAAGTTGCTCGTGAAGCTTATGATAGAAAGGATAGAATCTCATTATAAGAATAAAATAAAAAATATAAACAATTGCAATGTATACTTAATACTTAAGTATAATCTCTTACATCGTTATCTAGATAGTACTGTGATCTCCAAATGTAGATGAATATATGTCCATTCGTTCATCATTTGAACACAGTATCCATGACCTATCTGGCAGTCATGGTTGGGGATTCGATACCATTAGGATGAGATATTAAATTTTTAAATTTCTTGGTTTGATCTATATCTTTACTTATAATATATATCTAAATCTTTGAAATTGCTATTTGCAATATAGTGCAATATTTAATAATATTGATGTTAACACCACTATGATATTTTGAATTTCTTTATTCATAAATTGGAAAGTATACTATTTATTAAATGTCCATTATTACATGATCTCTTTTATGAAAGTAAAATCAACTAAATAATACTAAAATATTCTTTTCAAATTGAATAATATTATGGCAAATATGGTATTTTTGTATCTCCTAAATGGTGATAATATATTAAATGATTATTTAAAAAAATTGATTATATCAAACATCTTCAGATCGAATTAAAGTCAAAGTTGACATTAAATTATCAATATTTGTGATATTCTTTTCAACTTTTTCTTTTAAATCGTCCATTGTTTCAAATATTATTTCGACTACAATGTCGTATGGTCCACTGATAATGTCTACATTTACTACATTGTCCAATTTTTCAAAATAATTAGCAATCTTATATTTATGTTCTGAATTACAAATAATTAAAAGATATGCTCGTAGCATGTATTATATAGCTAATAGATCTATAAAAGAATACTGCATTTTGTTACTTTATAAATGGTTCTGAAAATAGATAACGAACATTAATAAATAATTGATAAATGAATAGATTATTATTGTAATAGGTATATTCTCTATTATGTTATAATTGTAAAAGCTAATTTTTATTAGAATATTCAATAGTGATCTAATAGATATGGGATAATGGGTTCGTTTTTCGTAGTTTATGAGCAATAATAAATACTTATTATTTGCCAGTGTTTTAGAAGATAATTTTATAAAATATCAGTATATAGTTATTGAATAAATATTTTAATAGTTAATAGTAAAACCCTTAATTCAAGATATTTTCATAATACTCATTATTTCCTAATTATTATTACCTTCATTATTTCTTATTAACTTAGTGTTAGTTGGACTTAAATATGTCCTAAATTATTAGCATTTCTGCCTATGAATTAAATTTACAAATGTTTTTTTGTTTTTTAGAATTAATATTAAATTAAATTTTATCTTTATTTGGTTCTTCAATTACTTTTGAATTTTACTTATTTATTCTTCTATCTTTTTGTTATTTTATTTTGTCATAGGTAAATTGTTTATCCATTACAATGGTGGTATGTGGTTTTCTTTATTTTCTATTACAACTGAAGTAATATTATCATATCCTCCACTTTGATTAGTTAAATCAACTAAAGCATTAGATATTTCTTGAGGTCTATTTCTTCTTTTACCATTTTTTAAAGCTTCCGTATAAAATTTAGATTCAATATTTTGATAGATAACTGATTCTATCTCTTTATCTTCTAACATATTTGTTAAACCATCAGAACACAAAATCAATATATCATTACTAGCCCAGTTTATTTTTTTAATTATAGGCTTACTAAAATCAGGTGATCCAAGGTATTTGGTTATGACGTTTTTTAATCTATGATCTCTGGATTCTTCTACAGAAATTTTTCCTAATTTGACCATATCATTAACTAATGAATCATCCTCTGTTATTTGTTCCAGTTTTTTATCTTTATTACTCCAAATATATCCTCTACTATCGCCTATATTAACAAGGTAAAAGAAATTGTTGAAACATATAGCCATTACTATAGTAGTACCCATATTATACAGATCTTTTTGCAAACTCTCTTTTATTATTTTAAAATTTGTTTCTAAAATTGAGGTTTTTATTATTTCTAAAATGGTATTTTCTTCATTTTGTAAAGATTTATTTGACTTTATATCCAGAAAATTAAGAGATTCTAATTCTTTGGCTATTCTTTCTCCAATATACTCTGTTGCAATCTTACTTGCTATTTCTCCTCCTTTGTATCCACCTATTCCATCAGCTACAATATAGATACCAAATTTGTCATTTACATAAAATGAATCTTCGTTATTGTCTCTAATCTTTCCAATGTCTGTTTTACTTCCAGATTGTAACAAGAATCTACTATATATAGTCAATGAAGGGAATATATTTTGATTGTTTAAATTTGTGTTAAATCACTATTATTTACATATGAACTGATCAATAATCTTTTATTTTGTAATTAAATCCTCGATTTTTTTCTATAATTCTTAAATTAAATCAAATTATTTCTATATTGTATGGTTAATAAAGATGAAAGTAATATATATAACTTTCTGTATCAACATAGTATTAATTTTTAAAATAATTTTAAGATAATTGTTGTTATGATTTAAATAAGAAAGGATACTTAATTTTTTTATGGTAAATAGGGTTTTGAATGTTCAAGATTTTTTCTATTTTCCTGGTAAAACTGCACGATATGAAGGACATTTTCTTACATCCTCATTTGATCCAATTCTTATGGAAATAACAAAAAAAATAAATGAATCTATATCTGAAATTCCTAAATATCAATTATTGTTGAATGTTCAAAACTTGCAATCCTATGAAATTTCAGATTGTCGGATTTATAGATTCGAAAATCAAAATTCTGACCATACAATATGTTATTTTTTTAGTAATGATATTGAAGAGATCAATTAATAGTTATTTATTTAGTTAAACTATCTTATTTTGAGGTATAAATCAATATAAAGCTTATATGGACTTATGTAATAATTTCTTATTCTAATACATATTAAATATTACGTTATATTAATTTGATTATTCATATTATTAAAACATTATTAAATGATTTGTAAAGTTAGAAAAGAATATATATATATATACATAAATCTAAATATAAAATGTCAGGGCTAAATAGCTATAGAATTAAAATAAATTTCTAATTGTAAATAATATATTAATAATTGTTATAAAAACTAATTTTATAAAAATGATATTTATAAAGCATATTTTTTTATAAGATAAAAAATAAATAGTTATACCAGCTTTTCTACCTAATAGTACACTATATTTATAGTCATCATTAACAAAAGTATAATGTATTCAATTTTATATTTAATTATTAATTATTACATCTTTTAATAACTTGTAAAGATATATTAATTAATTAGTTTTGAATATAATATTATTGCATTATTGGTTAGGATCATTTTGTAGGGTAGTTAATAACGGTAAATTATATTTTCCAATAAATGTTGTAGCTATATCTGATATAATAAAACTAGAAAAAGATTTAGGAAATCAAATACCTAATAAATCTTGGATGTTGTATTTGCTAGAATTATTTAATATTCAAAACATTCCAGTTGAATTGAACCTCATATGTCAATTCGATAATCAAAACTACTTTGAAGCAATCTTTTTAGGTATAAATAGATATAGATTTAAGGATATATTACCTGAAATTGATCGTTCATATCAACGTATAATTTATTTAGACAAAGAAAATAACCAAATAAATTTTATCTTAACAGATAAAACTACAAATAAATCAGAAATATTTAACCTCGATATAAAAGATACAAATTTTGATTATAAAACATCAAATCAATTTACAGGAATAGAATGGTGGAATAAAATGGGTTCTTTTATTTATCCTATAAGATATCAAATAGAGATTTCTCAACTTATGTTTGGATTAGTAGATAAAAATCAACCAGAGTCAATTACATTTTTTCCTAATAATGTATTAATTCCCAATAAAGATAATTCTATTGATGATTATCCTATTACATTTCAAAATGTTAGATCAAAAGATAACTGTATATGTTATACTATTAGTCATGGTTTATGTGATAATGGATTAAGTTATTCTTGAATTTTAATTTATTGATATCATAATAAAATAATTATTGTTTAATAATATTATTTAATTTCTCATAATATATATGATAAATTTGAATATTTTATAACTATATTTTTGATTATTATCGTTCGTGATCCAATTAATTAACATTAATTCACATTCAGATTATTTATAAGAACTTAAACTCCACACCCAACTGTACCTAATGAGACTACACCGTGAAGTATCAGAACATTTTTATTTTTATTACCCGCTAAGATCATATTTGCTGAATGATATCCAAGCATTTTCTTTATTATAGTTGTGAAATGGCAGATTCTTCAGAAATTTTATCTATCTAATTTTGTCTGATTTGAGTATTGTCTTTGACCGTGTACTTTCAATTGCTTTTTTTAAGATTTCTGTCACAAATGAAAGAAATCGTGGGTCATTTACTTTGGGAATTATATAATCCTCTTTTAAGTGAGTATTTTCAACTAGCGAGCAATAGCATATGATGCAGTAACAAGGATCTTTTCATCTAATTCTTTTGCTCTAGTATCTAACAAAGCTCTAAGAACTGATGGAAACACAAAGCATTATTCACTTGGTTTGGGTAGTCAGAACGTCCAGTGCCTACAATTCTTGATTAGCCTTGTTTCAATACATGCAGAGAAGCTTTTGATAGGTAGTTCGGATAATATGATAGAAAAGACTTTTAAAAAATAAATTAAAAAAAGTAATTAATTTAAGATTTCATTATTTGACCTCTAATTTCTCCATCTTGATGGGATTCTGAATGAACATTTAACATACATATCTACATTTTTCAAAGTTTATTAAATCAGCCATGCTCTTTCATGATAAACGCAATTTGAGATCTGAATTATTAATTGTTCCACTAGCAATAAACAAACTTTGTGTATTTCCACCAGTTGTTACTGAACTAGACTCTGCACACAATTGATGTTAAAAGCACTTGACGAATTTCTTGACATCTTGACGATTTATATGACGAACTTGACCAACAGCTTGACGATTGTTCCTTTTAAATATTCTATACAATATAGATTAGTAGATGACACAAAAAATACCAGATTACATTGAACGAAATGTCATACAGGGCTGGTTGCTAGGAAAAAGTAGAGATGAAATCGCAATTGAACGTAGTATTAGTACAGGATCAGTCTCTAATATTATAAAGAAATTTGTTGATAATCTGGGGCAATATGATGCTGAAACTATAAGAGAGTTGCTATACAAATAAAAAAAGCAAATCTAACTCCTAAAGCATGTGCAATTGGATTCAGAGTCAATAAACTTCTTGACAATATTGGTATAACAAATGAAGAAGAGAAGAAGATAGAAGGCTTTCTAAAAGAAATAGATAATTTTGCTACAAAGATGGAGGTAAATCCAGCTCTGATCAGAGAATGTCTATGCGAGATAATTAAGATTTCAAATGAGATTCCTTCTTATCAATTGACTAACTACATCCAGAATAAGAGGCAAGAAAAAGAACAATTAGAAATTCAAGTAGAAAATTTAAAAAATGAAATACAAAAACTGGAGAAGAGAAAGTTAGATTCAGAAGAAAGATTCATTTCAACTAAGAACGAAATAGCTATAAAATTTGATGAACTTGATTGGTGTCTAAATGCTAGATCTAGTCTGGAAAAAGAAGGCATTCTAGTTGAAGATATCTCGTTGTTGTCTAGGTTGATTTCAAAAATAAAAAAATATGGAAGTAATCTTGATGTATTTCAAATTATAAAAAGAATTGAAAATAAAGAAGATTTAGAAAAAGAAATTGAGATTAAAAAAAGAAGGTACAAGTTGCTAAAAACCGATATAGAGGTACTAGAAGAACATAATTCAAAGTTATTAGAAGCTGTAAATTCTAAAGTGCTTAAACTTGATTGTTTAGATGAAATTGAAAAAATAGGATTTCATTTTGCAGACTTAAAAAATTAAAGTTGACACTAACAGAGATAGGAATTGCAAATAATATGAATCTACATGAGATAAAAGAACAATTTTTTGATAGCCTTTCGCAATATGCTGATAAAATAACAATACAAAAGGAATTAGAGAGATTAAATAAATCATTAATTGAAGTTGAAAAGGTATTAAATGAAAAAAGATCAAACCATGCATTTCAGGGAATAGCCGGAAAAATAATTCAAGATCTTGTGAATAATGGAATGGATGAAAATGCTATAATATTTTTAAAGGATTTTATTGAAATGGTAAATGGATATGGTCTAAAAACAAAAGATTTGATTGAATTTATCAAATGGGTGAGAGTTCAATATGGATTACAATCACAGAATGTTACTGCTAATGAGAATTTAAAGTTAGATAATCAGTTTAAGAAAATTGTTAATATTAGACATTCGTATCCATTTTGTATTGAAGAGAATACAACTTTTGTTTTCCATCCATTATCTAACAGAATATATTCAATATCAAATAATTAAATACCTAATATTTTTAATATTCTATGATATGTTTACAATTAAGTATTTATCTGTGATAATTATATCCATGTAAAATATAGTTTTCTTTCTCAAATGATATGGTACTTTGCTTATCTAAAAATTTAACAAAGATGGCAACTTTTATACAATGTGGGGTTCGAAAGGAGATGGAACAAATCAATTCAAGAAACCATGGGGAATAGGAGTCGATTCTAAAGGTTATGTTTATGTAGGAGATCATCCAAAAATTTGATAATGATGAAAATTTTATAAAGAAATGGGGTTCATATGTTCCAACCAGGACAATTTGTTCATATTCATGATATTACCTTAGATTTCGTATTACTTTATTACTAAAATACTAGAACAAATATATTTTTACAATAATCTTAAATCTATTACTAAAAGTTATTTTTGAAATTGAATTGTAAGCATAAATTCAGATATTGTTATATGAATAGGCTTATTAAAAATTTCATTAAAGATTTTTTCTAATATTTTTTTGTGATAAAAAGACCAATTATACCCTAAATCATGTTTTAAAACATACATGTGGCGATCATTTTCTTGAATGTGATTGAATTCTACAAATGATCTTCTCATTCTAATCTCAAACCATGTTAAAAATGAATCTGGATCTGTTTTCATTTTCATAAAATAAGCTATGTCTTGAACGACATTTTTTCCAAAATTTGAAACCAAATCTAATATTTCTTCTTCATTCATCATATTAAATAGACATGCTATAACGGGCTTAGCCATAGGTATCATGCCTACTTTGGGTGCATACGAATCCCATTCAATATATCTTGTTAATATTTTATTAATCAAAGTATTTAGACTTATATCGTGAAGTTCTGATTCCTTTTGTAATAATTTTATAATATTTTCATCTATCCTTAATGTAAATGTACTTGTCTTTCTTTTATCTTGAACATTAGATTCATCCATGCACGTAATATTAAGATTTTATTAAAGATAAATTTTGTCTTAATTGTTTGCATGATTTGCTCATATTTACTTATTCATAAAATTCAATCGAGATAATTCTATTATTATATTTTATATCTACGGGATTTTTATAACTCTCTTTTGATATCAATTCAAAAATAGTTTTGTGATAAAGTGACCAATTTTCACCCATTCCATGTTTCATTATAAATGTATGTTTGTTTTTTTCTATTGTATACATAATTTCAATAGAGGAATTTTGCAGTCTAATCTTGAACCAATTCAAAAACAAAATCCAATCTTTTTTTTTGTTCATAAACAATAATATATCTTCCAATTCATTTTTTCCAACATTAGTAGCTAATTCAATAATTTCTTGTTGACTTCGTTTTTCAAAAAGCTTCTCAACTAGTAGTCTTGGAATAGGTATCATGCCTACTTTGGGTGCATACGAATCCCATTCAATATATCTTTTTAGGACTTTATTAATTAAATTACTGACACTTATTTGATCGTTTTCTCCTTCTTCTCTAATTTTCTCCAATATCTTGTTTTCTATTCTGAAAGTCATTGGTTTTGTTCTTTTTGAGTCAATGTTCATAATATCATCTGAATATACAATATCACTCTTCCATTTAAAATCTATTTCATCTATTTCCTTAAATTTTTTTTCTCCAAGATTTCGTAATCTTATATATTTTTTGATATGACTTTATCGTATACTTTCCTGCTTTTATCATCTTATATGGTTTAATAAAAACTTTAAAAAACTTCATTGGGAATAAAAAAGGTATTAATAAAATCATAATAATATCAATCCAATTTATTCTTATAAATTTATTCCAATTTCCTGCAATTCTAAATTTAAAATAGAGATCAAAAACTAGAACAGCAAATAATATCCAAGGAAGTAAATCAAAGTAAACTTTCATATGATGAGGAATCTTTATTATCTGTTCTTTAAAGCTAAAATATTCATAATCAAAAGCTAATAAGCCAATTAGAATTAGAACTACTATCCCAATTACGATTAAATCAGCTATTTTTGAATAATTAAACAAAGAATTTGATGAATTATATGTTGATGATGATGTATTCATGTGATATTTTATAAATCGTTGTATTAAGTTATTTCGCTGCAAGTGTGGGAAATTTAAAGTTAATTATTTTATTATGAATCTAATCTTTTATCTATGTAATATCATATTAAACCTACATAAATTTCGATCACCATTAACAATGAATAATAGCCTATCAATCAACAAGAAAGAATAAAAGTAGATTTTAATTCAATTATTGCTCCTCCAAAACTGGATGCAATTATTTTGAACGAGTAAAATATATAGGTAAAAATCTATAATCCACTGTATACTGTAGAACCAATTAATGAATTTTTATTAAATAATAATGCTGATATTATTGTACTAATTAATAAAATAGTAGTGTAAAGGTTACATAATTATTGGATTGACAAATGTTGTAAATATTAAAAATAAACTACAAATACAATATTTATGTAAATTGGATTTAATTTCATATTTTTAGCTGCATTTGCTATACATATCGATAGAGAGGGCATTGCTATAGCTGATATTAAAAAAGTAGCTCTGTGATGGAAGAATATAAAAAGATATATTTTCACCTTTAGCTGATGAGTGAGAAAGGATTAATAGAAAAAAGGCAATTGAAGCCATATACATTTAATCCTATAATTTGACCTATGTTTAATTTCTTTTTGTTTGATTGCTTAATATTATCCATGTCATAAGAATAGGAATGAATGAAAGACATAAGAAGGACTAATAAAACTATCAAATCCAAAACTATTATACCATAGTAAATGAAATAGTCTTGGACATAATTGTATACTTAATATAAATATTTATTTGTAACCATTTAAAAATACGATAATTAGCCCATTAAGAAAAACAAAAAATAAATTGATAATATGTATATAATTAAATGTGCAAACCTGAAGGAAACTGTTCACTTGATGATACGTTATCCAGAAAATAGTGTTATTGTCAAAATTAAAAAAAGTTCCTTCAATTTTATGTTTATCTTTTAACATTAACGAATGTTTGAATATTGACAATTTAGAGATATTTTATTTTGAATTTATCTTGCTTAAAATATTTCAAACTTTATTAAACCCAAACTAGCATTATTTTATATAATGTCCTCTTTTGGTGGGGTTGATACTCTCGGTGGGTTGACTGAAAAATTAAAACAATTAATTACTGATACTCAAAATCAATATGAAACGCTTCTTGATTCTACACAGCGTTATAAACAAGGTAAAATGAATGATAAAGAATATTTCTCGAGTATAGGGAAATATCTAATTGCAAGTTCTGCAATGACTTTTCTTGCTATTAAAGTCATATTAGAAGTAAAATCAGCAATCGATAAAGGAAGTTTAACTAAGAATCCTACTGGTGGTATTGCAGACGTTAACTCTAATATTAGTTCTCCAGGAGGCTTTGGAATCGGCGGATTTGTTAGTGGAGGAGGTTCAGTTGGCGGTATAGAAAATAGCCGTATTCAAGGTAGTGATAGTCAACAACAATCTTCTTCACCATTAATAGAACCATCTCTTAAACCTGTTGATATACAAATAGAAAAACCATCTCAAGATATACCTAACTCAAATTCCTTAAAAGATAATAAAATATTTAAAAATTGTATAGTTTGTGGAGCCTCAATTCCAACAAAAGCAAAATTTTGTAATAAATGTGGTAATTCGCAATAATTAAAAACAAGTTATAACCTTTTATTTATTATGAAAGTATTTGACGGTAGGTCAGCAACAGAAGAATATATGTCTACTCATACTTTGACTTTTTCTACTCCTGAAATGACACTTAAAAAATTTGTTTTCTGGTTATCGGAAATTGTTGAACATGATGGCGAGCAAGTACCAAGAATAATACTTTTTCTACAAACAAGAAAAGAAGAAAATGAAGATCAAAACCAATTAAGTGATACATCAACAAATAAACCTGTTAATTTTTCTGATCTTTTACCTGATGTTGATGAAACTTTCAAACCCACCGGAGCAATAACTGATATGTTTACCAAAACAGAATCATCGTCTTCTAAAAATTTAGAATATCCTACAAATTTAGAATCAAAATTTTGTATTGAATGCGGTAATAAACTTAGAGTTGATTCTAAATTTTGCATAAAATGTGGTACAAGACAATAATCTCAATTCTAAAATTTTACATGTATAAGAATAGTAAAGTTTAGTATTCATTTTCTCTATTCTCTTTTTTCTATACATTCTTTTATTATAATAAATAACACTCATTAAAAATTAATTGAGAGAAAATAAAAATTCAATGAATAGAATTTAACATTTTTACAATGAGATATTTATATATTTTAAATTAAAAATAACGAATGTAAAAATATTGCATTATTGTGACATTTAATAATCTTCTTCAAATTCATCAAATGAATCCTCCTCTACTTCGTCCAAATCATCATCAAATTCTTCTCTTTCTTCTGCTGTTTTATAAGGCAAATCAGCTTCTCCTAAAACTCCACAAACAGGACATTTAAATTCTATAGTTTGTCCTTCCAAATCCAATAAAAATTCCTTGGAAAATATCTCATCACATTTTGAACAAACTAAGGTAGCTTGAATATTGTCTTGAGTAAATTTATGAGACTGGACCCTAAAGTTCGCGTCAGCCATTCTTCTTACCTATAGAAAATTTACTTCATTATAAGCCTTATCATTATAAAAATTATTAAATTTGAATTAATTAGAGTATTTTATAAATTAATTATATTATTTTGTCTTGTATAAATTAAATTAAGAACATTTTCCCTTACTCCTTTTTCTTCAAATATTCCTCTATATGCTATAGTCATTATTGAACTATTATTTCTAACCCCTCTCATTTTCATACAAAGATGTTCTCCTTCAGCTATAACAATTACTCCGTTAACTCCCCTTTTAGATATTTCATCTGCAATTTCAGTTGTTAATCTTTCTTGAACTTGCATTCTTCTTGAGTATTTCTCAGCTAATCTAACTAATTTTGATAATCCAAACACTTTGCCATTTGGAACATAAGCAATATGAATTTTTCCAAAGAAAGGAAGCATATGATGTTCACACATACTATAAAATTGTATATCTCTAGCTATTATCGCATTAGTTTCTTCATTAAAACTAACATCTAATTCTGCATTCATTCTATATCCAGAGAAAATTTCTTCGTACATCTCAGCAATACGTTTTGGTGTTTCTACCAATCCTTCTCTATCGGGATTCTCTCCCAGTTCAACTAAAAGTTGCCTAATTAGTTTCTCAATTTTATTTTTATTTATTGTCCCCGTTTTTTGTACTCTACTATTTGTCATCTTTTAATTTATCTTGCTCCTATTATCTTGTGCAATTGAGGAATTATACGAACTTCATTATATCTTGGATAAATAAGGTCATAAAACTGCAATAATCTATCCACAGTTGGTTCATTTATATTATTAGTTGGCTGTATTATAAATCCTGCTAACTCCTCGGATTTTATAGTATTAAAAATAACTTCTATTAATTCTTTAAATTCTTTAATAGCTGTAGAATTAGATACAACAATTTTTACGAAAGTGATTTTTTTATTCTCTATTGAAGTTTTTAAACATCCTATTTCATTGTCTAATAGATATCTATAATGCTTAATATCAACAGCCTCTGAATCCTTTGTTTTAAATTCTACCTTGCAAATATCAATATAAGGAATAATTTTATTGAATCTATCAACATCGTAACAAGAAGATTCAATATATGTTCTTAAGCCTAATTCCTCCTTAATGAATTTTGCCAAATCCTTTACTGCTTCATATTGAATTAATGGCTCTCCACCTGTAAAATTAATTTTATACGTATTATTTTGCAATTGATCTTTTATCATTTTTTTTACTTCAGTAATTGAATAGATATTTCCACTATTCATGGCCAGAGCATAACTAGTATCACACCAATAACACTTTAAATGACAGCCTGCCATTCTAACAAACATTGTCTTGGTTCCAAAAAGTATTCCTTCTCCTTCTATACTTGTAAATATTTCACTTAGTTGTATTTTTTTTTCATTGATTGGCATATTCTGTTTTGTCATCTATGCTAATCTTTTTAAAGGCTCTTCTTCTATTTATACACGATTCACAAATTCCACAATGTATTTTTTTACCATCTTTTGTATCTATACCATTTGAATAGCAACTCCATGTTTCAAAAATTTTATCTCCTATGATTTCATAACCTATTCTTATTAGTCCTGATTTATCTAATCCCTCTATAGCTGGTGACCATACACTAATCTTTTTTCTCAAACCTAAGTTTATTCCATCAATATCTCCAAGATTCAAAGTTTTACTTATTAATCTTGTAAATTCTGGTCTACAATCAGGATAATTATTATCACCAGTATGTGCTCCGTATGCAATTATTTTTGCTCCTATATTCATTGCCCAAGCTGTAGCTATAGTAATGAAAATTGCATTTCTTATTGGAGCTATTATATTATACTCAAAATTTTTAGGAATTTTTTGTTTATTATCGGTAAGAACATTAGTTTCTCCATAAATGTCTTTCATAAATGATATATCTACTATTTTGTGTTGTTTTGAATCTAAATATTTAGCAAATTTCTTTGCATATTCGATTTCTAAATTTGATCTTTGACCATAACTAAAAGTAATGATGTAGAGGTCAAATTTCTGCTTTTTCAAATAAGCTGAAGTACAAAGAGAGTCAATTCCCCCACTAACAATACATACTGCAGCAGAAAATGAACTTTCCAATTTACTTTTTTTTGATTTAAATTTCATTATCAAGGTAATCAAACCATCATTTAGATTTACAAAAAAAGTAGAATTTCTTTCTAGTTGCTATTATTTTTTTAATTTAATATTAGATCCAATTTTACATAATTGTGCAAGAAATGCAGTTAATTGAATCTCAGAATGTGCACCAACAGAAAGCCTATAATCATATTCGGCCATTATTGACATAATTTCATCAATATTTTTTATATCCATATCTTTAATTTCCTGATAAGTATATTTGAAAAAGTCGGTATCAGATAAACCATAAACATATAATAATTCTAAAAGTTTTGTACGCGCATCATTGAATTTACCTATTAGTGCTAATCGTATTATTTCTCCTACTTTGGTTTTACCAGAAAGTCCCATTGCAGATGTTGTATTTTTAATTGAAACTTGTCCATACCCTGATGCTGTTTGAAGAATATTTATTGAATGTCTCAAATCTCCTTCGGTATACCTATAAATCTTTGACAATGCTTCTTCCTGAAAATCTACATTTTCCTGTTTACAAATCATTTTTAAATATTCTAATACATCTTCTTCTTCAAGTCTTGTAAAGTGAAATTTTGCACATCTACTTTGGATTGGCTCAATTATCTGAGAAAGATAATTACATATAATAATAAAGCGAGTAGTCTTAGAACTATCTTCAATTATTCTTCTTAAAGCAGTTTGTGCCTCTGATGTCATTTCATCAGCTTCATCAAGTATTATTATTCTATATGGTTTCTCATCTCTATTACTATATTCTCCTTTTTCATTGGTTCCACTTGGAAGTTTAATTACAGCTGCAAATTCTTTTACTCTTTCACGAACCATCTTTATTCCTCTTTCATCAGATGCATTGAGTTCAAGAGTATCTCTTTTCCATCCTTCTCCTAATAATTCCATCGATAAACATAATGCTGTAGTAGTTTTACCAACACCAGCAGGCCCGGCAAATAATAAATGCGGTATTTCATTAGGTTTTTTTATTAAATTTTTAAGTGAAATTATAATATCTTTTTGGTTAACTATTTGTTCGATTCTTTTAGGTCGATATTTTTCTACCCACATTAAACTTGAAAGATTTGTATTTATAGTATTTTGAGTCATACTGACTTGATTATCTAAATTTCTATAGTTAATATCTTCTTTTCCCTCTATTCATTTACATTGAAAATAATAATTATAGAATTTAAAAATGATAATATTATACTAATTACTCAAATTTAATTTGTTAATAAGAATTATTAGTCTTGAATGAAATAATATTATAAAATAGATTGGACCAAGTTATAATAGCTAATAATAATGATAGTTTTGATCGCTACGATCATTTTAAAAAACAAATGGATTTTATTCAAAAATTTTTTAGTATTAAATATTTAATGGAAGAAATACGGATCACCTTCAAAAAAAACTTCTCTATAAATATTGGTGGTCTAGTTTTTGAAGCAAAAGAAGGAGAAATAAGTTCGATTCCTAGATGGTTAGCACAAGTTTTGGAGGAAAATAATTCTATAGAAATTCAAGATATGAATCTTCTAATTTCTATCTCGCGATCTTTGAACCGCGAAAGAATATCAAAACCTCATGATCTTTCTGGAATTGATCTAGATTTTTACATTCGTGCTAATGATTTTATCAAAAGATTAAAAGACAAAGAAAAAGAATCTATTCTGGTTTCTCTTAATTCCTTTGTAGCATCTCGAATAGAAAAAATTGTTAAATTAGCAGCTGCATCTTCATTATCTGTTGACTTAGAAAAGAAACTTTCAGCTGAAGAAAAGGAACTTTATAATTTTATTCATAAATCTTCTTCAGAATTTAAACAAAGGGCAGTAAATAAGTCTTGAGTGAACTTCAAAAAACTGAATCTGCATTGGTTAATGATTTAGAGGAATTTTTACGTGCTTTCAAAGATCGAACTGGGAATTACAAATATTTTGATAGAATTAATAATTTGATGGCAGCCAATTCTATCTCGCTTGTTGTTGACTATATAGATTTTGATACTTTTAAGCCAGAATTGGCAAAATTAATTACTAATGAACCGGATGAAATGTTTGATGCATTTAATAAAGCTATATTCAATGTTCTCTATGAAATCCATCCTGATTATGCAAATGAGATTCAAAATAATATAAAGGTCAGAATAGGAAATTATACAGTACAAAAAAGTTTACGTGAAATAAATGCTGAAGTGATCAATAAACTTGTTGGAGTTTCGGGAATGGTTGTTCGATCATCTGAAGTAAAACCATTAGCTAAAAAAATTGGTTATAGATGTCTTAATTGTGGTGGAATAACAGAAGCTCAATTACAAGGATTAGTATTAAAAAAACCTCTAAAATGTGGTAAATGTTCTGAAAAAGAACTAGAAATGGATCCAGAAACCAGCATTTTCATTGATTTTCAAATGGTAAGGTTACAAGAGCTTCCAGAAGATCTTCCTGCTGGTCACTTACCGCATTATTTAGAGGTAACTGTTATAGGAGATCTTGTAGATCAATGCAGACCAGGAGATAGGATCTTATTAACTGGAATTGTAAGAATAGAACAAGAACTATTATCACAACAAATGAAAACAAGTTTGTTTAGATTACGAATGGAAGGAAATAATATTGAATATCTAGGTGGAAGGACAGCGGATAAAGATAATAGAACAATAGAACGTTTAGAAATAAATAGTGAAGATGAAAAACATATTTTTGCATTAGCACGTAAAAATGATGCATATGATATACTAATTTCATCTTATGCTCCTCATGTATATGGACATGAGGTAATTAAAGAAGTAATTTTATTATTAATAGTAGGATCAGTAACAAAAAGATTAGAAGATGGATCTGCTAGGAGAGGCGATATTAATGTTCTTTTAGTGGGTGACCCTGGAACTGCAAAATCAGAAATGTTGAAATTTGCAGCCAAAATTGCTCCAAGAGGATTATATACTTCTGGAAGAGGTTCTACTGCTGCAGGTTTAACTGCAGCAGTAATAAGAGATAAATCTGGTATTATGATGTTGGAAGCAGGTGCAGTAGTACTAGGAGATCAAGGTTTAGTTTGTATAGACGAATTTGACAAAATAAAACCAGAAGATCGTTCAGCTTTACATGAGGTTATGGAGCAACAAACTTGTTCTGTGGCAAAAGGAGGGATAGTTGCTACATTGAATGCAAGAACTTCTATATTAGCAGCTGCAAATCCCTTATATGGCAAATATGACCCCTTTAAAAATATTACGGAAAATGTTAACTTACCAATACCATTATTAACGAGATTTGATATTATTTATGTAATTAGAGATATACCAGAAAAGGAAAAAGATCATCGTGTTGCTAGTCACATATTAGAATTACATCGAGAATCAGAAAGTACTGGTCAATATCTTATTGATATTGACCTCTTTAGTAAATACCTTGCTTATTCAAAAACTATGGAACCAAAATTAACTGTTGAAGCTATAGATAAAATAAGAGATTATTATATGAAAATGAGAAATGTAGAATCAGATGGTATGATCACTGTTACACCTAGGCAACTTGAAGGATTAGTAAGATTAGCAACCGCTCGATCAAAAGTATTATTAAAAGATTATGTAGATTCAGATGATGCAGAACGTGCAATATATCTGATTCAAACTATGCTAGAAACGGCAGGAGTAGATGTTAATACTGGAAGGGTAGATCTTGGAGTTTTACAGGGTAAACCTCAAAGTGAAATATCAAAATTAAAATTATTCATGGAAATTTTTAATGCTTTATCTGGACAAGATAAAAGTGATGTAGAAGAAAAACACTTTATAAATGAACTCACTCAAACGGGAAGGTTTTCAGAAGATGATGCCAAAAACTTTCTAAATAAAGCTATGCAAAATGGACAAATATATGAACGACGCTCAGGCTTTTATGCAAAGGCATAAATAATATTTTATTTATTTTTATATGTCAATATACATAAATTATTTATCATAGTTATAAATTAATAGAGTACAACAAAAAGAATTATGATGTAATTAACAAATACGATATAGATATAATTAGTTAAATTTTATATTAATAAAAGGGCTCTGTTAATTTAAGAGATTACCACCTCCTTTGTTGTTGGAACAGGATTATTCTTTGCTACTATAGTATATTATTGTACATTGATACAAATAGTTCTATCCAATTATATACATGACTATTATCACAATCTCTCTTCTTTTACTATTACATGGATAGTAATCATCATCAAAAGATTCAGTTCT
>Ga0126311_10000322_pt1 | contig 22939 bp, 7 predicted proteins | sample Plot61_FD_92539 | JGI IMG/M metagenome (GOLD analysis project Ga0126311, IMG submission 92539) | Serpentine soil microbial communities from UC McLaughlin Reserve, CA, USA - Plot61 | ecosystem: Environmental > Terrestrial > Soil > Grasslands | place: USA: UC McLaughlin Reserve, Lake County... | reverse complement strand
GCGCCGCGTGTCAGTTCCTCGTTCTTCGCGGTCCAAAATGTTTGATCCAGCGTCCGCCCAAACAGAACGGCGAGCTTATCGAGATATTCCCGGCCGATAAAATGCCTGATCGCGTAGTTAGCCGAAATTCCATCCATGCTCATCATGTCGGCAAAGTCGCGCTCGGGATTGTCAGGCGTGCGTCCGACGCGCGGAACTGCTGCAAGCCTGGTGCGCCAAACGTCTCTCAGTCGCAGCAGAAAGTTCTGGAGTGTTACTTCGCGTGCGTCTGCGGTTTTGGTTTTCCAGTTTTTGAGTGACGTTACCGGCAGGATTCCGTAAGGCTGTTTACCGACTCGCAGCGACGGCAATGGACCAGCCGCGCGAACATAGTTCATGAAGTGGTCTCTGACCCAGTCGCTGACGTCTGGTGACAACGGCGTCTCCGCGCCGCTCATCATCTGTATAAAGAAGTAACCCATAGTTGCGGGCCAGAGCACGCGATTCATATGTTTCGCATCTCGCAACTCAGTCGCGCCGGCGTTACGAATTCTCGTGAGCTTGCCCGCGTCTTCGTCATCAAAACCGAAAGCGGTGGACAGCAGATCGGCGAAAGATTTATCACCACGCGTGAATCCGTCTGAGGCGCGTTCGGCCAGATAACTCTCTTCGTGTCCTGGATCCGCGGAGCTGAAACCCGATGGCGCATCGGCTGTGTTGTTAGTCGGCATTCCGGACAAGAGGAAACTAAGATCGTTGGTGTAGTGATGTGCGTTGAGTAGCGTTGCCAACTGCTTGGCTTCACTTGGACCGTTTGCGGTTTCGCTTGTTCCGATAACCAAAAGGAAATCGAAACCCTCTGCCTGGTCCACGTTCAGCGGAATGCGTATGCCCATACCGGCCGCTTCTGCGATGCCGAAGTCGATCATCCACTTCATGCCTTCGTCGATCGGCAGCTCGTTCTCAGGACCATCTTGCGCGAGCAGTTTCGGATCGGGGCCGGCTGCCAGGTTCTTCCCGATTGGCTTGCCGGATGCCTTCACTCTCAGACCTCCGTTGGTGTAACCGAGCACGTGCCAGCGCGTTGGCAAGAGGTTCGCGAGCGGCGCGAGTGTCCACGCTTCGCGTTTTGTTTGCACGGCCGGAAAACGGATTGGCCTGGGCAGGGAATCGGTCTCTGATAACGGACTGGTCGGCGCATCGTTGGGGTTGTCAGGCTGCAGTGTTTTTGCCACCCACGCGGCCCGGCCAGCGCCAAAGCGTTCGGCGAGTTGGCGCCATGCGACTTTCTGGGCCTCGACGTTGGTTGAAGCTTTCCACGTTTGCTCCCACAAGTGCTTGCCCCAAATGACTTCCTGATCGGTGAGTTTCTCTTCGTGAGTATTGACGTGAATCTTGTCCGGATACACACGCACGAGCAGTTCGCCGCCGCCGGTGGATTTCAGAAAGAAACGTGTCTCGAGTCGTACTGGTAAGAGGATGAGCGGCTGCGCTGGACCTAGCGCGACGTCGAGTTCAGCAACCGGCGCGAGGTCTGGTATCAGCGAGATTTGGTTTGTCGGCGGCATAGTCTAGTCACTTCTTAATTAACTCGCTCGAATGGATCGCGATTCGCGCCGGCAATTGTTTCGTTATGTAAGCCATGTGCGCTGAGTTTTGACCCCACTTGCCTGAATCGTTCGCCGTTAGCTGAAACTTGCCGACGCGCACATGGGCAAACTTCTTCAGCTCTTCCTGATTGCTTGCCAGATGCGACCAGTTCAGATCGTTCCACGTCTTGAGCGCCGGAGGCTTTCCGTCGGTGCCGAGGTGAAACTCATCAAGACCAAACCGCGGTTCGGTTGGTTGCTGCTGCAACACAAAAAACCAACCATCGCCCGTCTCGACATCAGGTTGCGTCAAATCGAAACCAACAAACGTGACGTCTGGTTCGACTGAGCCGCGAAAGATCGGATAAGCATCGAGCGGCGGTTTTACGAGTTGCGCTGCCGCTTCCTGCGGATGATCGATCGCCGGCACCCGCTTGCCATTAAGCCGCATCGCCTTGACCGCATAGATCACGGTGCCGGGGTAACGCCGCAACAGCTCACCGCGAATCAATAGCACCAGCTTGTCGTCACCTGCGCCCGAGGCAATCGATCCGAGTTTGTGTTCTCTCCAGCGATGAATGGGCGGAATGTCGGTCCGCGCCTCCGCGCCCGCAGCCGCTGTGTCCCAAAACTGTTGAAAGTAAGTCCCACGTTGATCGGTAGGATAGTTGCGCCACAACAACTCACGTCCCATCTCGGCATTAAGTCCAACCATAAATGACTCGATGAAGCGCGCGTTTGTTTGCAGCAGTTGCACTGTCTCTGCAGGCACAAACTCCAAACCCGGAAAAAGAAAATCCTGCGATTGATCGCGCAGAGCTTCATACATTGGCTGTGGAAACTCCGGCGCGTCCATGATTGGATCCAGTTCATCACCGGTCAGCGGATTAGGCGGCTTCAACCGCGCGCCTGCTGTGACTGCGTCGCGCACCGTATGCGCCGGATCGAGCGTGCTGAGAATCGTCGTCTTTAGATCTTTGGCAACGATCTGATCGGCAACCAGACTCGCGGTTAACTGAGGACAAAGACGCTCGAGGTAATCGTGGTGCGCAGCGGCGGCCGTGACGAACTCCTGGTCGGCGTTGATCGTCGGCGGAGTGGTGCGAATCGTTTGGGCGCCCAGGTTTCTGAAGTGAAACTTGTCCACCAACTCTTTTTGAAATGCTGGTAGCGGTGGATTTACGTTGAGAAACGCGTCGGAAACCCGGTCGATGGTCACTGGGCCACGACTGGGCGGTGGCGTTAGCGCATGAAACATGAGCGTGACGTTCGCATTGAATATCTGGAACATGCCCTGCACATTCGCAACACCGGCAACACTGGCACGGGTTACCTGTTTATTGATGGCGCCGCGTGGGCGCGAGAGTTTACGAAGAGGCGCCGAGACAGCGCTGCGCGGAACGGCCGCGCGTTGCAGCTTTTGCGCGAACAGCATCGTTGGTTGATTAGGTCCCTGCGCGGCGAGTTCGAGCCGCGATTGCGCAGGGGCAACGATTGACAGAAACGACTCGGGAGAAAAATTGGCGAACGCCTTGCTGTGATACTTTTGGTTTACTGACCTGCTGAGTTGCGCCTGTCGCAGACGTTGATTGATCTGTTCGATATCGCCGAGCTGTTCCCAGGCAGCCGCCATCAACTGTTCCTGCTGGTCCTGCACGACTTGCGTTCCCACTGCGGCCACGACGCGATGGCGTGGATCGAGATTCAATTCATCGAGCCACGGCGTTGGTGAGTTTTCAGGGTCAGTAACGACGTGCTTTGCCGCTTGCCACGATCCATAGATTGGTGGACCAACGATCGGATCCTGATCGCTCGTGTTGTTCGTCGCGATTTCGTGGGGCGAGTTGAGTATTGACCCAAGCGCCCGTTGAAAAGGCTCGCGCACTTTGTCGGACCATTGTTTTGGCTTGCGCTTGATGACTCGCAACGCGCCTTCGAGATCAACGGCTGTCTCGTCCTCGGTGACATTCGCGGGAAAATCCACTTTGAAACCGGGATGGCCCACGTCCATCGGGCGTCGCCCGACTTCAGACGGCAGTTCGCGAGGTTGTAGTCGTCGCACGAGGTCTTCAAAATCGCCGCCTGCGGAAGTGCGAAACTCCCATGAGAAATATACGGGCAACTTGATTGAATCGGGTCCGGGTTCGGGTAAAGTTTCAGTGCGGCTGGGCCACGCCGGCAATAACGTGCTTGCAGTTACCGGTTGGTTCAACCCGGCCGCGCGTCCAACTTCGAATGCCGGCACCACACAGGACAGGTAATCCGTCGACGGATCAAGCCGCCGCGGACACAGCAAACGCGAAACGGATTTGGCCGGCGCGGACGCGAGCACCGTTGCCAGATCATTGCGCGTCGCGCCACTTACCTGCGCATGCACCCAGAGGTGTGATTCGGATAGATCCGGAAGCTCGTCAAACGGTCGCGCCGGAGACTTGATCTCCAGAACCGGAAGACTGTGGTTCAGTCCCGGACGGAGTTCGACACCATTCTGCTTGCGCACGACGACGAGACAGAGCCACGGCCGCAGTTGTCCTTGATCGTTGGACTTGAGCGGAGTGAACAACCACGGAAAGTCAGGCCGATCAAATTCGATTGCCGCAAAATAGTTTGGCTCGAAGTCAGTGGTCCCATGTTTGGGTTCAAGACGAACGACTTGCTGCACGTCGATCGCGGTGATATCGCCTGGTCCATAAAGCCGCGCCGTCTTATCCACTGGATTACTGTTTACGACAAGGCGCAGCGGCAGCGTCAACACCGCCGCCTGATCTGTCTTCAGTCGTTCGCGGGCTTGATCGGGAATCGCCGCGGCGACGCCCGGCTGTACCCATGGTAGAAAAATTTGATTTGGTTCGTTCGCCATTGCGTTACGTCTCTGGCTCGATTGTGGTGCGCGCCAGCATCAACTTCCTGGCTTTCGCCGGATTCGTGACTTTCAACTTTTGCAATGCCTTGAATGCTTCCGTGTACGAGGTTACGGCGCCGGCCGTGAAATCAGGCGTGCCCTGTTTCGATCCATCTTCGGTCGAGAGGATGGTCCAACCGGTCGTGCCGAGCGCATACTTGTTTACCTTTGAACGATACTTAGTGTTTCCAGTGCGACGCAGATTGCTGCGACCGGCGGCGCCAAGCGAAAGATGACGCATGAAGAAATCGGACGTGATCGTCGTGCGCGACTTGTCCGTCTCTTCTTTCGCCTGTCCGTCAATGATGATGGTTTCGTAGTCGATCTTCGATTCCAGAATGTCGTCGGGTTTGCTGCTGAAAATGAGTCCGCTGACCCCGGCGGTGACTCCGGCATTTAGTGATTCGAACGAAGGCGCGGAGAGTTTTTCCTCATCGCTGAGTTCAAGAAACTGCGACGGCGAGAAGAAGTCTTTGACTTTATCGAAGACGACTTCCTTGCCCGTCACAGTGAAACTGTCAACTTTGAAGAATCGATCGCCGGCGGGAGTCGTGTTCCCAAAACGCGAGATCTCGAGATCCAACGGCGTCACTGCTTGCTTGACTCCGAGCGTGCCGAGCGGATGAAAAACAATCTGCTGCGCGTCTGAAGGTTCGCGAACGGTCACGAGGCGGCGCACGTTGTCCGGAATATGCCCACTCCAGTTTTGTTTCTCGTTAAGTGCTGCCAGCAGCAGCTCCGTGACGTTCACGGGCGCCAGTCTCGGAGGCCGTTCGCCTGACACGAGTGTGCGGTCAAAGTGAACTGAAAAGTCGCACCAGAAGATTTCGAAGGTAGCTTTGCCCTTAACATGCAGCGGCCTTGGACCGGAGAGTTCGCCTTCGACTTTTATTTTGAAGAGATTGTGCGAGCCACGCTTGAGCTGGACCGAAGCGTAGAAGGCTGCCTCAAACATAAAAGGATCAAACTGAATCAACACGTCGAAGCCGACTCGTCCTTCTATACTGAAGCCGCCGGCCTTCGCAAACAGTTCGATTTTTGCGCCGAACTGTAATGTGTTCGACGTGATTGCGATGTAGCACTCGGCCCACAACTTGAAATCGGAAGAGTTACTAAAACTGATAGCGAGCCGCTGGAGCACTGGAAAATTGGCGGGCGGTTTGAACGCCGGATGAAAGCCGCCGATTGAGAGTGCAAATACAGGCGACGAGCCCCAGTTGAGACGCATCGCCATGCTGCCGGTGATCGGAAACTTGCCCGCCAAACGTGAGTCGAACAGCACCGCATCAACTGAGATGGAGCTCTGGTCGAAATCGATTATGCCGATCGCGTTCATCTGCAAGCGCAACAGATCGTGCTTCTCATTGGGCAGGATTGCTGAAACGCGGCCAAGGATGATCAGCCGGGTACGTTTGCCGATTTCCAATATCAACGCCAGATCCATCGTGATCAGCGGCGGTGTAAACCAGCAGATGCGGACCACTGGACCAAACACATGACTGCCCGCGCGCGGTGGAAAGGCGTTGTTCAGCGTGCCTAAAATCTGCGGTGCATTGCGAATCGGATCGTGGGGAAAGAGAAGATTGTTCAGAGTCTGATTCTTGATTCCTTCGCGCAAAAACTTTTCGTTGCATGTCCGGTTGATCCCGAGCAGGCCGCCGATGGCGGTGAGTGTAAAGCCGAGACCAAGCTGGATTGGTTGAAAGCCCTGAGCGGTGATGATCACCACGAACGAAAAGCCGCGCGCGCCATTCGGGAGCCGCGTGGTGAGGATGCCGATGGCGGTTACGGTGATCTTGTCCTGGATAGTGAGTTGGAGAATTCCCGCATACTCGCCTTTCTCAAAGTCGAGAGAAAGAAATCCGCCACCGCTAACGACTGGAGCATCGATCGCGATGCCCAGGCCAGTCGGAGGTTTGAAGCCAACTGCGACGTCGAATGGTCCAGCGTTTCCGTCGCTGAAACGGGTGACCATCCGCATGCCGATGTTATCGACGGAGAAATCGACCGGACCGATCTCACCACCGAGCGCCACGCCGGTTTCAAGGATCAGATCGGGAGCTTTGCCGTGATCCTGAGTCGTGCTGAGTGCGAGTTGGATCTGGCTCAACGTGATCGGACCGAGGCGCAGGTTGGCGGGTATTGTTGCTCGAAAGCCGGAGCCTCCTGCGAAGCCGATGCCGCTCGTGGTGGACCACTTCATCACAATTGGAAGCGCCACAGTGAGGTCGCTCCTGATCAGTTGTCCGAGAAAGCCATCGAGGTCGCCCGCGGCGACGATCAGTTTGAAATCTTCCGGCGCGATTTCGAATTCGAGCTCGACGTCTCCGTTCTGCTGGTTCAGGTTGAAGCTCGTAGTCAGTCCTTTGACTTCCAGCCGGCTCTTGCCGTTCGCGCCGAGCAATAGTGTTGACTCGGCGTTCTGATAATGCAGCTTGAAGCCAAAGTCTGACTGCAGCGTTGTTCCGTCCTGGAACGGAAACTTCAGCGAGATTCCGTCGGGTCTTAGCAGCACTCCGAATGTCGACGCGACGTTGCTGCCTGCTTTGACTTCCAACTGCAAATGATCGTTGATCGGAAAACTCGATCCGATCTCGGCAGGAATCAGAGGTTGGAGGATCAGTCCTGCTTTCTTTTGCGCGTGGGGCGGCAGTTCCAACAACGCGACGCCCACTTCAACGTCCCTACCGCCTACGTTGTCGAGCAGCACCGGTATCTTCAACTGCCACTCAGTTGACGAGAAAATATCGTCCGGCGTTTCCGCAAATCCCTGGCCCAACTTGTCGTCAACTCGACCGATGTAAGCCGGCCAATCCAGCGCCAGGAAAAGCCCGAGCAGGTTTGCGGAGATGCGATGGAAGTCGAGGTCGTTGGTGCCCCAACCGTAAACGCGCGTCGGGATCGAAGCCGGGTCGGTAAGTATCTTTGGAACCTCGTCCCAGTGGAAACGTCTCAGCACAAACGCGGGCCGAGTCGGTGTTTCGTTTAGCGATTCGATGGTGATGACGTTGAGTGCCAGCAGAATTGAGTAGAGGCCGGGAAGGCCAACAATCAGATAGTCGGCCAGCAACAACTCAAACATTCGCAGGCCGATCTCTGACAGAAACTCCTGCGCATCCACTCCTTCGGGAGCGACGCTGATTGCCTGCAATGCCTTGTAGAGATCTTTGACTTTATCGAGGACGTCAAAGATCTCTCCCGGGTTTGGATCGTCATTCAGACCATTGAGTGCAGTGAGTGCGGCGTCGACTTTAGTGGCGAGGACTGTGTACTCGGACGGCAGCGACTTCACGTCCCAACCGAGACGATAGAGGAAGGTCCGGAAACTCGATGAGTCTTCGACAGCTTCCTTCAATGGCTCGAGCGCCAGCACCAAATGCCTGGCGAGCAAGTGAAGTGTTCCGGGTTGAATTTCGGTTGCCACTAAACAACCTCCGGATAGAGACGGTCGAGTTCAGCGTGCCTGGTTGGATCCACTCTATCGACGAAGATGTAGCGGCAGACGAAGCAAAACGGAATCGTTATCGAATCGCTAGCGCGCATCTTGCAACGTCCCGCCGGCCGAAACACTCCGCAATCGTTGTAAAAACCACCTTCATAGATCCCGATGATGTCAGCCCTGGTGCGTGGCAAACGAGGCAGCGGCGGAAGGTTTCTCGGCGTCATGATTGAGTCTTTACTCGACGCCTGCACGCATGCACCCGTCGGAGTCGCCGCGTCCGCATTGAGTGGACCATCTTTATCCTGGATGTGGTGGAGGATTAATTCAGGCACGAGTTTGATCTCGTTGCCTGCTCTACGCAGCGGTTTTATCAACGAGAAATTCGGTGGTGGAGAACTGGAGAAGGGAATCATGAAGAGGTCCGTACTGAACGTGCTCATCGCAACTTCGGTAACGTCGTTGGTGCCCGTCGTCGTAGTAACCGGAATTAAAATCACCGCGTCGTCCTCAACGGTCTTCACTTTGAAAAACTTGCCGTCAAAGAGATCAAAAGAAGCATCGATCGATACGGGTGTCTCCTTGAAGCGAACTACCTCGCCTATGGCAAAGATTCTGCCATGACCCTTGCGTAGCGGAACGCGAACACCGGCCGCCGTAACATCAGTGGTCAGCATGTTTCTGCTGAGCACGCCGGCTTTGGTAATGCGCGGCCAGGCCCAGCGGATCTTCGTTGGGTCATAAGCCGAAGGCGCTGTTCCAACCGGTGCGGCTGCCACTTCGCTTTTCGCCTGGAGATTGGGTTCGCGTGGCTTGGTGGCTGAACCGTTGGTAAGAGCCCCGCCGGCGCCATCGCCATACTCGTCTCCCAGATCGCCGAGCGCATGGCCTACTTCGTGAGCGACGACTGCGGCCATGAGGTGACGGTAAGTGGAGATCACTGGACCAGTCACGAGTTCCCAGCCGGAATCCGGAGCCTTCTTTAAGTCAACTCGCATCTTGTTGCGCCCGGTAGAGACGGCGAAAGTGCCTTGCCGGGAGATCTCGACGCCGCCTACCTTGTCTGATAGACACAGGAAACCAGCGAGTCCGAAATCTGCGCCTCCCGGTATCCACCTGGAGCCGATCGGAAAACCGCCAAAGGTCAGGTTCTCGAGAAACTTCTGAATGCTGGCGATCTGCGTGCGTCGTGTACTGACCTGCACTTCGACTATCTCCGGAATCCCCCACTCGAGCCGTTGGCGCACGCCGCCAGTTAATCCAAAGACGGTGTCACGCTCGTTGAGTACGGAATGAAATGGGACGTATTTCCAATTGACATTAAATGCGTCAGTCGTTCGCGCAACCGTGACTTTGCTGCCGAAGAGTTTTTGCCAGTCACTCACCAGATCCGGCAGCGAGCGCGGTGCGTCACTCTCGAGTGGCAAACCGATTTCATATAAGAACTCTAAATAGGGCCACTTGTCGGCGGTTGGGCTGGGTCGTACATTCGGAAGTATCAGTGCACCGATCTGTTTGCCGTCTAAAATCGTGGTGATGTGTCTACCGAGGATCGTGATGCCGTCGTTCTCAGAAGGAAGAAACACGACCCAGTAGTTGATCGCATTTTTCAGGATTCCGAAAGGCTCAAAGCATTGCGCGGTTGCTGCTTCCTCGCCGCGCAGCACCGTAGTGATCAGGTTTACGATGTTTCGGAAATCAAACCTCTGGTCCTGCCGGAATCCTTCCGCGATAAACAGGATGTTCTTCGCGTTTTCAACCACTGACTTGATGCTATCGGCTTCCGCTCCGGATGGATTGCCTGGGTTAGGCCTGCGTTTGCCGGCAACGAAATCGACTTTAGCGTCTCGGCCCACCTCGACCCAGCTTGGCCGGGGAAGTGCCTTTGCGGGCGGGCTGTTTATGGCGCCGTGCGAGACTGTGATCGGAGCACTCCCGCTGGTCGCTTCAGCCTTTAAGACGCCGTTGGCTGACACACTCACAACAGTGGGCGCGGCACTCGCGTACGTAAGCTGATCCCAGTCTGTTATGTCTCCGACGCACTTATCGGTGAATCGCGCCAGCACTGTAAAGCGGCACTCATCGAAGTCTTTGTGAATCGTAAGTGTTGGAGGCGTCAGCCAAAGAGTCTCCACTGCGTCGTGGATGTGGACCCTCATCTCGGCTTCGTAATTCTCGCCGGGTGCGTGGGTGTAGGTGGCGGTCAGGATAAAGTTCCGGACTTTCGGAAAGCTCGCGTCGGGTGGAGTTATTGCATTAACAATTCCGTTGGCGGAGATCACGCCGACGCCATGACGATCTGAACCAGCATCGAGGCGCGGCAGAAAAATGACGTTCGGCTTCTGTGCTGGATCGATGTTGAGATCATCGATGAGTGGCTTGGAGGATGGACCGTTGCGGAGCAGGTGAAGATCGAATCCCTTGCCTTCTTTCCATTTCAACGGGGGAGCGGGCACCGCAAGGACCTCCTTCAACACGAACTGTAAACATGTCGGGTGTGAAAAGGCTGTTGGGGGAATACTCGAGCAGGCGAGCGGCGATACTACCACGCACTCATGAATCAGAGAAGTTTTTTAGTTGGGACCTATCGAGTGAGGTTTTAACTCCATATCTGCACTCGGAACAATGACGGGAAGTTCACTTGGTGTCTGCGGCAATTCGCCGAGATACCTCCAAAGTGACACATGCCATAAAGTTCCTGGCCGTGAGTATTCCCGCAGTACAACAAAAGTCTTGAGCAGTTGAAAGTGCTGAGGTTGGGATCGCGCAAAATTATCCAGAGTAATCATCTCCTCGAACCGGTCATCGTAACCACCGGGCTCCGGGTTGCAAGTAACGAGATATCGTATTCTCCCCCGGCGAATCATCTCCAGTATGTCCTCATAGGTCTGCGCCACCGTTCTGACTTCAGCATTCGCGTAGTTCGGCGGACGTATTACAAGAGTTCTATCGGCCCGAATGAACAAACGATCTGAGTTGGGCTCAAGAGATCGAAACCGAAAGATGAGATCTGCTTGTTCGGAAAGAGCCACAAGCACATTGCCACGCTCGGTCGTGCCGGCCAGTTCGCGACCCACTGCTTCATAACCGACGACACCGCGAGGAAAGCCTTTGATCTGGTATCCATTCGCTAGAAGGCAACCAGCCACCAATGCGAGTGTGAGTACAGTGCCCCGCCGATGCACTGAAATCTGCTGTAAAAGTTCGCCGAACAGTCCGACGAAACTGGGAACCGCAAACAAGAAGTACCGGGTCTCTCCCATTACGCCCAACACAATCGAAAGAAACAAACAGCACGCGAACCAACTAAACCAAAACAGGAAGCGTGAATACAATCTCGCGTATATCAACAGTATCGATCCAATTATTGCCGCGATTAGCACCGGCCAGCCGACGGTCACTGGTAATCGTCGCAACTGATAAGACACCGGCGCCAGTGAAAACGACTGCACGTAATTGATTTTCGGTGTGACGCCTCCGAGCGGAGTTTCAAATTTAGAAAATTGAAGAGCAAAAAGTATCCACACGCCGGCGAGCAGCAAGAAACCAATCGATACCAGCACGACACGCTTTGTTATGATCGTGCGAAAATTCGAAAATAAAAGTACCCAGAACGGCCATGCCAGCAGCACTCCCACGCTCAAGTAACGTGATAAGAATCCTCCCAGGGCAGACATCAATGCGAAGAGGAAATAGTAAAGCTTCATCGTCTTCAGCCAGTATAAAAAAATCCAACACGCGGTGATGATCGAGGCCAAAGCGGGGATCTCAGACATAGTGTCGCGGGACCAAAAAGCTATTTCGTGCGTACTCATGAGCACCATCGCGGCCGAAGCAGCCGCTGTCGTATTAAGGTCTCGCTGTTTAAGCACGCGGTAGAAAGCAAATCCGGCAAGCGCCAGGCACAGGGCGATGAAGAATCTTGCCGGCTTATACCCGACGCCAGTGATCAAGAAGAAGAGCCCAAGCAGGCTTGGGTAAACTGGCGGGTGATATGGCAGGTGAAACGCCGGATATTGATAATAATTCTCCTTTGCGAATGAATAGGGATGCAGGATTTTCCCGGACTGCAGGTAATCATGGACCATCGCTCCCGCATTCGCGTATTGCGACGCATCGGGCCACAGTGGCCCAGTTTCGCTTACTTTTACGTAACTGATCAGAAAGGCGAGACTCAGCAGCAGTAAGAATATCGGCAACTCGTTTCGATACAGGTTGCTGGATTTGACCATAGTCGGCTTCTAGACGAGTTCTGAGGAACGGCCCTTCAAGAGGTAAACCTTTTCGCGTCCGCCTGGAATCACAAAGCTCCTGACGATTTCTGCGGAGTAATGTGAAAACAACTCATCCAGCGACTCTTCAGTAAACCTCGCTTCTTGCAGTCCGGTGCCCGGGTCTGTGAGCGTCTTCGCAAGAGAAGTTAAGATCGGAATTCTCCGTGTTGCCAGGTTGTGAATCGGCTCAGCAACGATGACGTATTTACGTGCCGCGCAGAGCATCTGATCGATTAAACGATTTGGTTGAGGCAGGAAGTGGTAAAGACTTGCCTGAATTACCACGTAATCTGCTCCTGGAAGTATCGTCGCTTCACGAACATCGCACAACAGGCTGCGAGTGCCCATCCTATTTAAGCGTTGAATGAACCGCTCGTTTATATCGATTCCGATATAACTAACGTCCTTAAAACGGAGGTACCGCTCATATAGAATTCCTGGACCACAACACACATCCACGATGCTCGTTCGAGGCTCGATGAGGTCTGCCAGCATTCGGTAACGAGTGGAGTAATACCGGCCATACAAGAGGAGCATCACCAGCTCATATAATTTGGCGCTCTTGTAAATTAAACCAGTTCTCAACGCTCAGATCGATCCTGATTGCTTAATCACGTGTAGATCGTGCGAGCGATCATCAATCTCTTTCAGGGCCTCTGTATCAGCAGTGAATCCCCGGCGTACAGACTGGTCCTTGTTGATGATTACGCGAACTGCGCTCTGCGGTTGGTTGTTGAGGTTCAAATAAGCGCGTCCGACATACTCTCCCAGTATGCCGAAGAAAATCATTTGTAATCCGCTCAGCAGTAATATCGTAGTCATTAGAGAGGCCCAACCGACGGCATAGAATGTGAACTCCTCAGGGTACAGGAGGCGATAGGCGACAATGATGACGATAAATAGCGACGCGAGGACTGCGAGGGCAAGTCCGAGCGAGGTTACGATCCGCAACGGTCTAACGGAAAAGGAAAAAGCCAGCCTTGATGCAACGGCGACAGATCTCCAGAACGAGTAGGTGCTTGTCCCTGAATGCCGCGGGTGATGCTCAACCGGAATTTGAGTAATCCGGGAAGTGAATTGAAAGAGCAGGCCATCCACGTGGGGCTTCGGACCGCGATTGCTGCAAATTAAATCTGCAACTTCCTTCGAGATGATCTTGTAGGGCGATAGATACACTTCTTTGGGCTTATAGATCACCCATTCCGCGATCTTGCCGTGCACGTCACTACCGATTCTTTTCCAAAGTTTCTGATGCTTTGTATGGTAGTGAGCGTAAACCACGTCTGCATTCGTCGCTTCAATCTTGGCGACGAGGGCTGACAGGTATTTGGGGTGGTGTTGTAAATCGTCGTCCATGATTGCGACGTAACGACCGGAGGCCAGGCGGAGTCCTGCCATGATTGCGTTGTCTTGTCCGAAGTTGCGTCTGAGATCGACTCCGATGATGTTGTGATGCTGCTCACACAGGGATTCGATGACGCTCCACGAATTATCCGGAGAACCGTCATTAACTAATATCACCTCGAACTGTCTGCCGGTCGGATACATGGCTTCGTCGATTGCGTCGATCAAGTGCCGCAGACACTCAGCGCTTCGATATACAGGGACTACAATTGACAATTGTGGTAGAGAGTGCCGACGCATATCCATAGCTCAAGCAACCGTCAAATCCCTGACTAAAACGTCAGTGCCGGTATATTGGAAAAAAGATTTCACCTCGTCAATTATTCGCAACTGCTCGCGCTCAGTAAGCTGCGGATAGATCGGTAATCTCAGTAATCGACTACTGAGATTCTGCGTAATCGGAAGATCATCGAAGTGATAACCAAGTGCTCTACCCATCGGCGACGAGTGTAATGGCACATAGTGAAAAGCTGCTTCGATCCCTCGCTCTTTTAAGAACCGCATCAAGCCGTCGCGGGCAGTAACATCACGGAGTATGAGATAAAAAATATGATAATTGCTGCGGCACGATTCGGGTATCGTGGGAAGCTGTATAAACCCCTCTTCCTCAATCGATGTAAAGTGATAAAGATACCTTTCAAAGGTCTCGCGGCGTCGCTCTGTTATCCAATCGAGTTGTTCCAGTTGAGCGTACAAAAACGCGCAGTTTATTTCGCTCAGGACGTATGAAGAGCCCCTGTTGACCCAGGTGTATTTATCGACGTCTCCGCGCAGGAATTGGATTCTGTTCGTGCCCTTTTCTCTTATGATGTCCGCGCGTGAGGTCAAATCAGATTCATTGATGCACAAGGCTCCACCCTCACCGCAAACATAGTTTTTCGTATGATGAAAACTAAACGCACCCAAATGACCGATCGACCCCAACCATCGACCGTCGTATGACGCATTAACCGCCTGTGCCGCGTCCTCAATCACTCTCAATTGGTGCCGCTGCGCGATGTCCATTATTTTGCCCATTTCGCACGCGATGCCGCCATAATGGACAGGCATAATCGCTTTCGTGTTTGGCGTGATCGCCTGCTCAATAAGCTCCTCATTCAGATTCAGCGTGTCAGGCCGGATGTCGACGAAAATGGGTTTGGCGTGGGCCGCAATTACAGCGTTTGCGGTTGATGCAAACGTGAATGATGGCAAGATCACCTCGTCTCCGGGTCCGAGATCACAGAGCAATATCGCCATTTCCAACGCAGCCGTACATGAGGGTGTCATTACTATTTTGCCCACACCGAATTTGTCGGATATCAGGCTGGTACAGCGTTGTGTGAAATACCCGTCTGCCGCCAGGCTCCCGGAATCTATCGCCTGAGAAAGGTATCTATTTTCGTTACCGCTTATGAACGGCCTGGTGAACGGGATTACTGGTTGCATGTTTACAAAACGTAAGAGAATTCGCGGGAACGATCCTGAAGAGTCGGGGGCTTGGGAGTCGAACTCGCGAATATTAGCAGAGATCTAACTGGACTTTAATTCGGGTTCAAAAAATGACACATCCCCGACAAATTTATTGGTACGCGGAGTACACTTCCAAATATATCAGATACCACTAAAACTCGGGTCATAAGTTAAGAAAGTGACAATGCGAACACTGTTGCAGAGTGTTTCAATGGAAATAATAAACTACAGCCACTGTTCTTGACAGCATCTCGATTCACAGGTAGGATTCGCCCCGCCCGGATCCTCATGCAGAATAACAATTGTGGTTAGTTAAGGTTTGAGGTGAGAGTCGGTGGAGTATACCTCCTGTTGATCCCTTCACTCTGTCACGCTTCGAAATGCTCTGACCTCGCTCAGCGTGTGCCAAAGCGGCCTACAACCATTTCAACCAAGAGCTAAGAAACTTCACGGCTGACCGCTGCGGAGAGCTTCGCAAGTTTCACTACGTCGAACTGTGTCTAACGATAAAGGAACCCCATGAAAAGACCCCAAAGATCCACCCGTCAACTAATCGCCGGCTTCTTAGCTCTCATAATATTTCTACAGCCATTGGCAGGTTTGCGTATTGGCGCCAGCGAAGTTCCTCGTTTGTCGACTCATTCGAGTGAACCTGCGCACAACAACACCGTTGCTAACCCCGTCGTGACAGTCGCACCGCAAAGCAGCAACTTCGGCGTCGAACTCACGCCACTAAACACCGCGTTCAACAACCACGCCGGTATCGATTATCACGAGCGCACCAGAAAAGTGATCGTCGCGGCCAATTCAACTCAAGGCCAGCCAAACAACTTCGAGTTGATCCAGGCTGACGGCGCGCACGCGGGTTTTTCAAACGTCAGTGGAGTAACCGGCGAACTGAAGATCGCTACCGCGCGCGACGAAGGTTTCGGCGTCAGCTTAGCGGGCTTCAAGCCGGGAGAACTGTTCACCTCAACCGACACGCCCGGTGTGGTGGCGCGCGTCGCAAGCGATGGCGGCACTGTGCAAAATCCCTGGGCGACACTCCCCGGTGAAACCGGATTGGTGACCGGACTCTACGTCGATCGCACCGGGATTTACGGCGGCGACGTGATCGCCATAACGATAAGCGGCGGCATTTGGAGGATCAACTCTGCCGGCCTCGCAACACGAACGGCGCTCCTCGGGACAGCGCTTTCCGGAGTAACAACAATTCCCGATGCTGCGGAGAAGTATGGTCCATGGTCCGGAAAGATTCTCGTTGGCGCGAAAGATCTCGGCCTTATCTACACAGTCGACGCGACGGGAAACGTAGTCACTTACACGTTGGGCGTCAACCCCGGCGACATTCGCCTGATCCCCGCGCACGAAAACTTCTACGGCGTTGATCCGCTAAGCAGAAAAATCTGGGGCGCTCCGGCAGACGCCTTCGCCGACATGATTGGCGACCTCCTCGTCGCCGAACCATCCGGCCTGCTCGCGCAGGTTCGCTGGAACGGAACCGAATTCGAAACACGTCACCTCGCGCAGGTCAGTCAATGGGGACAGATCGCATTCGCGCCTGCCGGCATCGCTCAGATCCAGGGTGTCAAACAAGTCTTCGACAACCTCGCCGTAGTGCGACACGCTCCCGAGCTCAACGACGGCCGCGTCGAAGGCGCGCTCTGGCAGCTACTCGGCGAGAACATCTTCATGGCCGGTAACTCGACCATTACTTCAGATCTTCTCGTTCCAGGTACGCCTACAGTTTCAATCATTGATGGCCACCCGACTTTCGGCGGCGTGATCGAGGGAAGCGAGAGCACGCAGCCTACGAACTACCAGTTGAACTTAAGCGGCAACGCTTCACTCCGATTTCTGATCACTCGCACCGATCCAATGACGTTGACGGCGGTCGCATTACCACCGCAACCAACCGGAACACGCATCGTCTCACTAACACAGGCAAGCCAAAGCGCAGGCGACTTCTCAACGTTGCGTGACTTGTCACTTTCAGGAACTGCAGGTTCCGTCATTGTGCCGCCGGGTACATACGGCAAGTTCGCAGCATCGAGCCGCACGGCCTTCGTTTTCGGTGTGGCAAACGCGACTGAGCCATCGACGTACAATCTCGAAGAGCTGAGCCTTTCAGGCAGCAGCGAGTTGCGTCTCGCCGGGCCGGTAATCCTGAACGTTAAGAACAAAGTGACTCTGGTAGGCTCGACCGTCGGTGCGGCAGAAGATCCGAAACGTATGTCATTGCGAATCGCCGGCGGCGCTGGATTGAGCATGAGCGGCGGAGCTGTGCTTTACGGCATCGTACGCTCTCCGCAAGGTTTGGTAGCGATCACCGGTAAGTCGCGCGTGCGCGGAACGGTCAGTTGCGATCGACTTCAGATCAACGGCAACGGTGTCTTACAGGTTACCGAGAACGATGTTCCTTTGCCGCCGGTCAATCGCCCGCCGCTGGTAGACGCCGGACCGGATCAGACGATCACGCTTCCCACTGACACGGCCAGCTTGAACGCCACCGCAACGGACGACGGTTTGCCCGCGAACAGCAGTCTCACTGCCTCGTGGCGAAAGGTTAGCGGACCCGGAGCGGTCACGTTTGCTGACGCAACGAGTTTGACGACGAGCGCGACTTTCGTCGATCCTGGTGATTACGTGCTCGAGTTGAAAGTCTCTGACGGCGTGCTCTTTAGTACTGACACCCTCGCAATCACAGTCATTCCACGCAATCAGCCGCCAACGGTCGAAGCGGGACCAGATCAGGAGATCGAATTACCAAATTCCGCCACTTTAAATGGCTCCGCCAGTGATGATGCGCTGCCGCGTGGATCAACGCTGACTGTGAGCTGGAGCGTTGTCAACGGTCCCGGCAATGTCACCTTTGCGGATGCAAACGCAACGACGACGACCGCCGCTTTCAGCGCGCCCGGTTCTTACATTCTAAAGTTAACAGCCAATGACACTGAGTTTACGGTCGAAGATCAACTCACGATCACGGTCTATCCGGAGAACCAGCCGCCAACAGCCAACGCCGGCGAAGATCAAACCATTCGTCTGCCCAACACCGCACCACTGCATGGCGTTGTTACCGACGATGGTTTCCCGCACGGCAGCACGCTTGTATCAACCTGGACTCAGGTAAGTGGACCAGCAGCGGTCACTTTCGCCGATCCATCTTCAGCCGATACGACGGCGACTTTTACAACGCCAGGTACCTACGTACTCAGACTGACCGCAAACGATTCTCGCTTTACGGCCAATGACGACGTCACGATCACTGTGCTCCCGGCAAATGAAGCACCAGTGGTGAACGCCGGCATCGATCGCACCTCGGCATGGCCGGGTGGTGGCGTCGACTTGCAGGGAACTGCTACTGACGACGGTTTGCCAAACGGCAGCACGCTTACCGCCTCGTGGTCCATCGTCACCGCGCCCGGTAAAGTTACATTCGCTGATTCACATTCACCTGCCACGACAGTCACATTCGGCGCGCCGGGCACTTATGTCCTGCGACTGACAGCCACCGACTCCGTGTTCTCGACCAGTGATGACGTGACGATCAGTTTGAGCCAGTTCAACCAGGCTCCGTTAGTCAACGCCGGTCCCGACCAGCTCATCACGCTTCCCGCATGCGCATCGCTTACAGGCACAGCGACTGATGACGGGTTACCAACCGGCAGCGCGCTAACTTATCGCTGGATCAAAGTTAGTGGTCCAGGCACAGTCACCTTCACGGAGGCTTCCGCACTCGCGACGAGCGCGTGTTTCAGCACCGGCGGCGCATACGTGCTGCGCTTGACTGCGAGTGATTCGGGTCTCGCCGCCAGTGACAACATCACGATCACGATCAACAACGCGCCACACATCACCTCGCAACCCGTCACGACATATCAACCACCGACGACTGCGTCTTCAGCAATCGTTCTCAACGGGACGGTCAGAGACTTTAACGACACGCATCCGGACTTCGAGAAGGGAATCTCCGGCCTGGTTACGGGACTGGTCCAAACGCAACTCGGAGCAGACAGTAAGCCCGTCTTCGTTGGTCCAAACGGACGCGGCGCGATCTCCAGCACCGCCAGCTTCAACCAGTGGTACAACGATGTTCCGACAGTAAACCTGAAAACGGCGATCCCGATCGAGCTGAAGGAAACGACACCCGGTTCGGGCGTCTTCTCCTTCCTGTCGAACGCTTTCTTCCCGATCGACAATCAGCTCTTCGGCAACCAGGGACGCTCAAACAACTTCCACTTCACGCTTGAACTACATTCGAACTTTACCTATCGCGGCGGCGAAGTGTTTCAGTTTACCGGCGACGACGACATCTGGGTCTTTATCAACAATCGTTTGGTTGTTGATCTCGGTGGCGTTCACGGCGCTGCGTCGGGATCTGTGAATCTCGACAGTCTCGGCCTCGTTAAAGACAGCACCTACAAGTTTGATTTCTTCTTTGCTGAACGTCACACGTCTGGATCTAATTTCCTGATGCAAACGAGCATCGCCCTTTCGCCCGATCGCCAGTACATCTACCAGGTGCAGGCTGTTGACGCCGACAACGAACCGCTTGTTTACAGCCTGCCGACAGCGCCGCAGGGAATGCAGATCAACTCCGCTACGGGACTGATCACGTGGAACCCCGGCATTAACCAGATTGGTCCACACAGCGTCGTCGTGAAGGTTACAGATCCGCATGGCGTCTTCGATACGCAGAGTTTCACTCTGATTGTCGTCGATCCGCGCAACAAAGCTCCACTCGTCAACGCTGGTCCGGATCGAACGATTACGTTACCCGCAACAGCGAACCTCCAGGGCTCAGTCAGTGACGACGGGTTTCCAGCCGGGGCAACTCCGGTTGCTTCGTGGAGCGTTGTGAGTGGTCCGGGAACAGTGGTCTTCAGCAATCCAAACTCTCCAGTTACGATAGCTAGCTTCAGCAAAGGCGGAACGTACGTCTTACGGCTGACGGCGAATGATTCCGCGCTACTCAGCTCGGATGACGTTACAGTCACCGTCATTCAACTTAATGCAGCTCCGATAGTGAATGCTGGTAGTGATCAAACGGTTACGCTGCCCGCAGCGGCGAATCTCAATGGTTCATTCGTTGATGACGGACTGCCGACCAGTGTCGTCACTACAACATGGAGCGTTGTGAGTGGTCCTGCCGCAGTCACCTTCGGCAATGCGAACCAACTTGTAACGACCGCGACGTTCACCGTCCCTGGCACTTATGTCCTGCGACTCACAGCCAACGATTCGCAGTTGAGCGGAAGCGACGATGTGACTGTCATCGTCAATCCGGCTCCGTGCCTAACGCCGCCGCATGGTCTGGTCGGTTGGTGGCAAGGCGAAGGCAATTACATCGATCTGGTGAGCGGCAATAACGGCACGCCGTTAAATGGTCCAACTTTCATCTCCGGACAAGTCGGGCAGGCATTTAAGCTCGATGGTACTGACGACTCTATTCAGATAGATGACTCGACGCGACTCAGGCCCGCGAACATAAGTGTTTCAGCCTGGGTCAAGTTTGACTCGCTCGATTCGGTCACTTCAGATAAAGGCTTGCAATACATCCTCTTCAAACGAGGTAATGGTCCGTTCGAAGCCTTCTCGCTGTTCAAACTCCGTGGCACCGGACCCGACGATCGAATCCATTTCCTTGTTGGTTCTAACCCAACCGTTAATCTCAGGGCCGCCGCCGTTTCCACTACCGTAATCACGACCGGGAAGTTCTATCACCTGGCCGGCACTTACGATGGGCACGATATAAAGCTCTACGTGAACGGGGTACTCGAGCGTGTACAACCTGCGAACTTCGACATCGGTTATCTGAATGGTAAACCGCTCGTCATTGGTGGCTCGGGTGAGCCGTTTAACGGCAGGGTGCGAGGCACAGTTGACGAAGTTCAAATCTACAACCGCGTCCTGTCCGCTGATGAGGCTCGGTTGATCTACGAGACCGGAACCACTGGTCTGTGTGCGGTCGAAGTCAATCACCCACCCATCGTTAACGCCGGACCCGACCGGACGATAACGGTTCGCGATGCGGCGACTTTACAGGGAACGGCCACGGACGATGGCCAGCCCGCAGGCAGCACGCTCTCGATCAACTGGTCAGTCGTATCCGGACCAGGTACGGTCACATTCGAAAACGCACAGCAAGCCGGCACCACAGCGACTTTCACTTTGCCGGGAACTTACGTCCTGCGTCTCACCGCGAACGACTCCGATCTGATCACCGACGATGATGTGATTGTCACGGTCAATCCATCCGCGGGGAACCAACCACCGACAGTCAGCGCGGGCGCGAACCAGACGATCACATTGCCGAACAGCGCAACGCTTAACGGCACTGCTAGCGACGATGGTCAACCAGCGGGCAGCACACTTACGGTGACGTGGTCTAAAGTGAGTGGTCCAGGTCTCGTCACTTTCGGTAACGCAAACCAGGCACAGACGACGGCGACGTTCACCGTCGCGGGAACATACGTGTTGCGTCTCACCGCTTTCGACAGCGAGATAACGCGCTTCGCCGACGTCACGATTACAGTCAAACCAAACAACAAAGCGCCGGTGGTGAACGCCGGACCGGACCTCGTGATCACATTGCCAGGCACGGCGATTCTCAACGGCACTGCGACCGACGATGGCGTACCGGCCGGCAGCACGCTCTCCGTGTTGTGGAGTGTGGTGAGTGGACCGGGCCAGGCCGGTTTCAATCCGCAGAATCGCGCAGCGTCGATCGCATCGTTCAACACACCCGGCACGTATGTCTTGCGTCTGACGGCCAGCGATTCGGAGTTGAGTACTAGTGACGACGTCACGGTCCAAGTCAACCCACCGGCGCCACCCGCCGTCGTTAGCATCAACTCACCTGCGGACGGGTCAACTATCACCAACCGCACGAACTTCATCGGCAATGTGAGCGAAGGCTCAACGTGGAAACTCGAATATAGTCTCAACACTGACGCCGGATCGCCCACGCAAGTGTGGACCACGATCGCTTCAGGCTCGACGGCGGTGACAAACGCACTGCTCGGAACTTTCGATCCGACGGTGCTGGTCAACGGCATTTACACGGTTCGCTTGCGCGCCGTGAACGCCAGTGGACAAATCTCTGACAGCACAGTCAGCGCCGTCGTCGAAGGTGACTTGAAGATCGGAAAGTTCACCCTCTCGTTCAAAGATCTCGACGTACCGCTGGCGGGATTACCGATTCAGGTAATGCGCACCTACGACAGCCGCGATCCTCGCACCGGCGAGTTCGGCGCCGGTTGGTCACTCGGATTGAGGAACGTGCGCGTTGAGAAGTCCGTCGAGCTCGGCGCGAATTGGGAAGAGACCGTCACAGAGGGTTTCCTGCCGACGTTCTGTATCCAGCCGACAAGAGTGCCGCTTGTGACAGTGACATTCGCAGACGGCCGGCTCTTCAAATTCCAGGCAGGGCTAAGCTCGCAATGCCAGCTCATCGCGCCGTACGAGTTTTCCACGGTGCGTTTCAACCAGTTGCCGGGCAGCACGGCCGGCGCGACACTCGTAGCTCTCGACGACACGGACGTCTTCGTCGCCGGCGCAGCTCCGGGCGATGTTGAACTACTCAGCGCCGAGACTGCCGACGTCTACAACCCGACACGGTTCCAACTCACAACTGCGGACGGCATCAGTTACATCATCGATGAAAAGGCCGGCCTGCAGAGCATGAAGGACCTTAGCAACAACACTCTTACGGTCATACCGCAGGGAATCATTCACTCGAGTGGTAAGAGCGTGGTCTTCCCACGAGACTCGCTCGGTCGCATCACGCAGATCACCGATCCGCTCGGCAACGCGATGGTCTATTCCTACGACGCGAACGGCGATCTCGTTGCCTTCCGCGATCGTGAAAGCAAGGCCAGCACATTCACTTACAACT
>Ga0126311_10000320_pt1 | contig 23015 bp, 14 predicted proteins | sample Plot61_FD_92539 | JGI IMG/M metagenome (GOLD analysis project Ga0126311, IMG submission 92539) | Serpentine soil microbial communities from UC McLaughlin Reserve, CA, USA - Plot61 | ecosystem: Environmental > Terrestrial > Soil > Grasslands | place: USA: UC McLaughlin Reserve, Lake County... | reverse complement strand
GCACAGAAACCCGAAACAAAACTGCGCACTCTCACTAACTCCTCGACAGTGGAAATTTCTTCGGGTCGATATGGGGAGGCACTGAGCCTCCTCAATGCCGCCGCTGCTTTGCTGGGGGAAGTTTCTGATGATTGGATTCACGGCGCTTACCACTCCCAACGTGGACTTGTATACAGAGGAATTGGTGGGACAGAGAATCTGGATCATGCGTTAGTCGAATACAGTGCGGCGAGCATGCACCTCGCGAATGCCGGTCATACTCGTTACCTCGCGCGAGTAGAAAACAATATTGGATTTATTCTTTTGCGGTTAGGAAGAACAACAGAGGCGTTGATTCATCTAGATAAAGCGCGCGTGATCTTCATCTCACTTAAAGACTCGGGCAGCGTTGCCCAAGTCAATGAAACACGCGCCCGAGTTTTCCTTGCGCAAAAGCGGTTCGCGGATGCGGAACGCGCCATCTTCGCTGCGATCGCAACGTTTGAGAAGGGCGAGGACGCATCGTTATTTGCAGAGGCGCTAACGACCGAGGGTAGCATTTTTGCGGGAAGCGGAAAGTACGACAGAGCGCGCGAGGCGTTCAATCGAGCTTCGGACGTCGCGGCAGCGGCTGGTGATTCTCACTTAGCTGCCGTCGCTCAACTCAGAATGATGGAAGAGCTTGGCAGCGTGCTTTCCGGAGCTGAGCTGCTGGCCATATACCGCAGGGCAGATGAATATGTAGGTGACCCGGCAAGCCAATCGGAGCTAGAAGGTTTGCGGCGCTGCGGTGACATAGTGATGAACGAAGTGGAGAAGGTGTACGCCGTTGAGGAAGAATTGATAGGTGGAACTCTGGAGCAAGAGGTCAACCATTTTGAGGCGCGACTCATTGCAAGAGCATTGGAACAGGAGAACGGCAGCGTGACTCGTGCGGCTCGAGCACTCGGACTCACTCATCAGGGATTAATTAAGATCCTAGATGGTAGGCAGAGCAAAATACTCGCAGGAGCTCGACGACCAAAAAGAAATCGCCGCAAATCCATAATACGCAAGAATACGGTATTGCCTTAAAGGCAGTACCCGCTCGGTGCCCCAGAGGAAGACGGCAAACGGTTCTCTTTTTCATTACTACTTCCTCTCTGGCGAGCGAAGCATTACTCCTCATGGAAGACTTCAAGATACCTGAATTTCCGAAACGTATAGCGGAAAAGCTAAAGATGATCCGCGAACGCTTTCAATATGACACCGGAAGAGTTTGCGCGGGTCGTTCACGCGAAGAATGGCGCGGAGATCGAATCGTACGAACGCGACTTAGGATCCGACGTGGAAGGCGAATTGCTCGTTACTGTCTGGCGTTACGTGCATTTTGCCAGTGTCAGGATGGAAGATCTTATTGACGATGATCGGGAACTGACATCTTCGCCGCGCGATGAAATGCCATCTATCGGTGGCAATGGGCACGCCTTCTAAGGGTCGTCGCTAGGCGAAGGCGGTGGGCCCACACACGCCGGCCTTACAAAGGAATGCTGACCTTTGCCGCATTCTTCCATTTGGTTTTTCGTCATATCTTGTTTTTTAACTTCGAATCTGAAAATTAGCTTGAGAGTGATGTGAAGTGGAATATGTGTAGTGGAATAGGATGAATCTTTCACCGTGGCCGTCCATCCCTTGTCAGATTTCCAAACATACATCGTCGCATCTTCGGTTTTTATTGTGGTCCGTGCACTCATAACGTGAGTAAGCCTGGGTCTTGTCTGTCGCTTGTGGCAGGCGATGAGGAAAAGCTCCGACGCCCATAGCGTCCCGCATGTTGCTGAGCGACTCGCATGACGCGGTCTCGGTTTTGGAATCTTCGCTGCGTAAAGCTGCTCCTGGCGCCCACAGATCACGACCAGCAACGATAGAACCTCGATGTTCCTCCTTTCACGAGTGGTCTAACACGTACCAGACCAAACTTCGGCGCAACTTGCATTTCGCTCGGAAGATTGTCCTGCCTCCAAATCGCCCACTTGTTAATCCAACTTCATCAAATACAAAGGTGCATTCTGGAGCTGAGCCGATGAGAATTCGTTCTGCCGTACAAGGCATTGATTGATATTATGGCGCCCTCCACGTGGTCGTCACGCTGAAGAAGCCCGTAAGTTTAGTAAGTAGTGGGCAAGGGACCGTTCAAAGTCCAAGGTGACTCCCTATGCGATTGCCAGGGCTGTCTTGGCGAAGCCTCAGAACGACGACTAGGAAAGCACTAAGAAAGTAAGGACGGGTGAACAATCTGCGAGCAAGCCTCCTCGATCATTCCTTTTGTCGATTCAGTGTCAGTGTGGGTGGCCCAGTGAGTAAGGCATTTGCCCTAATGTTACTTGTTTGCTTACAAGGGCGTCGATCTCGCGACAGTGTGCTTACTTTTGCCGCATTTTGAGCGTTGTTTCTCGTCGATTGTTGTTGTTTCAGTCTCGATTTCAAAATGTTACTTGACGAAGATCCGAAGCTGAATATGATGTGGCTGTCACAGTGACCAACCCTCCCTGGTCACATTTCCAAAAACGCATAAGCATTCGCACCGACGACATCGTTTCCACCCACATTCCAAAAATCCCCGCCGCTCGCATGTAAAACTTAGCCGAGGCCGTCAGCGATACGGTCTGGCGCTTGGGGGTATGGTTCTCATTCTTGCCGTGTCGAATGTTCTTCTGCTGAGAAAAAACTTGCAACTCCGCAATCTGTTGAAGAAGTTCGAACCGGCTCAAGGCCGGTGACAAATTAGAATCATTTTCGGTCCTCGGCCTTCATGGTGAGAACATAGCGATCAATTTCGCGGTCCTCTTGTTTGAGCAGTCGTTCTATTGTGGTTAAGAGAGCATTTGGCTCGAATGGTTTTTGTATGAAGGTGAAGCCTTCTCGTGTTTTGCCAGTCGTGGGGTTGGTGTCGATTTTGTATCCGCTAGTCAGGAGTATGCGTGCGGTGCGAAATTGTTGTTGAATTGTTATTGATAATGTGCGGCCATCGATCTCGGGGAGACCTAGATCAGCGATTAGCAATGCTGGTTGATTTCCTTCGGTGGTGAGACGTTTATACAGAGTCAACGTTGTCTTCCCGTCGCCAGCGAAGGCAGTTTTATAGCCGGCTCTTGAAACATACCTGGCAATGGTTTTTTGGATATCTGAGTCATCGTCAGCGACAAGTATCAGAGAATTGTTAGCAGCCGATTCGTCCCGTAAAGGTAAGGGATCGAGGGCTCGTTCCTGACCAGGACTTGGGGAGATGGAAAGCATTGTTGGAATGAAAGGGATGTAGATGTCAAACCTCGTGCCTTTGCTGGGCCAGCTCTCAACGGTAACGTACCCACCAAACCGTTTGACGATTGAATAGACAATTGGCAGACCTAAACCAGCCAAGTCAAAGTCCTGACCCTCGGGAAAATCAAAGATGCGCGTAACTTGTTCCGAGTCGATTCCAGTGCTCGAATCCGTGATGATGCTTAGGCGTGTGTAAGTTCCAGGACGAGCGCCGCGATGCGTTTCTGTGAATTCTCGGTCGAGAGTAGCACGTTCCGTTTCGATGGTAATGGGACCTCCAGATGGCATTCCATTCTTGCAGCTTAGTAATATGCTGAGGAGCAATTGATCAATTCTGAAACGGTCCATGTGGATTCGTAGAAGCTCGTCGGCTGGGAGAAAGTCAATTTGTATTTTGGGGCCGAGCAAAGTCCTGGCAACGGCGAGAGTTTCGTTAATTGCATTGTTCAGATCTAAAGTGTGCGTGTTTACAGGCTGTTGACGCGCGTATTCTCGAAGATTGTTTATGAATAGTGCCATTTCACGAGATTTACGAATTACGTCGTGAAGCTCAGGAAGGCCATTGTCCTTTAGTGAAGCGATTCTTTCTGAAGTTGGTGAGGTTAATAAGTCGGTTAACTGTTCTTCGAGGAGTTCGGCGTTTCCAATAATAGACGTGAGGGAGTTGCTGAGATCGTGAGCAATCCTCATTGTCAAATTACCAATGAGTTGCACATAGATGGTTGTGTTCGTGTGACCGTGACTTTGATGGGACGACGTGGGCGTTACGATCACAAGAGCGGTCGGATGAGGTTTGAAATCGGCGAAGTAGGCAAGCCCGGCAAGAGGCACAAAGGTAGCTGAATACGTCAGCGCATGTACTCTCGCGGGTAGCGTCATCAGGTCCGCAGTTGGAAGTTTGATGCGGTTAGTCTTTGTTCCTTGTTGGGAAAGCTGCAGCGATAGAATTGTCGCGATAGGATTGCCGAAAAGAGCAGATTCGGGTAGGCCGATCATGGTTTGAGCGACGTTATTAGCGAGGAGTATGCGGTCGGAGCGATCGATGAGGAATAGTGCTTCGGTAATTAAATCAGTTGCCGAGCGTAATGTCTTGTCTTTATCCGGAGAATCGAGGGTTCTGTTGCTCGTGGCCATAGGGTTGTTGACTTACTCCCCAAGGAATAATTAGGCTGTTTTTTGGTATCTAAGAGGGATGAGCGTTGGGCCACGTTGACAAGACACTTCACTGTGCCGCCTGTGGTAAAGGCGGGAAGTGTTAGTCGGGTGGTGACTCTCACCCTTCTCGCTGAAACCAGCGTCTGGGCCGAAGGGCGACATTTGTAATCAGTGGATATTCTACGCTCGGTTCAATCTCCCTGTTGGGATCCGCAATAAAGTTAAACGGTCGGAGGCCCTTGTCAGTTCAGTCCTTTATTCGTGCCAAATTGAGCCTCACGATCGTGTTTAGGTGATCGCGTGGACCATTTCTTGTGAAGTTAGGATTTGGCGAACGGTGTGGAGGAGTTCATTACCGCTAAAGGGCTTTGCGAGAAAGTTGACACCGTCAAGAACGCCGCCGCTGCGATCAGTTATTACATCTCTCGGATAGCCGCTAATGCACAACACCCGGACCGTAGATCGCATATCTGAAATACGAAGCGCCAGATCTCGGCCGTTCATGTGAGGCATGAGGACGTCTGTAATTAGTAAGTGTATCTCTTCATTGTACTGGCTTAATAGTTCAAGAGCATGCATGCCATCGACCGCTTCGAGTATGGTGTATCCGGCGTGAGTAAGCGAGTCCTTCAGTCCTTGACGAACGGAGGCATCGTCTTCTGCAATTAGAATAGTTTCTGTGCCGTGTAGTCCTTCGATTGGTTCGAACGTGGTTTCGACAGAAGTCTCGAAAGAGGGGCGTTGTGCGACAGGAAATTGGATATTGAAAGTGGTTCCCTCTCCCTCCTTACTGGATACGGAAATAGAGCCTCCAGATTGTTTGACGCAGCCGTACACGGTGGACAAGCCTAAACCGGTCCCATTTGTTTCGCCTTTTGTTGTGAAAAATGGCTCGAATATGTGTCTCTGTGTTGCCGCGCTCATGCCTATGCCGGTATCAGTAATGGAAAGTTGAACGTGAGCATTGTTCTTGTTAAGTGTGTGTTTCTTTGCGTGTTTCCTGTCGAGATAAACGAGCGATGTTTCAATGGTAATTGTGCCGCCAGTTAGCATTGCATCTCGCGCATTTACGGCGAGGTTGATAATTATGTTTTCGAGCTGATGCTTATCCGCGGTAATTTGTGGTAGATCGTCTTCCAGATTGCAGGTGATTGAAATGTCTTCACCGATCAAACGGGCGATCATTTCCTCCTTTATGTTTGTTACCACGGTATTAACGTTAAGGTTAACGAGGTGTAGGACCTGTTTTCGACCGAACGCAAGGAGTTGCTCGGTAAGCTTAGCGGCTCGCCGGCCAGAATGCTGGATATCGAGTACGTGTCTGCGTAAGGGATGTGATGTATCGAGACCGCGAAGAAGGGAATCGCAGCTCCCATACATTGCTGTGAGTATGTTATTGAAGTCGTGGGCCACGCCCCCCGCCAGTTGTCCGATAGCCTCCATTTTCTGAGCTTGCCGAAGCTGTGCTTCCTGTTCTCGTTCGCGAGTGAGAAGGCGCACGTTTTCGATTGTATTGGCAGCTAAGTTTGCGGCCATTTGGACGGCCACAATGTGTTCGGATTGATATGGATCGTTATCGACCGACTGAATTTCGATTATGCCGATTGTGCGACCCATTATTGTCATGGGGACAATCATTGAGGAGAGATTGAGTGCTTTCTTGTTTTGGAGAAGTCGTAAAATCGATTGCTCGGGTGAGGAAGTGGAGGTGATCGTTTCGGCGGAGAGTATTGCTCGCCGAAGATCGGAATTGTCTGTGATCGGAAACGGCTCGGCATTAGTCAGGTTAACGTGTTCTCCTTCGAGCCAGAAAAAGCGTGGTGCCAGTTCTACTTGTTCATGGTCATAGAGCGCGATGCCTAACGCGTTGCACGGAAGGGAAAGCTTTGTGAATTCAAGCAGTGCGTTAAAGATTTGCTCTAACTGGCGAGCTGAAGCGAGAACTTGTGCAAGTTGAGCGATCCGCTCGACTAAGAATTTGTATTCAGTTTTAGCTTTTCGTTCTAGTTGCAGTAACTGTGCTTCAGCCTCTTTACGCGAGCGAATGTCGCGAGCGATGCCTTGAACACCTACCGGTTTACCATCTTCATAAATGAGCTGTGAGTTGACCTCGAACGGAATGAACTCTCCATCTTTCGCTTTGATCGACAATTCGTAGATAGTGTTCGTTTCGTTTCCGTTGAGCTTCTGCTGCAACATGTCATAAGCCAGTGCTACGTCTTCCGGAGTGGCGAGATCCCTGAACTCTAAGGTAGCTAGTTCGTCAGAGGAGTAGCCGGTTACCTGTTGTCCGCGTTTGTTGAGCGAATTGTAGTGGCCCTGCAAGTCGTGCGTGTAAACGACGTCATTTGCATTGTGGAACAACTCAAAGTAGCGCTCTTGTGAACGGCGGAGCTCATCCTGGGTTCGTTTACGTTCGACCAGTCGCGCGACCTTGGCGGCAAGAGTGATCGGTTGATAAGGCGTTTCGAGAAGATCATCTTTCGTTGAATCAATGTCGAAGTCGTTTGCATGGCTTGCTGCGGCCCCGATTACAAGTACAGGAATGTCAGCTAATTCTTGATTAGACCTAACGCGGCGATGAAGGGATAAGGCAGTTTGTTGTTTAGAGACGTCGATGATGATGAGATCAGGTCGCTGGTCGATCGCGAGTCTGAGCGCCGCGGATAGATTTGTTGCCTTGAGGACCGTGTACTCGGCTAACTCAAGGATAGAGTCCAGCTCTCTTAGTTGGTCCTGACGATCGTTTACAGCAAGAATGGTGTGGGAGGGTCCTTGTTTCATTGTGTAGCGCCGCTGATTTGGGAAGTCTCGTTTTTAAGTCGCCATTTATCGATCTATGAAACGGATCATACCTTAAACGCCGGTACAGCCTTTGGGGAGACTTTTTTTGCAGCGCCAAGGATGGCGGAGCGAGCTACGAGCAAAAATTGTAACAGGTTTTTTTAGAGATAAAATCACTTTCTTAGGCAAAAGAGGTGGCAAGAAAACAAGCATGTGTAACTAAGTGACGTGCATAGATAGTGATGTATAAATATGTGCTTGCTGAAAAAATTTTTTAACGTGGGAAAGATTTGGAATCATTCTTTGCGGGGTGCAAGACCTCTTGCAGCACAATTCGACTAACGAGGTAGGGTTAATTGTCCTAATCGGCTAAGTAGGTTTAGGAGTTTTCGCGATCGCTAACACCTTCGAACATTTCAAGGTGGCGAAGCAAACAACCGAAAGGCCGACCTGGTCGTCGGCCTCTCAACGTTGACGGGAGACTATCAGCCTCCATAGGCCACTGTCCTCACCCCAGTCCGGTTGGAGAATTGATCCTTGGGGCGATCGATCTGGGACTTTGTCTGGTGAAGTTCACCGACCGTGATTCCCTGCGCAACGGAGATAGCAACTATCCAGAAACTGTTTGGCTGCACAGTCGTTCCTGGCAACAACCGGCATCTCGATCAGATCGTCAATGAACTCAATCGGTATTTCATCGGCGAACTAACGAAGTTTTCGACGCCGTTAGAAAGAAACGACACGCCCTTTCAAATGGAGTTTGGGATGAACTCCTCGAAATTCCTCACGGCAATACAATAGTTACGCAGAGCTCGCTAAGAGGATTGGACGGCCGAGGGCTCAACGCGCCGTTGGCCGAGCAAACAGCGATAACAGGATCGCGATCGTCATACCGTGCCATCGCGTGGTGCAGGCTGATGGAGGCCTGCGTGGATACGGCGGAGGGTGTGGTGAAAGCTTCATCTTCTTGAACTTGAGTTTCGGCATGCCTAGATCAACCTTTGATTTGTAATTTGTTTGTCCATACGGGATCCGCGTACTAATAGTCAATTCGACAATCGATCTCAACCCCGTGTGCCTTAGGGCTCGACACGACGTTGACTCATCGAATCCACCTGATGTTCAAAAAACTGTCTGCCAGGCCGGGGTTTACTACCTCACGACGTACCTATTGACAGCACACTCCCTGTTGCGTATAGTCTCCTCTCGTCCACAACCTTCTTACTAACAGATGCACAGGTTGAGGAACTATTTTTTGCGGAGGGTGTACTGCAGTCTTGTTTAGCCAGCATTTGTTCCCTGCTGAACAAAAGGTTCGCGTGAGCATATTGCGATGAACATTCAAGTGCGAAAGAGCAAACCAAAACTACTAGCGCGCAGGGACATTTATCACCGTCAACAAATGGACAAGTTAGATGAAGTCCACCGCCAACGGATGGAGAGGTTAATGGCTTGGACAATATTGGGATGCGTTGCCGTGTGTATCGCGATTCAGGTGACCGGCGTACACATCTGAGGAGGTCAAGCAGTGGGCCAGAACAGCTTTTGATCACAGTCTAACGAGTCTTGGAGCGTTGGTAATTAGCAAAAACTTCTCTAAGGGGCGCCGCAGTGGATTGGGGGCTATTTGAGAGTTGCTCTGAAAGCCTGGATTTCTCGAGCGCCGCCATTGTTAACCCACGCCCTTCGTAAGTTGACAAGACCCAGCTTATCAGCCCGTTTAATTCGTTGAAGCTCAATTGTTAAGCCGGAAGCGAGCACAAAGGTAGATTTGGTCCAATAGTAAACCCATGAACCGTTCGTCGCGAGCGGTGGTAATGGTTTGATGAATTTCACGGCTGCCGCTGGCCCAATCACCAGTCAGGTCGCACGCGAGAGCCCGACCGCGTCGCCGAGCTTGGTAGGGCTCCGCTCGGCAGTCGGTCTCTCTTCCCGATGTTGACGGAGCAGTTCCATGAACAGTTGCCGACGGCGACGGTCTGTTTTCAGCTCTCGCTTTCCAGTTTCTGCAAGAGCTTTTTTAAAAAGTCATTCTCCATGGTGAGCCGCCCCACCATGCGCTCAAGTTCGTGCAGGCGTGCTTCTTCAGTGTAGGCGTGACCACGACCTGCAAAAGCGCGATCCTGATACTGCCGATGCTGGCGTCGCCACTTGGAAATGGTGGTTTCGGTGATTTGATATTCGCGAGCGACTTGCGCCTGAGACTTGCCAGCCTCGACTTCGCGAATCACTTTGAGTTTGAATTCGCGGGTGAATGTGCGTCGCTTGACCGCTGTGGTCCGCGCCGCTATTGCGCCCTTCTTCGTCATCGTTAAGCCTCCGCCCTCTCGGGCATATGTGCTTAACTTTTTGTTTCAGTCAAGGGTGCAGTTCAATTGCTTGGTTAAAAGAGAAAGATTATTCAGGTGAACGTTAGTTTTCATTGGTTTGTGTTGAGCACAGGGTAGTTTAGCCTTCGGTGACGTCACGCTGAGGAGTGAAGCCGATCTCTGACCAGTATTGTCTAACATCATCGAGTGGTTTATCTCTTAGCGTGGAGTACCATGTGGAAATTGTAATAGCGGTTAAGGGGATATTCTTTTGAACTGCTTCATCGATGCCTTTGGGCGCGCTGTCGGGACCTTGTGGTCCTTTCCAGATGATGATTCTTGTGGTGGTTGTGAGTTGGTGTTGGACTGAATCTTGGATGCGGTGCGTTATGAGCCTCGCCAACTGGCGGCAGACGGCGGGATTGGTTCTGTGGTCAGAATCGAATCCTACGAAGGCGTTATATGGTCTCCCAGCGGCAATCATTTCTGAGTGTGAGCAGCTTACACCGGTGGTTGCGATCACACGTGCGCGTGGCTTGAATCTTACGAAAGCTTCTGCTTTAAGTGCGCCTTCGGTGTAGAGAATGTTTCCGCCAGCGGGAAGGTCTTTGGGTCGGAAGGTAAAGTGAATGGGAGTTCCGGAGCTAGTGCCGTGGCGCTCTTGTGGTGAGGCGAGCCAACGGTACTTTTTGCCGTCTGGAGGAATGTCGGCAGTGTGAAGTCGTAATTGACATGCTTGGATAGAGCCCTCTGCGTCGATGTAGGGGATTACAAGAATAGGCATGTTGTAGGTACGAGGTTTCCATATATGGACCATGCCTGACCGTTCTTGCCAGAAGCCAGGAATACCGACAACGCCGGCGCGTGAATAAAGTTTGGCGTAATCGGTGAAGTTCGCGAGTACGAATGAACGCAAAGCTTCTGCGAGTGCTGCGCGCTCCCGTTGTGTTGGTGGTAGTGCGCCATAGTTTGAAATTTGTCGAGCTAATAAACCTCGGGATAGTAGACCGCCGGATCCGCTGACGAGTTCAGCGAAATAGTTTGAGGCTGGAGAGATTCTAATTAGTTCTCGAAATACGGCATCGCGTATTTCGATTGGTGCAAGCGGAATCGATGGTGGTGACGAGCGTGGGGATTGCTGAAGGACGGATGTGGGAGCGATGTCTGTGTGAACGTGGATGTTGCCGCCGTTACTCGATGTACCGCGTGAGCCGGTACTAACGCGCATACAAATGGAAGTTCCCTCGTCGGTTGAGTAACCGCACCAGGTGGGTTTTTTGCAGATACGGCAGGGTCGTTTTTTGCTAACGCGCTCGAATCCTCCGGATACGGGTGGGGTGGTAGTACTTGATTTGTTATGGCCCGTTTGTTTGTTTGGCATTTTGAGAGCGGAGGTAGGTAATGCTTGTCGAAATTACTGTCCGCTGGATTTTCTTTTATGGTTTGTTTTGATCATTGAGCTTGGAAAGCAGCTAAAGACAGGTTGAGTGGCCGCAGTCTCTGCAGAATTTGCAGCCATTTGCGTGTTCAAGTTGTCCGTGGCAGTCGGGACATGATTCGATAATTGTCGACGTACTACGGGTCGGAGATGTTCGAAGGGTTTCTGCTTGTGGTTTGTTAGCGCGGGCCGAGTCGAATTGTCCGGCCAGACGGCGTTGCATTATCAACATGCATTCTGCGATGGCCTGTTCGGGCGATGTGAGTAGGCGTTGGTTGAACCAGACAGAGTGAGTTCCAGTAGTAGTTTCGAGCATGTGAGCGACTTCTTTTACGTGGAAGCCGCCACGTAACATTTTTGACGCTAGTTTCCCGACACTCGAGGAGATTGGTCCGGTAACAAAGATCTCCTGGATTTGCTCTCCATTGTGATTGACGGTGACGTAGAGCTTTGCTCCTTCAAACCCGATTTGCCAGGTAGAGCCAGTTAGTTCTTTAGGGCGATCTTCCCGATCGGGAGCTGCGAGAGCGACGGGAGCTGGCTCAGAGAATTCGGTTGGGGATGGAAAAGGATCGCCATGGGCGAGCTCGTGGGATGGCTCGTCTTTTTTCATGCTCGTGAGTACTTGTTCATCGCGTGAGCCATCGCGGTAGTAACTGACGGCTTTACATCCGAGTTGACGGGCGAGCATGTAAAGTTGGTTTACGGATTCGAGTGTGTCGTTCTTCGCGCCGTTACAGGTTTTGGAAACAGAATTGTCTACATTGCGCTGAGTGGCCGCGAGCACTTGGACATGCTGTTCTGAGGGAATGTCCATTGCCGAGATGAAGTGTGGAGGAAGATCGCTTAGGTGATCATTTACGTAGGTAGCGGCGCGCGCGATTGAGTCCGGATCAGTTTGGTCGACGGTAAGGCCCAGGGCCGCGGCCGCGAGAGGATGTACGTAAGTGCGTGTGCCAATCGTGTCGTTGCGGACATACGCCCAGGAGAAGTTCGGCTCGACGCCGCTTGATGTTTCGGCGACAAGTGAGATTGTGCCTGTGGGGGCGCAAGTAGTTGTTTCGTAGTTGCGTGGTGTCAGAGGGGTTAAGGGAGGAATGCCGATAGTCTTGTAGATGAAGTCATGGTAGGCGGTCTTGTTTGCTTCAAACTCAGGGAAGTTGCCCTTGTCTGTGCCTAGCTGAAGACTCATGTTCCATGCTTCTCGTCGGACGAAGCCCATAACGTCGTCCATTAGCGTACAAGAATCGGGAGACCCGTAGGTGATGCCGAGTTTGAGGCAGAGATCGGCGAAGCCCATGATCCCCAGGCCAATCGGTCGGGTGCGCTTGACGGTCTCTTCGATTTCTGGAAGCGGCCAGGTGCAAGTGTCGATGACGTTATCGAGGAATTGAGTGCTGGCATGGACCACGTAACGGAGATGGTTCCAATTGACATTGCCCATGCCTGGGTTTTCGGGATCGTAGAATTTACTGACGTCTATTGAGCCGAGATTGCAAGCATTGTCATGGTGGAGAAATTGTTCGCCGCAAGGGTTGGAGGAATAGATTGGGCCCATTGAGGCCATCATGTGATTGTGGCGGTTTACTTCATCGATGAAAGCGATGCCTGGCTCGGCGTACTTGTGTGCGCTGGCGACAATACGATTCCAAATGTCTCGTGCATAGATCATCCCTGGCTTTGGTGGCGAGACTTTCTGGTAAGAGGAGAGATCGCTGCTTTCGAAAGCTTGACGGTCGCAGAATGTTAAGGGCGCTGGTGGTTTGAAATCTACGCCGATCGGATAGTCGTCTCTCCGGACGTAAATCGCGTAGTCGGTGTCAGTGACTGGATCGTAAATTGGTTGTGTCCAGGGCTGGTTATTGAACTCGAGCTGAAACCAGTCGTTGTTGTCGACGGCAGCCAGGAACTGGTCAGTGACGTTGACTGAGATATTGAAGTTAACGAGTGAGTGTTGGTCGTTCTTTGCGTGTATAAAGCGGAGGATGTCCGGGTGGGTGACACGCATCATGCCCATGTTGGCGCCGCGGCGAACTCCACCTTGCTTTACGACATCGGTTACCTGATTGACGATGTTCATGAAGGATACGGGACCTGAGGCGGTTCCGTTTCTGGAACTAACTGCCGAGCCGTGAGGACGTATCATTTCGTAGGTCATGCCGGTGCCGCCGCCGGTTTGATGGATGGTGGCGGTGATCTTGGCGTGGTCCATGATTCCGGAAATGGAATCGGGAACGGCAAGAACGAAACAGGCTGCGAGCTGTCCGTTGTCGCGGCCGGCGTTTACGAGACAGGGAGTGTTGGGCAGGAATTCACGTCTCAACATGATCTCGGTCATGGCTCGGGTGAATTCTGCGCGCTTTAAGTCGTCCGTCTCAGCTTGGGAGACATGATTGACTACGCGTTGGACGATTTGGGGCCATTCCTCAAGCGGCCGTCCCTGGCTATCGGTAATGGAGTAACGCTTCCTTGCGACTTTCTGTGCGTTGTATCCAAGTTTAGATACGGTTGGACCCGTTCCATTTGGGCTGAGGAGTGTGGGTGTGGTTTGGACAGTGCTCATTTTGAAGAGTGATTTCTACTACTTGAATAGTTGTTCAGCTCGCCGCTCTGGTTCTTTCTATTTAGAGCATCCGACGTTTATGGAGTTCTCCATTCCTGCTCGGCGTTAATAACGCTGGCGCATCCCTTCCTCTATACGGCGGTCCATATCCCTGGCGACGCCGGTAACAATGGTTGCAATTTCACGTAGATGTGCCGCTTCGAGATTGGCGTTCTTGATTTCTCCTGCAGCAGTAGTAGTCGTGTTGAACTGGACTTGGTTGGCGTTCAGTTCGAGCTGGTACGCCCTGTCTACTCCGGACCCAGCTATCGAGGCTCCGCGGACGGCGCCGCCTGCGGCGATTCCAGCGCCACTGTTGATGGCGGCCACGTTACCGTCGAGTTGGTTTTGGGCGGCGCTTCCCATATCGCTGCGATATTGGAACTGGCTTGCTTGTACCTGGTTCGCGGTTGCGGTTTCGTTCTGAATTGTGTTTTCGGAAAACGTATTGTTTGCGAGGTTGAGATTTCTGGTTCTGTTTCCGGTAGCGACGTTGTTGAAGAGAGGTTGGACCACAGCGCCGGCAACGTTTTGAGCGATCGGTATGCCTGCCGTGCCTGATTGGAAAACGCTGCCCCAGATCTCTTGTTTACGTGCTCTTGCTTCGCTGGCGATTCTGAGTGATTCAGCGCCCTGCGAGATCGTCGTTTGGTTGTTGGCTTGGTTAGCGCGGTACCACATTTGGCGATTGGTATCGGCAACCTGGGCGTTGGTTGCGGCTACAGTGAAAGTAGCGCTTGATTGGGCCATCCCTCGGGCGGTATCTGCCCCGCCAGCGATCGCGCTGAGAGTAGCGACTTTGTTACCTTCAATGTTTGCGTGTGCAGCGATCTGGCGCGCGTTCGCGCCGATGTTAGAAGCATCGAGCGAGCCTTTCGCTCGGGTCATTTCAGCTTGATACGCACCTTGTGTCTGAGTGTTCTCTGCTTGTCGCTGTAAAGCTGCTCCTGTCTTTAGTCCCTGGAATTCAACTGCAGAGCCGATGATCGCGGCCATCCATCCTGAGGCGGTGCTTGACACTGCTTCAAAGACTTGCCCGGTAGCGACTCGATAAGCGAGATAGGGCGAGAGCCAGAGCATCAAGCCGTTGACGAGCATAATGCAGAGGGTTGCGATAATGATGATGGTTGGATCGTAGGCATTATTTTTGATTATCTGCGCGGTTCGCTCGTCGATCGCGTATGGGGCAACGCCGTCATAAATAGAGAGTCCCAAGCTGGCGACGGTGTACGCAATAAAGATCAGGACATCGCGGACGACGGGAAAGATCATGGTGAAGACGACAGTGCCCCAAATGAACGGATAAGAAATTCGCTCGGCGAGTTTCTTGTCGAGCGCGACTGCGACCATAAACGGAACTGCGAGTTTGAGGGCAATCATGATGAAGCCACTCAACACCAGGAGAAAGATTTCGCCTGACTGAAGAATTGCTCGAGCGGCATTAAGCCCAAAGAACAATTTCGGCATGGACCATGAGGTCAGGTCGGTTGCGCTTTCGATGGATTTGAGTCCGTTTACTTGGCCGTCTCCAGACTCCTGGTCTGTAAGAATTCCAACCCAACCGTATTCTCCTGGCTCAATGTAGGCAGGCCGAACGTAAACGTTCTTTTCGTCTCTGACGACGAAGTGCCCCTGGACGAAGGCGTAGTACTGGTCATTAAAGGCCGTGCGCTTCTCTTCGATCATTGGTTCGATCGGTATGGTTAACGTTCGTCCGATTTTGTAGAGGGTCGAGATAACTGACGGGGCGACTGCAAAAAGAGCCATGCAGAAGACGGCCCGACCAAACCAAAAGTAGAGTTCGGTTGAAGCGCCATCGTTTTCGCGGATTATGCGAATGAAGGAAAAAAGCAGAACGATACTGGCGAGGATCATTGCCAGGAAGGTGAATGTTTCCAGCAGCGGTCTTTCAATTTGGCGGCGAATATAGGGAACCAGTTCGCGAACCATGTCTAAGAGTTTCTGGAGTTGCGCGCTGGGCTGACCAGCTTCCCAGGGTGGTGTCACAGGCGTTTGGGAGGGGTCGCTGGCGGCACCGGCAACGAGGGGTTGGCTCGTATAAATAATGGTAAAAGCGCCGTCCGGACGTTGCAGTACGGTGTCGCCGTTTTGGGTCTGACCTACTATGGTCCAACCGGCGGGCGCGGTTATTTTCGCAGCGTTAGCAGGATCGATTGGTCGCAGACCGTCGACCTGATTTGGGGGAAATGTTCCTACGGGATATTGAACGGTTTGTCCGGAGGCGGTGGTTCCGGTTGCGTATCCCGTTGAGCCGGTTGGATTGTTTGGCGGTTGCTGGTCTGGCGGCGTTCCGGAGGTGAGGTCGCCGTTACAGTATTCACAAATGATAACCGGGTCTCCATTGCTTTGCGCAAAAGTGGAGGGGGCACCGGCGAGTAAAATAACGAACGCTACAAATCCAACTATAGTAGCGATGTGACGGTGCTTGGTCGCTCTCAGTGGTTTAGAACTGAGCCAGCGAAGTGCAATGTGGTTTGGGATAGGTAGGGCAAGGCTTACGACGAAGTTTAAAAGCTGTCGTGTAACGATGGCATGGATGAGCGCGGCGTGACAGGCGACGAAGAAAGAGAGTCCTGCTTGAAAGCGCTGGTCGTGTCGAAGGAGTATGCCGAGTTTGCGTTTCACGATGGTTCCTTTAGTTGACTAGACTTTTTCTGCTTAGTTCCCGCCGTCTGCCGGATCGTCCTCGATGCCTTCTTCCTTCTCAAACGTCTTGTCAATTTCTTCGAGGATATCTTTGCGAACGGGGACGGTGGCCTCCCACATCTTGTTTGTTTGGTGAACCTGGTGGCCGTAGTCGGCGCGGTTTGCTAGCTGCACGCCGTATTGCTTTGCTTTAGCAGCCAGACTTTTAGTCAGATCGTTGATTTGTGTTTTTATTTGCTCGATCTGAATCTTGGTATTACTGATTTGTGTTTGTAGGAGCTGTTGGGAATGGCGTTCCTCTTCGGGTCTAGCCATCTCGGTAGCAAGCATGGCTTCAAATTGCTTAAGCACAGCTTGAGCTTCGGCCAGACGGCCGTACGCGTTCTGAAGTTCGTAGCGCATGCGCTCAAACTCGTTGTCGGCGGCGGCCAGGCGTTCCATGTTGGCCACAGTGTCCTGTGATGCGCGGCCAATTGAATTGCGTAGATACTCTTCCAGGTCCTGGAGATCTTGTTGCGGGTCAAAGATGCCGGCTTTTAGTCTAGAGTCGAGTTGGCGGATGGCCCGGATCCGGCATTGGACCATGTTCTCGATTTGTCGCTTGAGCGCATAGATTTGGCGAACGGTTTGTCCGATGGTGGCGATGCTCGAGACGAGCTTCTTATTGCGCGCGAGTTGTGTATCGATGGTAGTAAGAATGCCGCCCAGCGAAGTGACTTGTTTGACGGCTTTGTCATACATCTGGGTGTAGTGATTTATGGTGGTCATCCAGAAATCGATCTCTTTGGCAAATTCCTGGATTTTGAGCGCATAGGCGACGGCGTCGTGTGTGATCCATTGTGCTTGCGCGGGCTGGGCTGGCGTTAGGAAGATGCCGAGAAGTAAGCCAAGCAGGAGTTGTCTGAAGAATGGTAGTTTGCGCATGATTCGATTTCCTTTTCGCTTTCTTTTATTAAGCAACTCTCACGTTGCTTGTTAATTCGGTTTCGTCAATATCGGTAAGTCCGACAGCGGTTAAGCCGCGTGGATATCGTTCGGCTAGCCAGGCGATGGCGGCGGCTATGGGCCAGTTGGGCTGGAGATTGAGGACGCGAGCGCGAGCGTTTCGCTCGTCGGGGTTAGAGGTAAAGGTCCAGAGTTCGCTCGGGGAAAGATCTACTTGAAGCATTTCGGTGATCTTGTCTTGCCCGGAGCCGATGATCGCGAGAAATTGCGCGTGTTGGCCGGGAACGTTTTTGATTCCCTCGATGCAGGAGTGTGCGGCGGGCGAGAGTCCTGTTTCCGTAATTAGTCTGGAGTAATCGCCTACTTGTTTGCCAATAAGTTTGACGCCGGCGGTCTTAGCGAGCGAGATGCCAATGGGGTTAGGAACATCCTTGGTACCGGTGAAGTCTTCATAGGCGTGAGAGGCGAGTAAGGTAACGGCGTTTTCCTTACCGCCGGTGCGGGCTGCGCGTTCAATCACGTTGAGGATTAACGGGTAGTGCTTGACTACTTCCCACATTTCATCAAACGCGAGCAATACAGGTGAGCGAGTACCGTCGGAGTTGAGGCGACCGATTGAGCGCATGACGTGAGCGGCGATACGAAAAGCCATTGACTGGCGTACACGTTCGGGGAGGTTTTGCAACGAGTCGATTTCGTAAACGTCGAGTCTTGAGTCAGCTAGAAAATCGGGATGGGTGGGCGCGTCGATCCAGGGATCGTTTCGAAATGATTCGAGCGATATGCGCAGAGTTTCGGAGCGCTCCTTAGCTGCTTGCTCTTTGAAAGGAGTTGCCTTCAAAAGGTCGAGTAGGTGTGAGAGTCGTGGTTCGTGTTTTTCGCGGCCGGGCCGGTTTCGTGGAACCTGATTCTTGTAGACCTGGTCGACGAGCAACATGAGGATGTCTTCCGCGATCACGTCCTCGGCGCGAGAGAGATGCATTAAGTCCGCAACGACGAAAGTCTTTTGTAGATCGTCGGGAAGTTGGCCGAGTTCTAGTCCGGGGTAATCCCAGGTGTTGATCGTTCTGGTGCCTTGGTCGAATCTTAGATAGCGCCCGTTCAGTACTTCGACAAGTGGTGCTAGTGATTTTCCGTAGTCGACGGCGCGGACGCGCACGTTAGCCTTGGTGGCCAGCACGTCGTTGATGATGCGGCACATGAAGACGGATTTGCCGCCGCGGGGCTGGGCGATTAACAAGACGAGCGGGCTGGTAACGAGACTCCGATCGTAAAGGTTGAATCCAGTCAAGTGACCGGTTGGGGTTGAACAGATAGTGTGTGGTTGCGGACTGCCAGGCCAGGCTGACTCGGTGGGAGTGAGGGTGGCAAGCGAATCTGTCGTTTCAAGGATTTCGCGGCCGGTTGGCTGGTTACTGAGTTCGCCGACGAGTGCGCGATGGTAGATGGCGCGCAAGGCGGCGGGGTCTTCGCGTTCTGCCTCTGCTCCGGGAATGCGGCGCATGGCAGTAACAAGTTGTTCACAGTAGTGGTCGAGGTTTTTGAGCGAAGTACGCAGGGACTCTTTGTTGGTAGCGGCCTCGCTATAGATGACGGCATAGAAACGGGCTTTCACGAGCGCCTCGGTGTCGCCGGTAACAGCTTCGCGGACATTTGAGAGTTGGCCCAAAGCCTTACGGCCTTCAAAGGTGCCGTTGCGGGCGCTGCGGTTGGCGCGGCTGACTTGGCGAATACGCTTATCGAGTCGCTTGCGGGCTTTCTCCTGATCGAGGTAGACGTACTCGGTAATGATTGTGTGGCGAAAGTTCAAATCGGCATTAGTGGTAAGCACCCTCATACAGTCGGCGAAGATGTAGGGTTGTGGCGGAACGAAAAGTGAAATGACCGCGGCTGGGTAGTTGCCGTGCATGACGAAATTGCCGTCGCCGGCGATTGTTTCGAGTGATAAGTAATCGCGAACGTCGCGGCCGGGACGATTAGGAAGGATGGGGGCGGTGTTGGCATTTTGGCGATGGCCCAGGTAGACGGCTTCCCAAAGTTCATCTCGCGTGAACCGTTTTAGTCGCAACGGGCTTTGCTGTTCAAAGAGTCGGAAAGTCTTGTCGGCTTCTTCCATCGCCTGTTGTTCGTCAGTGATCGTTCGGCGAGTGATACGGTCGTTGCTGGTCTCGCTCAGTGTTTGGGCCAGTGCTTTAATGAACCCGAGTTTCCCGCGTAAGGCGAGTTCTCGTTTGAGAGTGGGAAAGAAATGTCCCAGGCCTTTGCGAGTCTCGTCGTTGCGATGTTTGACGGGGACGCGAACCCAGGCAGAGAGAGTGTGCTGTCTGAAGGCGCCGCCCATAGCTGCATCCTGGTAAAAGCAGGCGCCCATCATGTGTAACAGGCTGGCTTGGGGGTGAACGTTCTCTTCGTCGCGTGAGCGAAGATGGCGTTGGACGGCGCGACCAGGATCGGGACTTACGGATAAGCGAAACTGGATGATGGTGTCGGCGGGTTTTCTTGAGGCGAGTAGCCGAGCGAGCTCGTCGATGCGGCCTTCGATGAAGTGGGTTTCGTCGAAGATGGTGTGGTTAAGAGCTACGTGATAGGCCCTGGTGAAACTACCATCGGTGTGGCGGAGTTGATCGTCGGCGACGTCCATTATGGAAGAGTCGCGGCGTCGACCGGCCGGTTTCGGGAGTAACTTGATTAGAGTCCGGTCTTGCTTACAGCGAGCGTCGTTCTGGTCAGAAGGTAGTTTTGCCAGGTCGCGCTTGGCGCGTCGGGCGATGGGGACGAGTCTTATGCCGACAGCAAGGCCAATGGCTGCGATTAGAACGGCTGCGGCGAGAGTGATGATGGTTGAAATGTCCAAAGGGGTCTCCACGGTTTCGTTATTTACTAACGTTACGAAGTAGCCAGGGGCGCTCTTTTCGATCGGTCGGGAGCGAGTGGCGGTGCCGCGAAGACGTGACCAGCGCGGCGATCTGGTGTTGCAGCCAGAAAGGGCGGCGACCGATGCGGATAAAATTAAAGAACGCAACCGAGACGACGGTACTAATAATCGTGGTCCAGATTTCCAGCGGGAAGCGAAGTAGTTTGAGATTGAAGAAAAAGGGCAAGGCGTAAGACAGGAGTACGAGAGCAATAACAAACTTCCAGTCAGTATCCCTCACACCGAAGCGCACTACGGGCAGATAAATTTGCGAACGGATAGGTCTTTGGCGCATTGGATTTCTAATCTTTCCTTTTGGTCGTTATTCCTTAAAAGTGCGTTCCCGTCGACCGAGCCAGTACCAGCGCAAACGGCCTCTTAATGCTTCCGGGAGTTTCGGAAGTCGGCACCTGTGCGAGACAGAATTCACCAGTGGTTTTCGATAGAGCTGGCCCGGTTGTGGCGGCGTGGTCTTCTCAGTTGCCGAGATCCGTATCGAGGTTCACGGCATTACCTTGCGAGAAGGAGTAAACGAGACTTGCAATCGAGCCGAAGGCCATGCAGAAACCACCACCGAGTGCTTGCTTAACGCAGCTCTTGTTACTCATAAAGTTGATTATGGCCCAGCCGATGCCGCACAAGCCGAGAAGAAAGAGGAGGTTTCGTCCCCACTTGATCAGTTCTCGGACGCCATTACCGAGGGTCTGGTCGTTGCCACCGAAGATCGTGCCGCCGGAAGGTCCCTGGGCCATGGTGCCAACGGCCGTGAGGCAAAGAATGGAAACGATCGCGATCGCTGGGCCAAGGGAATTAACGATGACGCTTGCTTGTATCAGTCGCTTGCTTGTACGAGCTGCGCGTGAATGGGTTAAGAGGTGTTTGTCGATTTGGATTGCGTTTGTCTGCGCGCCAAGCCAGGCGCCGAGTTTGTTTTTCATTTCCTTTTTACTCCTGAGATAAATAGTTTCGTTTTCGACTTTTCGTTTTGCCGATCGAGATTGTCGTTTACTTCCTCGGGCGGCGAGTCACTGGGCTGCTTAACAAGCTGTGTGCCAGAAGACGAGAGCGAAAAATAGTGCGGCATCGGTCTTGCTGAAGACCGGGTTGGAGGTTCGGTTTGTTATGCAGATCAAAAAACATCTTCCTTTGAATTTAGCTTTATTTATGGCTGCGGCAATGCTTTGGCAGGCGGAAGCGCAGGCGCAAAGTGCTCAGACGAAGGAAGCGGAGCGGACCATCGATCGCGGTAGGAAACGAAGGGGGGGTGTTAGCAAACGCAAACACCGGCGTTTTCGCGCTAACACCCTGATGAGGCAAAGGGCGAGGTTGTACGAGCCCTACATTGTGGCGTCGGCTCGGAAGTATGGAGTTGATCCGCGAGTGTTATGGACGTTGGCATATTTAGAGACTCGCTTTCGTCCGGAGCTGGTATCGCCTAAGAATGCTCGAGGTTTGATGCAATTCATGCCAGGTACAGCGGCGCGTTTTAACTTAAGGAATCCCCATGATGCGGCAGCGGCCATTGATGCAGCAGGTCGGTATGTGCGGGAGCTAACGGCGCGGTTTGAGGGCCGGCTCGATTTGGTTCTGGCGAGTTACAACGCAGGAGAAGGCGCGGTTGAGTGTTACAGGTCAGGGCTCACGATAAGAACTTCGGGCGGGAAGGTGATCAATCCGCGCGGCATCAGAACTTCAGGCGTGCCTCCTTACGCAGAGACGCGATCATACGTGAGAAGGGGCTTACTGGTTTTTTCACGGGTCACGGCGGCTAGGGTATTTAACCCTGAGTTAATAGCTGGGAGTAGGGTAATACAACCTAGTGCTACGAATATCTCGGTTGGTGAACAGCGCGTAATTGATAGTGAGTTGCAAGGTTTGGGAGGGTCTTCGGCGACTGTTGTTTACTCAGGAAGGAACCAGACGGTGGTGGGAGTTGGTTCGGTTAACCAGGCAGCTTCGGGTGGTGGTTCTAATGTTCAGTCTGGATCAGAGTTTCAAACGGTATTTTTCGACGTGAACTCAGGTGTTCGATATTTTGTAATGAATGGTCAGATCGTTAAGCCAGTGGAGACATCGGTTGATGTTATTGGCGGCGAGACTGGAGGTCATAGTGAGACGACAGGTCAATATCGTGTTTCGAAGTCTTTTTATATTAGTGCGGGCCGGGAGTAAAGATTTGTGCCGACACTTAAGCTTGATTCTTTTCAAAAAGAGGCAGGTGTTTCCTTTTGGGAAGTGGCGCGAGGGGCGCGAGCGAAAAAGGAGGCTGACGGGGCGGGCGAGGGTTATCTCATCGTCCAGCCAACGGGCGCTGGCAAAACAATTGAGATTCTCGCCTGGTCTCGAACGGCGCTCTCTCACCAACTCCGAGCGGTGAGAATTGACGTTGATGTATCGCCTCCTGCAAAGTGGCAATAAAATACTTTAATTTTTGTTCGCGTGCTTCGACGGCGATGGTGTGAAGATCGTCTTCGGGGTTTACTCAGCATCTAAAGATGTGGTCCGCAGTAAGCTACGATAATTTTTTGTTCAAGAGCATCGTAGTCAAAGTAAATGCGAATTGTTTCGGCGTTGGATTTTTTGAACCCGAGTTTTAGGTGTTTTGAAAATTGTCGGATTCGACCATTGTATTCAAAGCGTAGTTGAGTCTTACTCCTGTCCTCCGCCTCACCGTCGTTCGAGGCGAATTCATTATAGGAAAACACTTTCCTCGCTTCCGCATCGCCGGATCCTGTAAGCAGAGCTGTGCGGTAATCGGTTGCAAGACGCCATAAGAGTTTGAAGCATCCTTTTCGGTCGCGGAAGTTTTCGCTTTCCTTGGCACTCTTGTAAGCAGAGGGAAGGATGGCTACATGGTTGGTGAGAAGCTTGTCTATGGTTGTCAGTGATTCGGCTGGCGTTAGTTTAGCGGCGACCACTTGG
>Ga0126311_10000319_pt1 | contig 23030 bp, 16 predicted proteins | sample Plot61_FD_92539 | JGI IMG/M metagenome (GOLD analysis project Ga0126311, IMG submission 92539) | Serpentine soil microbial communities from UC McLaughlin Reserve, CA, USA - Plot61 | ecosystem: Environmental > Terrestrial > Soil > Grasslands | place: USA: UC McLaughlin Reserve, Lake County... | reverse complement strand
TGTTCGCGCATCGAAAGACAGAGATTTAGGTTTATCAGATCCCGGGCTCCGCACAACGCTCGCCTTGTGAACCCCGCCAGGCCGGGAACGGAGCAACGGTAGCAACGGCAGCGTGTGTTGCGGTAAAGTCCGGGGTCTGGCCAGTTCGCTACTCACTTCAAAACAAACGACACAAATGGCCTATCAAGTAATCGCTCGCAAGTGGCGTCCGCAAACATTCGACGAAGTAACAGGCCAGGAACCGATCACGCGCACTCTCCGCAACGCCATCGAGCATCAGCGGTTGCACCACGCTTATCTCTTCTCGGGCGCGCGCGGCGTTGGTAAAACAACCAGCGCGCGGTTGCTCGCAAAAGCGCTCAATTGCCACAAAGCAAAAGAACCGACAGCGGCGCCGTGCCGTTCCGACGATCCGGATCAGTGTCCGTCGTGTCGAGAGATTACCGAAAGTCGCTCGATCGATGTGCAGGAGATCGATGCTGCGTCAAACACCGGTGTCGACAATGTACGCGACGCGATCATCGCGAGCGTCGGCATCGCACCCGCGCGCGATCGCTACAAAGTCTTCATCATCGACGAAGTTCATATGCTCTCCGGCGCCGCCTTCAACGCCTTGTTGAAGACGCTGGAAGAGCCGCCGCCACGCGTGGTTTTCATCATGGCCACGACGGAGCGTCACAAAGTTCCCGAAACGATCCTTTCGCGCTGCCAGCAGTTTGAATTTCGCACGATTGCAACGGCGAAGATCGTTGAGCGTCTCAAACTGATAGCGAAGGCGGAAAAGATCTCGATCCCTGACGACGCGCTGCGCGAGATCGCGCGCACGGGCGAAGGCTCGATGCGCGATGCGCAGTCTGCGCTGGACCAGGTGATCAGTTTCGCCGGCGAGAAGATCACGAAAGAAGATGTTGAGATGGCGCTCGGCGTCGCCGGCGCTGACATTCTCAAACGCATTATCGACAGCATCGCGGAAAACAAACCGGCGGAAGCGATCGCGGCGGTGGACGACATCGTGATGCGTGGTCACGACCTGCGAAACTTCTGTCGCGATCTACTTGCGCACTTCCGCGATCTGCTGGTGACGAAGGTTTCCGGCAACGAAGAGTTGTTGGAGTCGGCAGTGTGCGAGCCGGCAGAGCTGAAGCGACAGGCGGCGTTGTTTTCCGAATCCGATCTGGTGCGCTTTTTTCACTCGCTCGCCGAAACTGAAACCAAACTGCGCGCCGCAACTCAGCCGCGTTATCAACTCGAGATCGGGATCGTCAAACTGATGGAGCTGCGCGGCGTCGAGAGTATCAACGAGATTCTTCAACGCCTCTCTACCCTCGAAACGAATGCGGGTAGCGAGCCGTCTTCAACTACGAGAACTCCGTCAGGTTCCAGCGGCAGCCCAGGCAAGATCACTCCTGAGCGTCCGGCTTCTCGTCCAGCAGGATCATCGTTTACTGCCGCTGCCGCGGTCTCACCCGCGCTGGAACGACCAATCGAAGAAAAGCTCGAAGCCACGGCCCCTCCGGCTGAGCTCTCGACGATCGAGAGAGTCAAAAGTGTTTTAGAGCGCCAAAGAAAGATGTTGCTGATACCCGCGCTCGAAGCAGCACAGGCGATAGTGTTCGAAGAGAACGAGCTCTGCATCGAGTTTGCGCCCGCTGCGCGTCACTTCCGCGATACGCTTTCGAGAGCCGACAACAACAAGTTCGTGCGTGATGCATGTCGCGAAGCTACCGGCAAAGAGATGGGCGTGCGGATCGTCGTGAAAGATCAGTCGGCCGAAGGTGAGCCACTCCGTCGCGATGACGAGGCGCGGCTGGAGAAACAACGGCTACGCGAGATGGCGGAGAGTAACCCGACTGTCCAGACGATGCTGAAGACCTTCCGTGGCGAGATCGTCGACGTGCGGCGCATTGACGGCGAGCGCTGAACGAACAAAACCCGCGCGGCTATCGTATGAGCTTCCACTTGTGGAGGGCTTGAAACGATGCGTGATCCAGTTATAGCCGGTGTGCTGAGTCTGATTATTCCGGGCGTTGGCCAGATCTATAACGGCCGCGTCCTGGCAGGGATATTGTGGTTGATTTTCGCGTCGGGACTGTGGTTTGGGACAGGATTTTTGCTCGGTTGGATCCTGCACCTCGTCTCGGCGTACTGCGCGTACTCCTACGCTAAAGAACACCCCGTCCGCGTATAAACCCCGGACATTATTAAGCCACAGATAACACGGATTAAAAATCGGATTTTCTATCCGTGTAATCTGTGGCTAAGGTTTTTCTGCAGGCTTCTTGGGTGGTTTTGCTTTTGGTATATCGTCAGCGTCAATCACCGCATTTTCCAACTTCGGCGCACCTCTCAATAACGGCGGTAACTTAGTCATTGGAAGACTCACCGTCGCTATCGGATCGACACGCCTGAGAATTGCGCCACCACGCCCCGCAATCCACACATTTGTCCCGCCACGATAAGCAATCGAAAACAACGATGTGCTCGTGATCGACGGCTGAATCTCCCACGTCTGCCCGGCATCTTTACTGTGGATGATGCTTCCCTGCTCGCCCACGACCAGCACGTCGTTCCGGCTCGCGAGCGCGACACCAAACAGATTACTGTTGATACCACTCTCGAGATCTTTCCACGTCGCACCACCATCGTCCGTCCGCAGCACAACGCCACGCGCGCCGACGATGTAGCCGCGCTCCGCATCAGCAAACGCGAGCGCGTATAGCCACTCTTTCAAATTCTGATCGACGCGCTTCCAGTTTTCACCACCATCTTCCGTGCGCAGGATCGTGCCGCCCGAGCCGACCGCAATGCCGTGCAGTGGATCGACAAACTTCACGTCTTCGAGCCAGTTGAGTGAATTCGTGTGCTGAAACTGCCAGCTCACACCTTCGTCTTTCGTATGCCAAACAGCTCCGCGCGCACCGACGACCCAACCCTCAGTTGGCGACACGAATGAGACACCAAACAAGTCTTCCGTCACAGGGCCCGGAACACGATCCCACGTGACGCCGCCGTTGATCGAATGAAGAATCGCGCCCTTATCGCCGACCACCCAGCCGGATTTTTCCGTCATGAAAGTGACCGCATTCAGTGTCACGGTCGCTCCCGAAGGACGGATGGTCCAACTCTTACCACCATTGCCAGTGAAGAGAATTTTCCCACGCTCCCCGACGGCCCAGCCGTGTGAGTTGTCGATAAAAAAGATGTTGGCGAGATCGTCGCGCCCGCCTTCGGTGAGCCTTTGCCACGAAAGACCACCGTCGTCAGTGCGCACGACGAGTCCATCAGAACCGGCAGCCCAACCGAGCGACTCATCCGAGAAGTAGAGCGTCGCGAGACGTGGACTAGTGCGGACGTTTACCGGCAGCCAGATGTTCCCGCCGTCGCCGGTTGTCAACACGACGCCGCTCTCGCCGGCGGCCCAGCCGTGTAAATCGTCAGTAAAGAAGACTGTATGAAGATCAGTAGTGACCAGACTGTCTTTTATGGACCACGACTCACCACCATCTTCGGAATTTAGAATCGTGCCGCGATAACCGACCGCGGTTGCTTTCTTTTCAGATGTGAACGTGACACCGGTGAGCGCGAAGTCAGTCAGCTTCTTCGACTGCTTCCAATCAGCCCCGCCGTTTGTAGTGAAGAGCAGTGTTCCGTGTGAACCGGCGACGATTCCGTTTTTCGCGTCGGCAAAAGTGATGGAAAACAGGTGCGCGGATGTTTGACTCGTCTGCGTCTTCCAAGTCTTGCCGCCGTCAGTTGTAGAGATGATCGAGCCGAAAGTGCCGACGGCCCAGCCGAGCAGAGGGTTCTTTGGTGCGAAAGTTACACAAAAGAGATGATCGCGAACACCACTCGGTCGCAGCACCCATTTGTCACCGCCATTGGTCGTCGTTAGCACCACACCGCGCGCGCCAGTGATCACGAGGCGCGAGCGATCCTTTACATATAGGCCGTAAAGAGTCGTATTTGCCGGACTGACCTGCTCTTCCCATTCAAAACCGCTGTTGTCCGTCGTCAGTACAACGCCATTGGCGCCGACTGCCCAACCATGTTTTTTATCAGGAGCAAATTTGATGGAATTGATGGAATTGCCCTGTGGCAGAGGGTTTTGCCACTGCCAGCCACGCATCGCATCCTGGGCGTGAGCCGCAGGCGCGAGGAGGCAGATTAGTAGCAAAGCAGTTTTTCTGAGCATGGGCTGATGGGGAGGCGCGATTATAATCCGCGCAAATCCGTGGTTTCAATCACGCCGAGCTGATCAACGGCATCTCTTAGGATTGATTCTTCAACGTGACCGGCGGCTGCAATGCGGCGCGCGGCGTTATCGGCGGCTTCCTGCACTACATGACCGGCGTGACCGCGCGTCCACTCCCAGTGGACTCTGTGCGCTTTCGCCGCGCGATCCAGCCGTTCCCACCAGGGAAGGTTAGCTTTTCTTCTAAAACGTCCGTTCATGGTCTCAACAACATATTTCGAATCTGTGAAGATGTCGACCTGGCAAGGTTGAGTTAACGACTCGAGGCCCACCGCAGCCGCGGCGATCTCGGCCTGCTGGTTCGTCGCCTTGCCCAGATACTCGCCGACCGCGCGCCAGTATCCTTTGTAACCAAGCAACGCCACTCCCGCGGCGCGACTCGCCTCCTTCCCATTGCCAAGACTGGAGCCGTCGCAGAAAATCGCAACCTGCTTGAGCGCAGAAGTTTGTCCGTTATCGTTTTGCACAGTTGAGATTTGAACAGTTGAGACGTAGCCTATCACGCAATCGATGGAAATTGTAGAACCGCCAGAACGAGGAGGAATAAATACGATGATGCCTCAGGAACAACGATCCATTTCGGAAGTGGATCGCATCCGGGATCAATTTCGACGCGCATTTGAAGGTGAAGCATGGCATGGACCATCAGTGCTTGCGTTGCTGGATGGAGTTACGGCCCAGCAGGCTGCGGCGCATCCGATTCCCGGCGCGCACTCGATCTGGGAGTTGACCTTGCACATCGCTGCGTGGGAACGCGCATGCCTCCGTCGACTGCACAGCGATCCAGCCCAACTCAGCGACGCGGAAGATTGGGAGCCGATCATCGACACGAGTGAGGCGGCGTGGGAAGCGACGAAACAGCAGTTGATCGACAATCATCGCGAGCTGCTGGACGCGATTACGAGTGTTGATGACGCGCGCTTGAATGAGCCAATCATGACGCATCCCGATATACCGTTTTCGAGTATCTACGTAACGCTGCATGGCGGTGTGCAGCACGATCTTTATCATGCAGGGCAGATAGCAATGTTGAAAAAGGCTTTGGTGAATTTATGAGTGGACTATCGCTTAAAGAATGTGTGCCGTGTCGCGGTGGCGTGCCGCCGCTGACTGAAGAAGAGATTGCGAAGTTCCTGCCGGAGTTGGATGGTTGGGAGGTGGTTAACAATCATCATTTGAAGAAGAGTTATCGATTTTCAAACTTTCGCGAATCGCAGGAGTTTGTGAACCGAGTTGGTGATCTCGCCGAGGAGCAGGGACATCATCCGGATATTTGTTTTGGTTGGGGAAACGCGGAGATCTCTATCTGGACGCACAAGATCGATGGTCTAACTGAAAGCGATTTCATCCTTGCGGCTAAGATCGACAAGCTCTGATCCGTGCTCTTGATCCGTATTATCCGTGTTTATAGATCTGCTCGATGTCATCAACCATCCGGGTCAGGCTAAATCTTTTTAACGCGGCTTGCGCGGATTGGGTGGCGATGGTGCGTCGCTTCTCGGGATCGGAAAGCAGATCTATCACGGATCCGGCGATGCGATCTACGTCGCCGATCGGAACCAGTAATCCTGTCTTTTGATCTTCGATCACTTCGCGTCCGCCTTCAGTTGCGGTGGCGACCACGGCAGTTCCGGCCGCCATCGCCTCGACGATGGCCAAACCGAACGACTCAGTTTCTGACGCCGACACAAACACATCCATCGCGCACAACAACTTCTCCGCATCATCCAACCAACCAAGAAAATAAAAACGCTCGCTCAATCCTGACTCGTTAACCAACACTTCAAGCTGCTTTCGTACTTCGCCGGAAGCTGATGTGTCGATTCCAGCGAGTACGAAGTGCGTCTCTGGAAAACGCTCCGCAACGATCGCCGCCGCGCGAATAAAGTCGTCGTGACGTTTCAACGTCCTTAACTCACCAATACTCCCAACGAGCAAACAATCAACCGGCAATCCCATGCTGCGCAGAAACTGCACCCGATGGAAACCCGCACGCGCGCGACTATACCGATCGACATCAATCCCGTTCGGGATCACCGCAATTTGCTTTTCCGCCACAACACCCGATGCGCGCAACTCCTGCGCAACGGCATTCGACACCGCAATTATACGTGCGGCTCGCGCGAGCGTGTGACGATGCAGTCGATTGAGTTGAAACAAAACGTGACGCGTAGCGATGAACTTCGTTTTCGAATTTCGACGCGCGGCGTAAGAAGCGAGTGAATAATCACGCGCCATGTGCGCATGCACGATCTCGATCCCGTTGCGCCGCACAAACCTGTCGAGCTCATGCGCGCTTCGCACGTCGAGAGCGTTTCGCAGCGGCAGTGTCACGATTCGATCTGCAGGCAAGTGCAAGTGTCGTGGTATCGGCGAATGTGGACGCACTGCGACATACAGCTCGTGTGCGCGATCAACAAGTGCATTCGTGAGATCAGCAAGATAACGCTCGCCGCCGCCGAAAGACGAAGCTGAACTGATCTGAAGGATCTTCAATATGAATGTCCGTATGAAAGCCGTCCACGGATTACGCATGATTACAGAAATCTGCGCAATCTGTGATGGTATACGTGTTGCGAACCGAGATCTCAAATAGAACTATCTGGTGGAGGATTGTATGGCCAAGGCAACATTAGTAACAGCCCTTTTTAAGAGCAAAATAGCCGCCGAGTCGGCCGTCGATGCGCTCATGAAGCGCGGCTTCAACCGCGACGACATCAGCGTACTCATGTCCGACGCCACTCGATCCAAAGAGTTTGCTCTGCAAACACGCACACATGCTGCTGACGGTTTGGGAATCGGGGGCGCCGTTGGTGGAGCCGTAGGCGCCGTTCTCGCGGCGATCGCCGCAGTCGGAACAACGCTGTTTCTTCCCGGTATCAATCTCGTGATTGCTGGTCCAATCGCTGCAGCACTCGCCGGCGCAGGCGCAGGCGGAGCGACGGGCGGATTGATCGGAGCGCTGATCGGAGCAGGCATTCCGGAATATCGCGCCAAGGTTTACGAGGCCGGTATCAAAGGTGGCGGAATTCTGATCGGAGTTGAAGCACAAAGTGAGGAAGAAGTGGAGCGCCTCGAAGATCTGATGAATGAGCTCGGCGGCGACCACGTTCGCACTGAATAACGGAGACAAAGGTCAGCTTTACTAATAATAAGGAGGTTAGCAATGGGTCTACCGAATAGGGATGAAGTTGAAGGAAAATGGGATCAGGCAAAAGGCCAAACTAAAGAGACTGTTGGCCGAGCTCTCGACGACGACGATCTCGCCGCAGAGGGTCAGGCAGATGATGCGGGCGGTCAGGTGAAGGAAGGCTTCGGCAAAACAAGAAGGAAGGTTGGCGAAGCAATCGAAGACGTTGGCGACGCAATAAGTCGTTAACCTAAAACCATCCACAGATTACGCAGATTGAATCTGTGTAATCTGTGGATTCTTGAGTCTTTCCCTCGCGAGTTTGTCCCACTTGCGGTGCTCTTATCCAGGTGAGCTTCGGGGCTGAGGAACGCTGAGGCCAAACCATTTTAGCCACAAAAAGGCACAAAAGGCACCCATAATTTTTCCCTTCGCTTCATTTGTGCTTTTTGTGCCTTTTTGTGGCAAGATCGTTTCGACGATGGTGCAACAATCCCCTGAACAAGCCGCTAAAACCAGAATAGAAACTGACACGATGGGTGCAATCGAGGTCCCCGCTGATCGCTACTGGGGAGCTCAGACACAGCGCTCACTCCACCATTTCAACATCGGGGATGACCGTATGCCGCGTGAGATGATTCGCGCCCTCGGTATTCTCAAGAAGGCCGCCGCCCTCGTGAACGAGGAGCTCGGCAAGCTGTCGCCCGAAAAAGCAAGGCTGATCGTGCAGGCGTGCGACGAGGTCATCGAAGGTAAGCTCGACGATGAGTTTCCATTGCGCGTATGGCAGACGGGCAGCGGCACGCAAACCAACATGAACGCCAACGAAGTGATCTCGAATCGCGCGATCGAGATCGCCGGCGGCGTCATGGGAAGCAAAAAGCCGGTTCACCCGAACGATGATGTCAACATGTCGCAGTCGTCAAACGATACGTTTCCGACCGCGATGTACATCGCCGCCGCCGAGCAGTTGAACAAACTTATTTCCCGGATTCAGGAGCTGCACGACGCGATTGCCGCAAAAGCGAAAGAGTTTGCCGGCGTCGTAAAGATTGGCCGAACGCACCTACAAGATGCGACACCGCTCACAGTCGATCAGGAAATGGGCGGGTGGGCAAATCTCGTCGCCCGTGACATCGAACGCTTGAAAGCGGCGCTGCCTGGACTACTCGATCTCGCGATCGGTGGCACGGCCGTCGGCACCGGACTCAACTCGCATCCGGAATTCGGCGAGCGCGCCGCGAAGAAGATCGCAGAGCTCACGCACTTGCCATTTAAATCTCATCCAAACAAATTCACCGCGTTGTCAGCACACGACGAGCTCGTGGAAGCGAGTGGCTCATTGAAAACTCTCGCTGCATCGCTGATGAAGATCGCGAACGACGTGCGCTGGCTCGCCTCGGGACCGCGCTGTGGCCTGGGTGAATTGGTGCTGCCGGAAAACGAGCCGGGCTCGTCGATCATGCCGGGGAAAGTTAATCCGACGCAGAGCGAAGCGCTCACAATGGTCGCAGTACAGGTGTTTGGCAACGATCTCGCGACGAGTTTCGGTGGCTCACAGGGCAATTTCGAATTGAACGTTTACAAGCCCGTGATGATCCACAACTTCCTGCACTCGGTCAGACTGCTGCACGACGCGACGCACAGTTTCGTCGAGTTTTGTATCAATGGAATCGAGCTCAACCGCGCACAAATTGACGAGTATTTGAGACACTCCCTAATGCTCGTGACCGCCTTGAACCCTCACATCGGTTACGACAAAGCTGCCCAGGTTGCGAAGAATGCTCACAAAAAGAAGATCAGCTTGCGTGAATCCGCCATCGAGTTGGGTTATTTGACCGGGGAACAGTTTGACGCGATGGTGATTCCGGAAGAGATGACTCATCCCTAAGCGTGCCTGATAAGAACGATAAAGTGAAAGAGAACGTCTGCGGTGCGTTTTACGTGGACACCTCGTGCATCGACTGCGATGTCTGTCGCGACACCGCGCCGGACAACTTCACGCGCTGTGATGAGAATAATTATTCGTTCGTGTACAAACAGCCCGAGACGGATGAGGAACGGGCGATGTGCGAAGAGGCGCTGACTTGTTGTCCAGTTGAGGCGATCGGCAACGACGGATAAATCCTAACCGCGGATAACACGGATTTAAAATCCGGATTTTTTATCCGTGTCATCCGAGGCTAAATGAACCTTGATCATTTGATCCTCGATCGTCACTCGATACGTCCTGATCCTATCCGGTACAGTCAAACACTCACCACTCCTTACATCAAACTGCCACCCATGCAACCAACACTCAATCACGTGCCCGCAAAGCGCACCCTCGTTTAACGGAGCGCCGCGATGTGGGCACGAGTTCTCGGTGGCATAGAATTCGCCATCCACGTTGTATACGGCTAGCTGGTTGCCATCGGGCAGCTCAAAACTAACGCAGGCGCCCGAGCGCAGGTCGTCAACGCGGCCAATAATTACGTCTGTCTTAGTATCGAATGATTGCATTGAATGGATGGTAACAAAACACGTTTTGCAGAACCTAATTCACAAGTCGCCAGCAAGTTTTCGTCTCTCGCACGTTCTCTATCTTCGCTGCCGGTTTCAACTCTCCCTCGGCTGTGAGATTCTAGGACCAGAAGAGGAGAGATCATGAAACGAACACTTTTAATCACTGGCGTTGTGGCGTTTATTCTCATGGCCACCACCATCCTGCACGCTAAAGAAATCACCGTACGCGGAAAACTACAAAAGACTGTCGAGGCGGGCGGCTGGCTCATCGCCGCCAGCGACGCCAAATATCTAATCCTGAACGCAAAAAACTTTCAGAGTAACGAGTGGTTTAAAGAGTCGACGAATGTCGAGGCCGTCGGCGAAACCAAAGACGTGATGACGAGTTTCATGGAAGGCACCCCTTTCGAAGCCAGGTCGATGAAACCGACCGAGCAGAATGCTGCCGCGCCGGCTCGCGATGACAATCGACGTGTAACGCGCGTGATGGTAGCCGGTGATTCAATCGTCCAGGCGCAACCTGATACGGCGATTCTTTCAATAGCGGTCGTCACGCAAAACAGAAACGCTCTCGGCGCTCAACAGGACAATGCCGCGAAGACTGATGGTGTTGTGCGTGCGCTAAAAGCTGCCGCAGGAACCGGCGCGGAAGTGAAGACGAGTGGTTACAGCCTCCAGCCGCAACGCGTCTACAAAGAAAATCAACCACCTACGATCAGCGGTTACGAAGCGCGCAACACCGTCACAGTGACGCTGAGTGATTTGACGAAGGTCGGCAGCGTGATCGATGCGGCCGCACAAGCCGGCGCGAACGACTTTTCCAATATCGCATTCACTTTGCGACAGGACCGGCAGGCGCGCGATCGCGCCTTGAGCGAGGCGACTCGTGAAGCGGTGAGCAAGGCGCAGGTGATCGCGTCGGCGCTCGGCGGCCGCGTGGTGCGGATTGTTGAAGTTCAGGAAGAAGGATTTCAGCAGCGACCGCCAGTGCCGGTCTATCAAACTGAAACGTTCATGGCGAAACGAGCAGATGTGGCGACGCCGATCGAAGTTGGATCGCTTGATATCAGCTCGAGAGTCCAGTTGATCGCTGAAGTGGAGACGAATATGTAACGCGGATTATACGGATTGAAGACGCGGATTTTCCCCCTAGCCCCCAGCAAACGAAAGGTTCCTGGTTAAGGAGGGAAGCAATGGCCAGATACAGAAACGAGATGGATGACGAGAGGGACTATTACCCACGCGAGGAACGCCTGAGACGCGAAAACTTCGGCGGCGGTTACGAAGAGCCGTGGGGCGCTGCTCGTAGATTCGATAATGAACGACGGCCTGATTACAACCGCGGCCGGTTCGGCGAACGCGCCGAGTATAACTACGACGAGCCACGCTACGCAGACTACGGCGAACGCGGCGGCGAACGCGGCGGCGAACGTTTACGCGATGACTCCCGGCGTGGCTCTCTTTACGAGGGACGTGGTGATTTGGGAACGGGCCAATGGCGGGATCGCGAATACGGTGGGGAACGCTCCCGGCTACGCTGCCGCGACATCATGACGCGAGAGCTAATCGTCGCCACGCGCGACACGACGATTGTTGAAGTGTCACGCATGATGAAGCAGGAAGATGTGGGCGTGATTCCGGTGGTTGAGTATGACGCCCCGGCGGGTAACGGTAGATCCGAGGGCTCAGAACGCAATTATCAAGATCGTAATTACGCACGCGGCAAACTTATTGGCTTAATCACTGACCGCGATATCGTCGTGCGGTGTGTCGCAGATAATAAGGATTGTGCGAGCGTCCGCGCGGAAGACATTATGTCGGTTGATATTTACACCGCGAAACCAAACGATCGTGTCGTTGACGTTATTCGGAAGATGGGAGACAAACAGGTCCGTCGCATTCCGGTATGTAACGACAACGGTTATCTCGTGGGAATGATCTCCATGGCCGACGTCGCCACCGAGACGCGCCAGGATCGCGAGCTCAGCGATGCTCTCGAAGAAATTTCGAAGGGAACGTCGTTCTGGAACAGGCTGTTTGGGTAATTTTTTCGCCACGGATTAACACGGAAACACGGATTAGATCTGTGTCGTCCGTGTCGATCTGTGGCGAAATTTCTTTTTTGCCATTATTCTGTCGTCATGCGAAAGATCGATCGTGATTTCTCGCTGATCCGAACGGATCGGCGAGTGGTACCGTCTGGCCGTCTCTGGAATCCCGCCGCGGACGTCTATCGTTCGTCTGAAGGTTGGAGCGTGAAAGTGGACCTTGCAGGGGTCTGCATGGAGGAGCTGGAGATCGAGATACGCGACTCGATTCTCAACATTCGTGGCTGCCGTAAAGACACACACGTTCGTGAAGGCTTCACCTACCACCAAATGGAAATCACCTACAGTCGTTTTGAAAAATCGATCCAGTTTCCGGCGCCGATTGAAGGAGCGTCGATCAAACAGGATTACAGCGATGGATTCTTGATAATCGACGTGCGTAGGGAACAGGATTAGTTATGCCGGAATCTGTTGAAAACACGACGCCAATTACCGACACCTTGGCCGATTCAGAAAACCCTTCAACCGAAGGTTTGAGGTTCTCCACTCAAGCCAAGGGTGAACCGTTCGAAGTCGCTGTGCTCGCGTTACAAAACCTCACGATCTTTCCCGAGACAGTCGTGCCGCTGGGAATCGGTCGACCACGTTCGATCGCCGCCGTCGAAGCAGCACTCGCCACGCAGGAGAAGCTGCTTGGTTGCATCACCGTGCGTCCCGATCGCTCCGACGACACGGACGCAAAGTCATCAGATCTTTATGAAGTCGGCACGCTCGTGATGATCAAGCGGATGGAGCGGATCGATCAGGGTATGCGCATCATCGTTCAGGGAACGGAGCGCATTCGCGTGGTCGAGTGGAAACAGGAAGATCCTTTCCTGCGCGCTGTAGTTGAGATTCTGCCCGAGCCGCGCACCGTCGATGCCGACCAGGTCGAAGCCGCGAAACGAAACCTGCAACAGATGATCACCGAGGCGCTGGCGTTGTTGCCAAACGTGCCTCCCGAAGTTCGAATCGCAGTGCTGGGCCAGGTCGATGCGACGCGACTGTCGTACTTCCTTGCCTCGATCCTCAATCTCGGCGTCGAGGAAGAGCAAAGGATGCTCGAGGCAAACACTGTCGACGAGCTCGGTCGTCTCTCACACGCGAATCTCGCACGCGAAGTTGAAATACTGCAACTGCGCTCGAAGATCGCGTCCGAAGCGCAGACTGAAATGGACAAGGCGCAACGTGACTACGTGCTGCGCCAGCAGATGCGCGCGATCCAGAAAGAGCTCGGTGAAGACGAAACTGGTGAAGCTGCTGAGGCTGAGATGCTGCGCGAGCGTCTCGAAAAGGCCGAGCTGCCGGATGAAGTTCGCACCGAAGCCGAGCGCGAGCTGAAACGCATGGAACGCCTGCCACCCGCTGCGCCCGACTATCACGTCATTCGCACGTACATCGAGTTTATTCTGGAATTGCCGTGGCTGAAGTCGTCGGAAGACAAACTCGATCTGCCGGAAGCTCGTCGCATTCTCGATGAAGATCACTACGGACTCGAAGACGTCAAGGAACGCATTCTCGAATTTCTTGCCGTGATCAAGCTCCGGCCCGATACGAAGAGTCCGATACTGTTGTTTGTTGGACCACCGGGAGTCGGCAAGACGTCGCTGGGAAGGTCGATCGCGCGCGCACTCGGCCGCCAGTTTGAACGGATGTCGCTGGGCGGCGTGCGTGACGAAGCTGAGCTGCGTGGTCACCGCCGCACGTATATCGGCGCCATGCCGGGCCGCATCATCCAGTCAATTCGTCGCGCGGCAGTGAACAATCCGGTGCTGATGCTTGATGAAATCGACAAGCTCGGCAACGACTATCGCGGCGATCCGGCGGCAGCGCTCCTTGAAATTCTCGATCCGCAACAGAACAACTCGTTCCGCGATCACTATCTCGATTTGCCGTTCGATCTGTCGAAGATCTTTTTCATCGCGACGGCAAACCAGCTTGGTCCGATTCCGGCGCCGTTGCGCGATCGCATGGAGATCATTCGTCTCGCCGGTTACAGCGATCGCGAGAAACTCGAAATCGCGCGTCGTTACCTGATCCCGAGACAAACCACCGAAAACGGTTTGAACACTGCGCAACTGAAGATTGCCGACGACGCACTCGAGTTGGTAGCCGTGCGCTACACGCGTGAAGCCGGCGTGCGGCAGATGGAGAGAAACATCGGCAGCATCGCGCGCAAAGTCGCGCTCAAGATCGCCCAGGCACAGGCTGAGTCTGTCACGGTGACGGCCAACGAGGTGCGCGAGTATCTCGGCGCGCCGCAGTTTTATCCCGAACAGGCGCGCAAAGAGTTGCCGGCAGGTGTCGCGACCGGTATGGCGTGGACTGAAATGGGCGGCGAAGTGCTGTTCATCGAAGCGACGCTTTTGCCCGGTGGTCGTGGACTCACGATCACGGGTCAGCTTGGCGAAGTGATGCAGGAGTCGGCGCGCGCGGCGCAGTCGTACCTGTGGTCACACGCGGCGGAGTTTGGTATCGAGCCGAATATCTTTCGGGATTTCGGTGTTCACTTGCACGTTCCGGCAGGGGCGATTCCAAAGGATGGACCAAGCGCGGGCGTTACGATTACATCGGCACTCGCATCGCTCTACACGGGCCGGCGCGTTCGGCCTGACACGGCGATGACGGGTGAGATCACGTTGTCTGGTTTGGTGTTTCCGATCGGCGGTGTGAAAGAGAAGGTGCTCGCAGCGCATCGTGCCGGCATCCGGCGAATCATTCTGCCCAGCCGCAACGAAGCTGACGTCGACGACATCCCTGAGGACGTGAAGAACGAGTTGAAGATAATTTTCGTGTCAGGAATCGCGGAAGTGATCGACGCCGCACTCGAAGTCCTCGTCGCGAATCCACCGCCACAACCACCATCAGTTCTGGACGCGGGCCGCGGACGCCAACCCGAGCCCGAGCCACTAACAGTAAAAGGTTAGCCACAAAAAGGCACAGAACCGAGCGCGGTAGCGCCGGGTCAACCTCAACACAAGTCGTCTTGTTGAAGTTGACCCGGCGCTACCGCGCTCAGTTCTGTGCTTCCTTACGGCAGCGCTTCGATATTGAAGAAGAACTTAAACGCGCCTGTCTGCTGCACGCCGAGCAGAAATTGCAGGTTAATGCTCTGTCCGGGTTGCAGAGGCGTCGGTATCGTTATCGTTCCCGCACTCATACTGCTATTGAGTGCGCCACCCAGGGATTGAGCGGGCGGTTCCTCTACCGTTGTTCCAAACACCGTCACCGAACAAGGCGCCGTGGTTGGCGTACCTGTTGCCGCACATGTCGCTGAATCGTTGATGTTGTTGACTACGATCTGCATCGAGCTCAGCGCCCTCAAGTCAGCGATTGCTCCCGGCCCCGCAAAACTACTGAAATCGACGAGACGGAAGCGCAATCGCGTGATAGGTGCGCCGGTGCTGTTTACAAAGCGACGTCTAACGGACAGCGTTCCGAACATCCTGTTCGGCAAGGCTGGCGTCGTGTCGCGGACGCGGTTTGGATCCGATGGCAAGCCCTTGGTCGCATCGAGTGGAAGCGTCGGCACCGATAGATTCAATCGCGGGCTGCCCAGGTTCTGAGGACCTGGAGCTCCCAGACGCTGACCCGCAGGTGTCACCGAGCCCGACGTATCGACAAAGATAAAGTCGTCTTTGTTCACACCAGTATCTGCAAGGAAACCACCGGTTGGACATAGACCGAACGTTGCCGGATTACCCTTCTTGCCGCACTCATCACGGAAGTAGCTGTATTCCAGCGTACTGCCGGCCAAAGGTGTTAGCGTCGTGCCTTCAAGGAACAGGTCACATCCCCCACCACCGTTATTGTCGCCAAACCCGACCGCATCCCAACGGTTTACAGCCGAGAGACTTACCAGCGATGCCGTCTTGAATATGGCGACGTTACGGTCATTCTCGATATCCTGAATCATCACCTGATCGCCGGCCGCCGCGCCACTTCCTCCGTAGTTAGCGAGGCTGTAGGCCGACCCGACAAACAGGTAATGTCCGCGCGCCGGGATAGTCGTGCCGTTCGGAATTACACCGATGAGAACCGGACCTGACTGGCAGTCAGCGCCCATCTTGAACAAGCCATAGCCGTGCGCAGAGTCGATGATTCCAGAGCCATCAGCAACGATGTGCGGCTGGTCAGAGTTGTTATAAATCTCAACAAAGTCATCGCCTGCACCAGCCGGCCCGCTCGTTCTGAGCTCGCTGATCAGGATCTGGCTTATTTGCGGAACGATTTGGATCGTGCCCGTGGCCGTGCCCCGATCGATAGTGGCGTTGATCGGATTCGACAACACCATCTCGAAGGTCTCAGGAGATTCAGCCGGCTTGTTATCCGCGAACACAGGCACCTCTATCGTCCTGAACTGTTCGCCCTGTGCGAAGGCGAGAGTGCCTTCCGTGTGGCCGTAGTCCTCACCCTCGGTCGCGTGGTTCAGCGCCGGAGGCAGTGGCACTGTGGTGAAATTCACGAACGCGCCGCCGTTAGGCGCCGGCGCACTCAAGGTGACTGTGAATACCATGAACGCCGTGCCCGTCGAGGGTTCCACGATCTGAGAATCCTGAATGCTTACATTAAGTGCGACCAGAATGTTCACAGTATCGGTATCGGTGAGCGGTCCACCTGTACCTGTATTGCCCAGGTCGTTCGACGTGATCGTCAAACTTGCACTGCCGGTAAAGCCCGCACCCGGCGTAAAGGTCATGCCGTTGAGAGCCACATTGACGTTCACGAGCGTGCCGCGGAAGGTCATAGTCGCGTCCGCCGTGCCGTCGCCTGCGCCAGTACCGTTTGCGTCAGTGAAGCTAAAGCTCAAGCCGCTCGTGCCGCTGAGTGTCAGCGTGCCGTTTGTGGCTGAAAGCGTTACCTGGATGGTGTTGACGCCCGCATCCGGATCGGCAACCGAGATTGCGTTGCCGCCCGTGAATACGATCGGCGTGTTCTGTGGAGTGCCCTGCGAACCCGGCACCGTATTCACCGGCGCATCGTTCACGGCCGTGATCGCGATACCGCGCGTGGCCGAAGCGGTGCTGGTTCCATCGTCGACGGTAAAGGTCACCGTGCGTGTGGCAGTTGATGGGTTATCGCTGTTGTTCTGATAGGTCACCGAACGCAGCGCTGTCTGATAATTAGCAACACTGCTCGTACCGGTTAGCGTTAGCACGCCGGCGCCGCTGTTGTAATTACCAGTGATGCCCAACTGGTTAGTGAACGCCAGCACATCCTGACCACTCGCGAAGTTTCCAGTAATCGCTACTGTCGCTCCTGTCAGGTTTGCACTGTCGACATCACTGACCGTGAGGCCGGGATCGATCGCTGTCGGCGCGTCATTCTCCGTGTAAGAGAGATTGCCCGCAGTGGCAGTCACCACCGGAATATCGCCGACCGCATTGACTGTAATGTTGACGCTGTCTGTATCAGTTAAGGCGCCACCGGTTCCGGTGTTGCCCTGATCGTCGGAGATGATCTGGACCGATGCCGCGCCGTCGAAGTCCACCGTCGGATTGAACGTCAGACCATTCAGCACAGTATTTACGGCTGACAGCAGTCCGGTAAAGACCATCGTTCCATCGTCAGTGCCGTCGCCAGTTGTAATCGTTAGCCCAGCGGTCGTGCTGAGAGTCAGCGTGCCGTTAGTGGCGGTTAGGGTGATCTTGATCGGATTTGCGCCGAGGTCTACATCAGCGACGGAAATCTGATTCCCGTTGCCGGCCGAGAATACCTTCGCCGTATCTTCGTTCGTGGACTGTGGACCAGGCACTGTGTTCACCGGCGCATCGTTCACGGCGGTGATAGTGATGCCACGCGTGGCTGATCCGGGGATGCTGACGCCATCATTCGCGGTGAACGTGATTATCCGCGATGTTGTCGGGTTGTCGCTGCTGTTCGCATAAGTCACTGAACGCAACGCCGTCTGGTAATTGGCGACTGTAGTGGTACCCGTGAGTGTCAACACACCGGTACCGCTGTTGTAGTTGCCCGTGATTCCCAGTTGGTTTGTGAATGCCAGCGTGTCCTGAGCACTCACGAAGCCGGCGGTTATCGCCACCGTCGCGCCAACGAGGTCAGTGTTGTCGCTGTCCGTGACAGTCACACCCGAATCAATCACTACCGCGCCGGCATTCTCCGTGTAAGCGAGATTGCCCGCCGTGGTCGTCACCACTGGCGATGCGTTGGGTGGAACTACCGTAATCGTGAACGACTGCGGCGCTGACGTGTTCGAGTTTGGCGGCGTGTTGCTGCCGTTGTCACTCAACGTCACGCTGAACGTGGCTGTACCGCTGGTACCGTTATTGGCCGTGTAAGTCAGCGTGCCTGTGGTTGCGTTGATCGCAGGCTGGCTCGAGAACGTCAGGGTGCCAGTTGTTGGTCCTGGGGTAATGTTGAAGGTCAATGTCTGACCCGTCTCATTTGGCCCCTGCGAAATGCTGGTCGCAAAGTTAAGGACCGTCTGCGCTCCCGCGTCTTGAACAACCGGCGGCGGGTCAGCAGCAATCGTGAATGACGGTGGATCGTTGATCGGATTGATCGTGATTGACACCGTAGCGATATTGCTGTCAAGGAAGCCGTCGTTCGCTTTGTAAGTGAACGAATCGGAACCGAAGAAATTCGCATTCGGCGTGTAGTTGAACGAGCCGTCCGAGTTAAGCGTGAACGACTGCGCGCTCGCTGGTTCACTTACGAGGATGGCCGTGAGTGATGCGTGCGGCGTATCGACGTCAGTGTCGTTGGCCAGCACACCACTAGCGGCGTTGACCACCAGAGGCGTGTCTTCGTCCGTGGCGTACGAATCGTTGGTAGCCACCGGCGCGTCGTTCACGGCGTTGACTGTTAGATCGAATGTGTCTGTTGCCGTTTGACCGTTGGTCGCCGTCACTGTGATGGTGATCGTGGTGGTACCGGTTTGATTTGTAGCCGGCGTGATTTCCACATTTCGCAAGCCGCCGGATCCGGTGAGAACCAGGCTCGCATTCGGCACAAGCGTCGTATTTGACGACGTTGCCGCTACCGTGGCGATCAGCGAACCGGTATCGTCGCCGATGTTGAAAGGTACATTCTTAACCGTGTTCTCGTTGGTTGACTGGTTGGCAATGTCCTCGATCGAGGGATGCAGCTCAAATGCGCCGATGTCGACTGTTTGAGTGGTGTTTGCGTCCGCGGAGTCAGCAACGCGTGGGAAGAAGATGGTCGGCGAGAGACGGCCACGCTGATCGACCGGTAGAGTTTCCGCCATGTTTGCGTCGGCGTCGAGATCGAACGTATCGAGTGGCAGGTTTAGATTGCTACCAGCCTCAATCGCCACACTCGTTGACAACAACGCGTGTGTTTGGGTCGTGCCGCCGTTATTAGCCAGCGGTCCAAGGCCCGCATCCGCGACGCCCACCTGGTTGTTGTTCGCACTCGTCAGCCCTCCGGAACCGCCGGTTCCAATCAGGTTGAACGAGCTGGCCGCATCGACTGTACCGCTGATGTCGTCTGCGGCATCAGTGGCGCCGTCCTCGTTGAAGTTGCCGGCAACGATCGTGTTCTTAAGAGTGACCGTGCCGGAAGACACCACGATACCGCCACCGCCGCCAATGGTGTCGCCCTCAGAATCAGCCCTGTTGTTCGTAATCGTGCTGTTGATGATTGTTACCGTTCCACCCAGCACAGAGAGACCACCACCATTGGCAGTCGCGTTGTTGCCGCTCACTGTCGTATTGATGAGGGTTAAGTTGCTGGTAGTGGCGATTGCACCGCCATCGCCGAGGTCGGCGGTACTGCCGGTCAAAGTAGAGTTGACAACTGTTAGTGTGCCGTCGTTCAGGATACCGCCACCATTGCCTGTCTTCCGGCCATTGCTGATGGTAAGACCGATGATGGTGAAGGACGAGCCGCCGCTGATATTGAACACACGACTCGCGTTGTTGCCGCTAATCGTGATGCTCTCACCACTGTTGTTGTTGAGAATCAGGTTCTTGGCTATCACCAGCTCACCAGTAGTCAACGTGATCGTGTGCGGGCCGGCGCCGGCGATATTGAAGGTGACGGTTGAGTTATTGCAGGCATCCGCAATGATTTGCCGCAGACTGCCCGCGCCGCTATCGGCTGTTGAAGTAACGATACTGTCTCCGCAAACCGTGTGATCCTCGGTGTCGGAGCTGCCGTTGAAGTTAGTGTCGCCGGCGTAGGTGGCAGTAATGGTGCGCGGAGTGCCGGTGGTGTTCAAAACCAGCGAGCACTGGCCGGTTCCTACCGCCGCACTGCAAGTTTCGGCGCCGCCACTGACCGTTACCGTGACGTTGCCCGTCGGGGTGCCGGCTCCGGGCGCATTCACCGTCGTAGTCCATTGAACAGTTACCGACTGACCTGGCGTCGAAGGATCGGGATTATCCGATGTAATCGTCGTCGTGGTGTCGGCCTTGTTCACGGTATGCGGGGTGGCCGGCGTTGAAGCGCTGCCGTTGTAATTGGTGTCGCCCGCGTACGTAGCCGTCAGGCTCTTAGCGCCAGCGGAAGTGAACGTGATGTTGCACTGAAGAGCAGACACTGCTGCGGTGCAACTGTCTGTTCCGTCGGTGACCGTAACATTGCCTGTGAGCGGCGCGCCCACTGCGCCCGGCGCGTTCACAGTGACGCTCCAGGTAACTGTTACCGCTTCGCCCACTACGGATGGATCCGGATTATCGGAGTTGATCGTAGTGGTCGTGCTGGCTTTACCAACCGTAACTGTGTTGGCGGCCGGCGAGTTATTCGTCTCGTTGCTTTCAGCAATGAGATTGTTGGGATCGATTTGCGCGATACCGCCGCCGGTACGCGGATTCTGATACGTGCCGGCAGCCTGCGCCGTCGCACTGAATACGACGTCGAAGTTGCTCGCACCTGCGTTTGAAGCGAAGGTCACACTTCCGCCACTCGCGACGCAGGTCAAATCGTTACTCACAATAGAGCAGCTAATATTGGCACTGCCCGTGATGTTCGAAACGTTTTGTACGGTAGGCGTGCCGTAAGTGATGTTGCTGTTCGGCAGATTGTCGGTAATGATCGTCTGACCCGCGGTGAACGTCGCCGGTGAGCCGGTATTGGCCGCGGTGAGCGTCCAGTTCCACGACTGGCCCACAACAGCCGAGCCGCTAACGTTGTTTGCCTTGCTGAGTGTCAGGTCAGCAGCTTCCGCGATGGCCCATCTGGAGAACGAGCTGATACCGCTATGGGTAACGTGATTGCCTGCCGTATCGACGGTGCCGCCCTGCGCTACCCAGTTGTCACTGCCTGTCGTGTCTTTCCACAAAACCAATCTTGATTCAGTAATTCCTGGACCAGCGAGCTCAGCCGGATCGATATAACGCAGTCTGAGTGTCGCTGAAATTCCGGCGCCGCCCGTGGGCGACAAAGTGTAAGTTCGCGGAACTACCTTTACGCCAACAGGAAATCCGGTCGGCACGGTTTTGTCCAGCTTGAAATCCAACTGGGTCGGCGCCGTTCCGGAGTTGATCGTTATCTGGTTGTTGAGATTGCCGAAAGCCCTTGCGACCCCACCGAGGTCCGTGCGCCTAACGGTGCCGAGCACGTCGGCCGCGCCGGCTGAAGTGCCGCTTTGCTGAAGAATCGCTCCCGGAATAACTGTCAGATCCGTGTTGAGCGTCAGTATTCCGAGGACGGATGCATCCGATGCCTGGGCGCCATTAAGCACCGAGACGCCGTTGGCGTTATTAATGAGCAGTCCACCAAAATTCTTCACACCGTCGCCCGTGATCGCCTGGGCCACGCCGCCATTGAAAGTGACTGTACCGGTGTTGCCGGCGAACGAACCGGTGGACGTGAAGGCTGCGCCAATTACGTTGAAGTTGTGCGAACCCGCGTCAACCGCGTTCGAGGCATTGATGGTGAAATTGCCGAACGTTGTAGTTCCGGCGCCCGAGAGCGTGTGCGCTCCATCGGCAGTATTATCGACGTCGAAGATCGTCGTCAGACCCGCGCCTTGATTGAACGTTCCGCCATTGATGTAGTTGTTCTCGATCGTGATGTTCGCGCCGGCATTGTGAGTGATGGTGGCCGGGCTGTTGATTTGCAGGTTGAAGAAGTTCTTCGCAGCCGCGCCGCTGATCGAGCCTGCGTTATCCGTGACACCGGTGAAAACGATGGTGGACGTACTGCCATCCATTGTTCCGGCGGTCGCGACCAGATCGTTACCAATAGTCGTGGTTGTGTTGCCGAAATTCGTGGTCGCGCCGTTGTTGTTCAGCGTGAGATTGAAGAAGTTCGTATTGCCGGTAAGCAATTGAGTTCCGGTCGTGCCCTGGAAAGTGACTGTTCCGGTACCGGGAGTGAATGTACCGCCGTTGGTCCAATTGCCGCCGAGCGCAAAATTAAAGGTACTAGCGGCAAAAGTTGCGCCCGCGATGATATCGAGATTGCTCGTGATGACGGTGTTGCCCTGCAACGTCTTAGTGCCGGTTCCCGAAATCCTGAGCCGGCTGTAAGCCGGAGTGTTGTTAACCGTCTGGGTACCGGCGCCGGTGTAGTCAATCTGTAAATTCGTCAGCGTCTTGTTGGTGATTGTGTATTGCGACAGGAAGTCCGGGGTCGCCGCAATGCGTGAAGCGCGCGCCGTTCCGGTGCCGGTCAGTGTTCCGGTACCGCTGATCACGGCGGCAGCCACCGGGGAAAGAATCGCGTTCGCGCCGTTGACATTGAGAGTGCCGTTAACTGCAAGACTGTTGTTCAAGGTGAACGGATTTGTGATGTTCGAATCCGTCAGGTTGAAGAACGTGATGTTGGTGCCGTTAGTGATGCTCTGCGCGCTGGTCCCGTTGAAGTTGAACGTACCGGTGCCCGCATTCAAAGTAGTAGCCGGCGCGCCACCAGCATTCAAAACGAAGTTACCCTGAATATTGACCGTGCCGGTATTGCCGTTGAACGTGCTGCCCACCACTGGTCCTGGACCAATCGTCAGATTGCCACTCACGTTCATCGTGCTGTTATTCATGGTAAAGGTGCCGCCCGTGACCACCACGTTTGTGGGAGCCAGCGTACTACCCGCGTTGTTGGTCCATGAGCCCAGCGTGTTGATCTCGATATC
>Ga0126311_10000318_pt1 | contig 23046 bp, 21 predicted proteins | sample Plot61_FD_92539 | JGI IMG/M metagenome (GOLD analysis project Ga0126311, IMG submission 92539) | Serpentine soil microbial communities from UC McLaughlin Reserve, CA, USA - Plot61 | ecosystem: Environmental > Terrestrial > Soil > Grasslands | place: USA: UC McLaughlin Reserve, Lake County... | reverse complement strand
GCGCGGACCGCCCTCGACCGGACCTGGGGCGGCCTCTCGTCGCGATGACGCTCGAGGCCGACTTCGCGGCGCTCCTGGCCGAGCTGGCCGGATCGGCTGCCCCGCTCGACCGGATCGACGACTGGTTCGACGCGCACGAGCAGGACGCGTTCGCCCACGACGGGGCCGTGCCACGGCCGGCGGATCGCCCGGACGCTCCCGCGCCCGTGGACGGCCGCGATCTGGCCCACCGCCGTTGAGCGCCGATCCCGCCCTCGCGGTCATCGTCGTGACGTACGACAGCGGCGCGTGCGTTCCCGGCACGCTTGCCGCGCTCGCCCCCCAACTGGGAGTCGACGACGAACTGCTCGTCGTCGACAACGCCTCGTCCGACGGCACCCCCGAGATCACGCGTGCCGCCACCCCGCGGGCCCGCGTGCTGGAGACGGGTTCCAACCTCGGCTTCGCGGGCGGCTGCAACGCCGGCGCCGCCGCCACCGATGCACCGCTGCTGCTGTTCCTCAACCCGGACGCCAAGCCGGCTCCCGGGTGTCTCGCGGCGCTGCGCGACGCCGCCGCCGCCCATCGGGACTGGGGCGCGTGGCAGGCGCTCGTGACGCTGCCGGGCGGCGAGCGCGTCAACACGAGCGGCGGCGTGACGCACTACCTGGGGTTCGGCTGGGCGGGCGAGTGCGACGCCCCCGTGCGACCCGGCGCGGATCGCGAGGTGAGCTTCGCCTCCGGGGCGGCGCTCGTGGTGCGGCGCGAGGCGTGGGAGCGAGTCGCCGGCTTCGACGCCGACTACTTCATGTATGCCGAGGACGTCGACCTCTCGCTGCGGCTGCGGCTGGCCGGCTACGGCGTCGGGATCGCACGCGCGGCCGTCGTCGAACACGACTACGACTTCGACAAGGGCACGCGCAAGTGGCTGCTCCTCGAAGTCAACCGCTGGCGCACGGTCGTCACCGACTACCCCACGCCGCTGCTGCTCGCGGTTCTCCCGGTGCTGCTCGCGGTCGAGTTGGCGCTGCTGCCACTCGCGGCGCACGGAGGGTGGCTGCGCGAGAAGCTGCAGGCGCAGCGCCGTGTGCTCGCAGCACTGCCGCTGCTGCTGCGACGCCGTGCGCACGTGCAGCGCAGCCGGACGGCCTCGACCGCGACGTTCGCCGCGGCGCTGTCGGCCGAGCTCGACAGCCCGTACCTGCCGCGGCCGGACGGCCTGCTGGGCCTCGCGTTCGGCGCTCAGCGGCTCTACTGGCAGCTCGTGCGGCGCCTGATCGGAGCAGCATGAGCGCACCCGTCGACAGCGCGGTGCGGCGCGCGACCACTCGGTGGACGGCCGCCCGGCGGATACCCGCGCCACTGGTCGCGCTGCTGGGAGCGGTGCTCGCGCTCGGTCTCGTTTGGGCGTTGGTCGTCCCCCCCTTCCAGGCGCCGGACGAGCAGTCGCACTTCGCCTACGTGCAGTCGCTCGTGAGCGGTCCCGGACTGCCCGGGGCCCCCGGGCATCTGGCGTTCTCGAGCGAGCAGCTCCGCGCGCAGGATGTCAGCAACAGCGACCAGACGGCGGCCCAGATACAGGTCAAGCCGACGTGGAGCGCGGCGGAGTGGGAGCGCTGGCAGCGCCTCGACGACGGGACGCCGCCGCTGTCGCGGAGCGACAGCGGCGGGCCTGGCAACCCAGCCGGCGCCAACCCGCCCCTCTACTACGTCTACGAGGCCATGCCCTACGCGCTCTTCGCCGGTGGCGACTTCTTCTCGCGGGTGACAGCGATGCGAGTCGCCTCCGTGCTGTGGCTGCTCCTGACGGTGGTGGGCGCGTGGCTCCTCGCCGGGGAGTTGTTCCGCCGCGACCGCCTCCTGCAGCTCATGAGCGCGGGGGTGGCCGGGCTCCTGCCGATGGTGACGTTCGTCTCGGCGCAGATCGGTCCTGACACGATGATGTACGCGCTCTGGGCGCTCGCCCTGTGGCTCGGGGTGCGGATCATCCGGCGCGGCGTCACCACCGGCATGGCGATCGCCCTGCTCGGCCTCACGGGACTGGCGATCATCGTGAAGGCGACGAGCTACGCCCTGGTCCCGGCGACGCTGCTGGCGCTCGGCGTAGGGCTGTGGCGTGCGCGCGCATCCCGCGCGCAGACCGTCCGACTCGCGGTCGCTGCACTGGCGGCCCTCGCGATTCCCGTCCTGGCGTGGTTCGCGATCGCGCGGCTCGGCGGCCACGCCGCCGCGGCGCAGCTGACGGACGCTTCTAGCAGCGGCGGCACGAACCTGCGCGAGCTTGCGAGCTATCTCTGGCAGTACTACCTGCCGCAGCTGCCGTTCATGGACCAAATCGACCCGACCGGCGGCGGCGTGCCCGCCTTCCAGATCTTCGTGAAGCAGTCATGGGGTGCCTTCGGGTGGCTGGAGGTGCGCTTCCCGGACGCGCTCTACACGTGGTTCGGTGCGCTCACGGCATTCGTCGGGCTCGCTGGGCTCGCGCGCCTGGCGACACGGCTGCGCAGCATGGATCTCGCCGTCGCGGCCTTCCTGGCAGTCGCCGTCATGACGCTGCTGGCCGGACTCCACTGGACCGATTACCACCAGTGGATCGCAGGCGGCGCCTTCATGCAGGGTCGCTATCTGTTTCCGCTCATCCCGATTGCGGGAGCTGTGACCGCGCTGGCGATCTCATGGCTGCACGGCCGCGCCCGCGCAGCCGCGGCCGGTGTCGTGCTCGGCGGCCTGTTCGCACTCCAGTTGGCATCGCTCGCCCTCGTCGCCACCCGCTTCTATGCGTAGGGCCGCGCTCATCGGGTTTCTCGTGCTCGCGTTCGCCGGCCCGGCGATCATCACGGTCGCCGGGGCGAGCCGCGAGCGCACCCTTGCATTCACGCTCGGCGCCCCGTCGACCACCCCCGCCGTCGTGTTGAGACCCGGCGCGACGGTATGCCAGGGTCCCATCGCGGTGGCAGCCGCGTTCGATGGCGTCGAGCTGCAACCGGGCACGTTCGGCGCCGCCGGATCGCCGCTGGCGGTCGACGTGCGCCGCATGTCCGACGGCGGGACAATCGCCCATGGTCGGCTCGCCGCCGGCTACGCCGACGTGCGACGCGAGACGATCCGCGTCGGCCCGGTCGCCGAGGACGACGAGGTCGCGGTATGCATTCGGAACGCGGGCAGCCACAGAACGGCTCTCTATGGCAGCGCCGACGCGGCGGTGCGCACGAGCACGGCGATGCTCGACGGGGAGCTGACCGGCAGGGACCTCGATCTCGTCTTCCGCACGAACGCGCGCAGCACGCTCGCGCTCGTGCCCGACGTGCTGCAGCGCATGGCGCTCTTCCGTGGTGGATGGATCGGGACGTGGCTCTACTGGGTGCTACTCGCCCTCTTGGTGCTCGGCGTGCCCGCGCTGCTGGCCCGCGCATTGATCAGCGCGCTCCCCGGCCGCGTCGATGAGGGCGAGCCGCCGGCTCCTTAGCCCGTGCGGCGACCACTTCGCGTAGCCTGCCGCGCGTGCCCCGCCGCGCGCTGATCACCGGCCTGACCGGCCAGGACGGCAGCTACCTCGCCGAGCAGCTGCTCGGCGGCGGGGACGTGGTGATCGGCGCGGTGCGTCGACCGGACCGGGCACTGCACGACGCAGGCCTCGACCACCTCGGCGGCCGCGTCGAACTGCTCGCCGCCGACCTGCTCGAGCCCGACAGCATCCGCCGAGCGATCGAGCTCGCGCAGCCGGACGAGATCTACCACCTCGCCGCGCCGACGTTCGTGCCGGACTCGTGGAACGACGCGACCGAGGTGATGACCGCGGTCGCCGGCGGCAGCGCAGCGGTGCTCGCAGCAGCCGGTGCGCTCGCACACGAGGCGCGCGTCCTGGTCGCCAGCTCCAGCGAGATCTTCGGCGACGCCGGCGTCTCGCCGCAGTCGGAGGACGCCCCCACCCGGCCGCGCTCTCCCTACGGCGTCGCAAAGCTGGCGGCGCACCAGCTCGTAGGCGTTCTGCGCGCGCGCCACGGCCGCTTCCTCGTCTCCGCGATCACCTTCAACCATGAGTCGCCGCGACGGCCGGAGCGCTTCCTCCCGCGCAAGGTCACCGCCGGCGCGGCGGCGATCGCCGCCGGGCAGGCGGACACGCTCGCGCTCGGCGACCTCGGTGCGATCCGTGACTGGACGCACGCGCGCGATGTCGTCGCCGGCATGGTGCTGGCGCTCCGCCATGACACCCCGGACGACTACGTGTTTGCCTCGGGCGAGGGTCGGACCGTCGGACAGCTCGTCGATGCGGCATTCGCCGCCGCGGGCGTCGAGCGGCACGTTCCCGTGGAGGGCAGCGGAACGCGCGACCGCGTCGTGGTCGACCCGCGCTTCGTGCGCCCGCCAGAGCAGTGCCCGCCCGTCGGCGACGCGTCGAAGGCACAGGCGGTGCTCGGCTGGCAGCCCGCCACGTCGTTCGAGCAGCTCGTCGGCGAGATGGTCGACGCCGACCTGGCACGCCTCGGCGTGGCGCGCGCCTGAGCGGCGACGCGCGCCGGCGCAGCTACGGCTTCAGCAGCTCCAAATCCGCCCGCGTCATCAGCCGGATCAGCTCCTCGAAGCTCGTCTCGGGAACCCAGCCGAGCTGCTCCTTCGCCTTCGTCGGGTCGCCGATCAGCAGGTCGACCTCGGCGGGGCGCAGGAACTGCGGGTCGATCTCGACGTATCTCTCCCAGTCGGAGAAGCCGGCCTCGTCGAACGCGACCTGCACGCACTCGCGCACCGTGTGCGTCTCGCCGGTGGCGATCACGAAGTCCTCCGCCGTGTCCTGCTGGAGCATCAGCCACATCGCTCTGACGTAGTCCTTCGCGAAGCCCCAGTCGCGCTTGGCGTCGAGGTTGCCGAGCGCCAACTTGTCGCGCAGCCCGTGCTTGATCGCGGCCGCGTGCCACGTGATCTTGCGCGTGACGAACTCCAGCCCGCGGCGGGGCGAGTTGTGCACGACGAGTCGGCCGACGCCGGCACAAAACACGCCGCTCTCGGTCTCCAGGTCGAAAACGAAGTCGTCGCACTCCGACGGCTGGACCTCGACGATCCTCCGCACCTCAGCCGGATCCTTGCGCAAGTGCGCGCCCTTCATCCCGACGAGCACGCGGGAGCCGAGGTTGAGCTGGTAGTAGACCTTCCCGGCGCGGTGCTCAACGTACACCGACGAGGGTTGCCCGCGCAGGCCGTAGAGCCACGCGAGCCCGAGCGCGAGCAGCGGGCTGTTCGTCTTCACCGACTCGCCGTTGCCTCTCTTCAGCCCGTCGCCAGCGTAGTAGCCGGCGAGGAATGCGTCGTGCGCGTCGGCGCCACCGTTGAGGACGACCGGGGGAACCTGCTTGAAGTCATGCGACCCATAAAGCTGCTCGCGCAGCCACTGACCAAGTCCACTGCCACCGCCGCAGAGGGCCACGTGCGCGACCGAGCGCTCCGGGTTGAATCCGGACGGGAGCGTGTGCTCACTGGTCGTGCCGAGGAAGCAGCGACTCCACAGCTCCGCAGCGCGCGCCCGGAGACCGGCATCGTTGTTGACGAAGCGAACGCCGTGACCGTCACGACCGACGTATCCGTCTGCTGCCATCAGCCCGAGCAGCTCAGCCAGCTCCGGAGCGATCGTGGTCCACGCCGGCGTCTCGGGCGCCTCGTCGCAGAGCGCCATCCGATCCCCGACCTCGACGTCGCGTGCGACGACCTGCTCGCGGTCGGCATCCAACAGATGGTGATGCGCAGTCGTCGTGATGACGCCGCCGCGCGTCTCCACGGAGAGCAGACGATGGTCGGGGTCCGTCGCGCGCCGGCGCGTGGCCGTGACCGCCGTGATCGGCGTCCAGTCCTCGCCATCCCAGATCTCCAGCAGGCCATCGGGAACGTGCTGCTGCACGCTGGAACCCTTGCGACGCAGCGGCATCAGATCCTCGGCGAGCTTGATCGCCACCACACCGCGCTCGCGAACGCAGACAGGTGTCAGCGATGACACACACTCGTGGTTGAAGAGGATCCCGCTCGTCGCGTGCAGGTCGTAGGACTCGCGGTAGTTGATCGTGATGAAGTGGCCGTAGACCTTCGCGACGCCGTAGGGCGAACGCGGGTAGAGCGGCGTGTCCTCTCTTTGCGGGACCTCGCGCACCTTGCCGAACATCTCCGAGCTGGAGGCCTGGTAGAAGCGCGCCTCGGGGCACGCCTCGCGCACCGCTTCGAGCATGCGCGTCACGCTGACGCCGGTGAAGTCGGCCGTCAGCGTGGGCTGGACCCACGACAACGCGACGAACGACATCGCCGCGAGGTTGTAGACCTCGTCGGGCCGCGCGGCCCGCATCGTGTCGACGAGCGAGCGCTGGTCGAGCAGGTCGCCCTGATGGAGGGTGATGCGGTCGCGCAGGTGCTCGATCCGGTCGAACTTCTCGGTCGACGCGCGCCGCACCATCCCGTGCACTTCGTAGCCCTCGTCGAGCAGCAGCTCTGCGAGGTAGGAGCCGTCCTGGCCGGTGATGCCGGTGATGAGTGCGCGCTTGGGGGATGACATGGGCTGGAGCCTATGGAATGGCGGCGACGAGTCCAGGGCTGCCGCATTTCGGCCGCGTCGCAGCCGCAGGCTAGACTCTCATTCCACCGAATGCCGGAACGGGACCGGCGATCCGGTGGCATCAGCGCAACCATCGGGCGTTTGACCCGTTCGCACTGATGGAAAGCCTCGCTCCCGAGGCACCGCGCGTCATGTCGACCTCCTCCTTCGAAGCCATCGCACCGCCTGCACTCGCCGCCATCGACGCGGCGCTGCCGCCCGTCGAGCAGGCCCCGATCCTCGGCGTCCCGCTCGCGGTGACCGACTACGACCGCACGCTCGACTGGATCGACGCCGCCGTCGCGCTTGGCGCCCGCGAGTACCTGTGCGTCGCCGCAGTCCACACGGTGATGGAATCGCGCGAGGACGACGCGCTGCGCGAAGCGGTCGACGGCGCCGCCTTCACGGTCCCCGACGGCCAGCCGCTCGCCTGGGCGCTGCGCAAGCTCGGCCACGACATCGACGCGCGCGTCTACGGACCCGAGCTGATGGATCGAGCCTGCGCCCGCTCCGCCGGCAGCGGCCAGCGCCACTACCTCTACGGCGGCCGCGACGAGAAGGTGCTCGCGCAGCTCGCGGCCAACCTGCTCGATCGCCATCCCGGACTCGAGCTCGCCGGCGGCTGGTCGCCCCCGCACCGCCCCCTCGACGACGCCGAGCTCGACGAGATCGCCGCGCGCATCAACGCCGCCAGACCGGACGTCGTCTGGGTCGGGATCGGCGTGCCGAAGCAGGAGAAGTGGATGGCCGCGATGCGCGACCGGCTCGACGCGCCCGTGCTCGTCGGCGTCGGCGCCGCGTTCGACTTCCACGCGGGCCTCGTCCCGCAGGCGCCCGCCTGGATGCAGCGGCGCGGCCTCGAGTGGCTGTTCCGCCTGATCCAGGAGCCGCGCCGCCTCTTCCGCCGCTACGCACGCCACAACCCGCGCTTCGTCGCCGGCTTCGCGCGGCAGTGGGCGACGCACCGCCGCGCCCGGCCGAGCAGCGACCCCGGCGCATAGCGCTCAGCCCGCCAGCGCCTCCAGCTCGCGGCACAACTCCACCAGCCCGATCGCCTCCACGTCTCTGCGGATCGGGTAGCGATCGGTGCCGGCGTAGAGCACGAAGCCGCGCTCCGGCTGGATGTCCTCCCAGGCAGAGGTGAAGCCGCGGCGGAGCTTCGGCACGAGCGTCCGTTTCACCTCGATGACCCAACGGCGGCCGTCGCGCCACGACAGTACGAGGTCGACCTCGGCGCCGGCACGGGCGCGGTAGAAGCTTGGCTGCACCCGCCAGGCATCGGCAACCGACAGAAGGCTCTCGATCGCGAAGCCCTCCCAACTCGCACCGACGACGGGGTGGCCGAGCAGCGCATCCTTTGAGGACAGGCCGAGCAGCGTATGGACGATCCCGCTGTCGCGCACGTAGACCTTCGGCGAGCGCACGAGGCGCTTGCCCGCGTTCGACGTCCATGGTGGGAGCCGGCGCACCAGCAGCAGGTCGACGAGCAGGTCGACATAACGGGCGACGGTTCTTCCATCGATCTCGAGCGAGCGCGCCAAGACCGAGAGATTGAGCAGCCCCCCCTGGTGGTGCGCGAGCATCGTCCAGAGTCGCTCCAGCGTCGTGGCCGGGATGCGTGGTCCGAGCGCGGGGACGTCCCGCTCGAGGTAGGTGCGGATGAAGCGCGCGCGCCACCGCTCGCTCGCCGCATCGTCGGCAGCGAGGACGCTGTCGGGGAAGCCGCCGCGCACCCACAGCGTGTCGAGGTCGATCCCTCCGCCTGCCGCCTCGAGCGCGTCGAATGGGGTGAGTTCGAGGTACGCGATGCGGCCGGCGAGCGTCTCCGACTGCTGCATGAGCTCGACCGACGCCGAGCCCAACAGCAGGAACCGGCCGTTTCCGCGCCCGTCCCTTCGTCCTCGGTCGATGACGCCGCGGAGCACCTCGAAGAGGCCTGGCATGCGCTGAACCTCGTCGATGACCACCAGCTCGTCGGCGTGGCGGGCAAGGAACAGCTCGGGGTCTTCCAGTCTCCGTCGATCGGCAGGCGACTCGAGGTCCAGGTAGACCGCCTGCCGGTCGCGTGCAACCCGATCCGCGAGCGTCGTCTTGCCTGACTGTCGCGGCCCCAACAGCGCGACAGCCGAGGCCTCCGCGAGGCCCTCGAGAATCTGCGGGTAGAGACGTCGCTGAATCATTAACATGCCAAATACCGACTTATATTCCAGATTTGGCATGTTAGCACGGCTTTATCCTGCCAAATCGGGACTGGCGTGGCGGATTTGACAGGTTAGGCACCCGGCCGGTTGCCGCAGCGGCCCGCGTGGCCTGCCACGCCCCCACTGCTGCTCCAGCCGTCGCCCACCAACCGCAACCCCAACCCACACCGCCCGTTCCCACAGCATGCGCCCCGCGTCGCGCCCACCCCGACCGATACCCTCCGCCAAGCGATGAGCGCCGCCATCCCCTCCCCCGACGTCGCAATCGTCGGCCTCGGCCGCGTCGGCCTCCCGCTCGCGCTCTCGTTCGCCGACCGCGGCCTCACCGTCCTCGGGATCGACAACGACCCCGAGCGACTGCAAGCCGTCGCCGCCGGCCGCATGCCGTTCCAGGAGACGGGCACCGACGAGCTGATCGAGCGCGTCCACGCGACCGGCCGCCTCACCACCTCCGAGCGCGTCGCCGACGCCGCGCAGGCCGACGCGATCGTGCTCACGCTCGGCACCCCTTCCTTCAGCCACATCGAGATCGACATGCGCGACATTCGCTCCGCGCTCGACGACCTGCTGCCGCACCTGCGCCCAGGCCACACGATCGTGCTGCGCTCCACCATCGCGCCCGGCACGACCGAGTTCGTCGCCGGCTACCTCGAGCGCCAGCGCGGGCTGCGCGCCGGCGTCGACGTGCACGTCGCGCACGTGCCCGAGCGGATCGCGACCGGCAAGTTCCTGCAGGAGATCGACACGCTGCCGTGCATCGTCGGCGCGGTTGGCGGTGAGACCTCCGGCGAGCACGTCGCACAAGTCTTCAGCGTCTTCGACGCGCCGATCGTACAGACGACGCCGGTGCAGGCCGAGCTCGCGAAGATCTGGGCGAACATCCTGCGCTACACGCACTTCGCGCTGCCCAACCTCCTCATGATGGACTGCGAGCAGTACGGCGCGAACGTCTTCGACGTGATCGACCTGATCAACCGCGACTACCCGCGCGGCGGGATCGCGCAGCCGGGCTTCACCGCCGGCACCTGCCTGCGCAAGGACTTCACGTTCTCCGAGGAGCGCTCGAACGCGCCCGGGATGCTGCTCGCGGTGTCACGCGTCAACGAGTCGGTCCCGCACTTCCTCGTGCAGGGGATGAAGCGCCGCTCGCCCGACGCGACGCTCAACGGCCGCAAGGTCGCCGTGCTGGGGCTCGCCTTCAAGGGCGACACGGACGACGAACGCGACTCGCTCGCGCACAAGCTGATCCGCCTGCTCGAGCGCGAGCTGGCCGACGTCGCCGTGCACGACCCGCTCGTCGCCTCGCCGACGCAGCCGTTGGAGGTCGCGCTTCACGAGGCACAGGTCGTCGTCATCGCCGCGAACCACAAAGCCTTCGATCCGGCCACCACACGCGCCGCGATCGGCGCGCTCGCCGCCCCCGACGCGCTCGTCGTCGACCCCTGGAACCACCTCGGCTCCGGCCAGGTGTTCGCGTTCGCGGACGAGCTGATCCCGCTGCAGATCGAGGTGCGGAGATCTTGACCCGGGTCCTCGTGACGGGCGGCGCCGGCACGATCGGCGCCGCGGTCGTGCGCCGCCTGCTGGGCGACCCGCGCTACGACGTGCGCGTCGCCGACCAGCGCGAGGCGCCGCAGTGGATGCGCGAGAGCTGCGAGATCCACACCGGCGACCTGCGCGACGTCGCGGTCGCCACGCAGGCGCTGGACGGCTGCCCGCTCGTCATCCACCTCGCGGCGATCGTCGGCGGCATCGGCAACTTCCACAAGCTGCCGCACACGCTGACGGAGATGAACAACGGCCTCTACAACGGGATCTTCCGTGCCGCGCTCGACCTCGGCGTCGAGCGCTTCACGTACGTCTCGTCCTCGATGGTGTTCGAGCGCGCGACCGAGTTCCCGACGACCGAGGCGCACCTGCCCGACTGCCCGACACCGCAGTCCGCCTACGGCTACTCGAAGCTCACCGGCGAGGTCTACTGCCGCGCCGCGCACGACGAGCACGGACTTCCCTACACGATCTGCCGCCCCTTCAACGCGTACGGCCCCGGCGAGATGCCGGACCCCGAGCCGGGCATCGCGCACATGGTCCCCGACGTGATCAAGAAGGTCCTCTCCGGCCAGCAGCCGCTGCAGATCTTCGGCGACGGCACGCAGACGCGCACGCTCACGCACATCGACGACATCGCCGACGGGATCGTCGTCGCGATGTCCTCACCGGCCGGCCTCGACGAGGACTTCAACATCTCCGCCTCCGAGGAGCTCACCGTCGCCGAGACGGCGCGCATCATCTGGGAGGAGTGCGGCGAGGATCCGGCCGCGTTCGCCTTGGAGCACCTGCCGACGTTCGAGGTCGACGTCGTGCGCCGCTGGCCGTCGGTCGAGAAGGCGAGAGCGCTGCTCGGCTGGGAGGCGCAGATCGGCGTGCGCGAGGGGATCGCGAAGACGGTGGAGTGGCTGCGCGAGCAGGGCTTCGACGCGCCGGTCAGCTCCCACGCGCCCGCCGACCCGCCCTCCGCCACCCCGGCCTGAGGGCGCCAGCCCGCCCGCGCGATGAGCGCCGCCGCCCCGCCTGCCTCGATCGTCGTTCCCACGCGCGACCGCGCCGGCTACCTCGACGTCGCGCTGCGCTCGTTCGGGCCGCAAGCGGTGGACTCCGGCGCGGAGGTGATCGTCGTGGTGGACGGGTTCGACCCCGAGAGCGTCGTCGTCGCGCAGCGGCGCGGGGCGCACGTGATCGCGCACGCTGAGCCGCGTGGTCCCAACGCCGCCCGCAACGCCGGCTGGCAGGCCGCTGCCGGGGAACTGGTGATCTTCGTGGACGACGACGTCGAGGCGCCGCGGACGTGGCTGCCATCGCTGCTCGCAGCAGCCGCCGCGACCCCTGAGCGCGACGTCTTCGCCGGGCCGATCCGCGCCGACATCGAGGACGGGGGGCCGCGCTCCTGCGGACGTGACACGCCGCCGATCACGACACTCGACCACGGCGCCGCCGACGTCGACATCGCCGTCGGCTGGAGCGCGAACCTCGCGATCCGCAGAGCCGCGCTGGAGACCGTCGGCGGCTTTGACGAGGACATCCCAGTCGGCGCCGGCGACGAGGAGGAGTGGCAGGAGCGCTACCGCTCGATCGGCGGCCAGATCCGCTACGTCGCCGCCGCGGGATTGGAGCATCGACGCGTCGGACCGGACGCGACGCTGCGCGCGCTCGCCCGCGCGCAATACCACCGCGGTCGCGCCGCACGCAGACAGGACGTCCGCAAGGGCGTCGCGCCCTCGCTCGCGCGCGAGCTGCGCCTCGTCGCGGCCTGCGCCGCTCACACGCTCGCCCGCGCCTGCCTCAACGGCGTCACGCTCACCGCCCACGCGCTCGGGCGCACGCGTGAGGCCTTGGCTTCGCGACGACCCGACGCTACGCTGTAGACATATGGCTACGGTTCCCCAACGCGAGCTGCGCAACCACACGGCAGAGGTCCTCCGACGCGTCGAGCAGGGCGAGCGCGTGGAGATCACGGTCAACGGCCACCCGGTGGCCGAGCTCGGCCCCATCGATCGGCGCGGGACGTTCGTCCCGACCGACCGGATCGTGCGCGAATTTCGCGGCCTGCTCGCACCCGACGACCCCTTGGCGCAGGAGCTTCGCGAAGCCGACACCCCAGCCCGCGATCCCTTCGAGTGAGCCGCGGGATCCTCGACACATCAGTGGTGATCGACCTCGCGCTGGGCATCGAGCTGGCGACGATGCCCACGGAAGCCACGATCTCCGTCGTCACGCTCTGTGAGCTGCATCATGGCGTGCTCTCAGCCGGCGACGATCATCGGGCCAGACGCCTCGCCACGCTCGTGGCCGCCGAGCGGCGATTCCAGGCGCTGCCGCTCGATGCCCGGGTTGCGCCGCATTACGGCCGCATGATCGCCGCCGCTCGGAAAACCGGCCGCAGACCGCGCACGAACGATCTGCTGATCGCCGCGACCGCTGCCGCGCACGACGTTCCGGTCTACACGCGCGACCGCGACTTCCTCGGCCTGGACGGCGTCGAGGTCGTGCTCGCATGAGCGCCGACCCCGAACCCGGAACAGCCGCCGGCCCCACCGACTGGGCCTCCGGCGAGAGCGGGATCGTCGGAGGGATCCGGCTCGGCGTGCGCACGCGCGTAGACGATGCGCTGCTCGACGCGCGCCGCTGGATGACGGGCGAGCCGCTCCGTCTGCACCGCGCAGCGCGGCATCAGCCGCCCCGCCGCAGCGTGCTCGCGATCGGGATCGAGCGCGAGGACCGGCCGAACCTGATGGCCGCGGCGCGCGCCGAGCTCACTCGCTCGCGCCACGACGTCGAGCTCGCGACAAGCGGCGTCGGCGACCGCGGCAAGTTCGAGAACCTCAACGCGCTGCTCGACGCGCACCCGCTCGCCGACCGCGACTGGCTGCTCGTGCTCGACGACGACGTCGCGTTCCCTCGCGGCTTCCTCGACGCCTTCCTGTTCCTCGCCGAGCGCTTCGAGCTCAAGCTCGCGCAGCCAGCGCACCGCCGCCGCTCGCACGCCGCCTGGCGTGTGACGCGCCGCAGAGCCGGCAGCGTCGCACGCGAGACCGGCTTCGTCGAGATCGGGCCGGTGTGCGCATTCCACCGCGACACGTTCGAGACGCTGCTGCCGTATCCGCAGCTGCAGGCCGGCTGGGGACTCGACTCGCACTGGGCCGCACTCGCGCGCCAGCGCGGCTGGAAGATCGGCGTCGTCGACGCGACCCCGATCCGTCACGTCATGCGCCCGATCGCCGACAGCTACCGCCGCGCCGACGCGATGGCAGAAGCGCAGGCGTTCCTCGCAGAGCGGCCGTACGTGACCGCCGCCGAGGCGCAGCGCACGCTCGCGACCCATTCCCGCTGGTGACTTCCGCCGACGCCCCGCCCACCTCGCCCCGCCGCCCGCCCGCGAGCTGACCCGTGCGCGTCGCGATCGTCGCCGAGTACTACCCGCGTGCGTCCGACCCGGTGCTCGGCGTGTGGGCGCACGGCCAGGCGATGGCCGCACGCCACGCGGGCGCCGACGTGCGCGTGCTCGTGCTGCACCGTCCGCTGCCACCGCTCGACGCGCTCAAGCGGGGCGACCTCGGCGCGGCCCGCACCGCGCTGCGACAGCCGAAGCGCGCACGGCTCGACGGGATCGAGATCGCGTACGTCCCGTACCTCTCGCCGCCGCGCCCATGGAGCTACGCGACGTGGGGTTCATGGGCAGCGCCGCAGGTGCGACGCGCACTGCGTCGGCTCCACGCGACGTTCCCGTTCGACCTCGTGCACGCGCACTACGCAGTGCCCGCCGGGGACGCGGTGCGCCGGTCCACGCCCGACATCCCGCTCGTCGTCTCCGTCCACGGCGGCGACGTGCTCGCGACCGCGCAGCGCAGCGCGTACGCCCGCCACACCGTCCAGCGCACGTTCGCCCACGCCCAACTCGTGCTCGCCAACAGCGCAGGGACCGAGCGGCGCTGCCAGGCGCTCGGCGCGCACGCAACGACCGTCGTGCACCTCGGCACCGACCTCCCGGCCGAGACAACGCGCCGGACCGAGCACCCGCCGACGCTCCTCACCGTCGGCCACCTCATCGCCCGCAAGCGCCACGCCGATGTGATCGAGGCGCTCGCCATGCTCACCCCTAGACACCCCGGTCTCCGCTACGTGATCGTCGGCGACGGCCCCGAGCGCGCAGCGCTCGAGGCGCTCGCCACCCAACGCGGCGTCCGCGACCGCGTTGACTTCACCGGCCAGCTCCCACCCGCTGAGGCACGGGAGCAAGCGGCCGCCGCCGACCTCTTCGTCCTGCCCAGCATCGACGAGGCGTTTGGCGTCGCCTACGTCGAGGCGATGGCCGCCGGCGTCCCCGCGATCGGCTGCGAACGCGAGGACGGACCGGACGAGATCGCCGCCGCCGGCCCCGGGCTCATCCAGGTCCCTCCGCGCAACCCGCAGGCGCTCGCCGCCGAGATCGACCGACTGTTGGGCGACGCCGAAGCGCGGGCAGCCCTCGGCCGGCAGGCGAGGAGCACCGTCGAGGACGCCTTCACCTGGGAGCGCTGCGGCCGCCAGACGGTCGCCGCATACGAGCGCGCGCTCGCCGGCCGTTTCCCTGCTCCCGCGCCCGGGTAGCTGAGCCGACAAGGCGTTCCCCCGGTCCAGCGCGCCTCGGGCCGGGGGGCGTCTGTAAGAACCTGTTTCCACGATGACGTCGGCCGGCTGGCACCGTCTCGCGGCGCCGGATCGCCACCCGCGATGTTCGACGCAGCATTGCTGCGCCTTCACATCGCGTGCGGCGCCCGGCATCCACGATCCGGCACCATCCGACTCGCCCTCATCTTGAAACACGTTCTAGCCGCGCTGGCCTGGTCGGCGGGGGCCATCCCGGTCCCGGGCTCCCGCCGCCAGCGCGGCGACAGCAACTTCGTGACCGACCACCCGTTGAGGCAGGCAGGAAGCCGGGCGCGATCCACGCCCCTTGGTAGCGTTCGCGCGCTCCGCACCCCGACGATGCGCACCCCCAAGATCCTCATCACGCTCATCGCCTGCGTGCTGCTGCTCGCGATCCCTGCGTCCTCGGCATGGGCCAACGCCGCCGACGACCGCATCATCAGCGACTGCCAGAACTCGCCCACAGGGTCGCTGCGCGGCAGCTATACGCAGAAGCAGCTGAACCACGCGCGGCACAACCTCCCGGGCGACGTGCGCGAGTACACCGGCTGCCCCGACGCGATCAAACAGGCGCTGCTCGCCAGCGCGGGCGGTGGCGACGGCGGAAGCACCGGCGGTGGCGACATCGGCGGCGGAGGCGGCACGAGCGGCGGCGGATCGAGCGACGGCGGCGTCGGGTCGCCCAGCGGCGACACGGGCGCAGGCGCGCCGGTGCCGGACGCCGCGCCGCCTGCCGGCGCCGAACAGCCGGTCGACGTGGCGGGCGCGGCCGTCACCCCGGGCACGCTGCCGGAAATCGGGCAGGACTCGCATCGCCTGCCCACCCCGCTGCTCATCCTGCTCGTGCTGGTCGGCGTCGCGGCGCTCGCAGCCGCCGCCCTGACGATCGGACGCCGTGTCGTCGGTCATCGCGGCGCCTAGCTCGAGCGAGGACGCAGCGGCGTCCGAACGCGCGGGCATCGTCTCGCGCACGCGCCCCCGTCTCGCCACCCATTCCGACGCGCTCGTCGTGCTCTTGCTCGCCGCACTGCTGGTCGCGGTCTCGTTCGGCGCGCGCAGCGGCTCGATGCTGTCGCGCGCGACGACGGTCGAGATGGCCCTCACGTTGCTCGGCGCCGCCGCCGTCGCCGTCGCGATCCTCATGCGCCCGCCGCGCCAGCGCCTGTGGGGGGGCGTCACGCTGCTGCTGTTCGCCGCGCTCGCCGTGTGGACGGCGCTGTCGATCGCCTGGTCGGTGCAGCCGTCGGACTCGTGGGAGGCCGCGAACCTCACGTTCGCCTACCTCGCCGTGTTCGCCGGCGGACTCGCGCTGGCGCATGTCATCCCAGCCCGCTGGACCGGCGTGCTCGGCGGCGTGGTGCTCGCGTCGGTCGTGTTGTGCGGCTACTCGCTGCTCGTGAAGGTCTTCCCCTCGATCAGCTCGCTCGACCTCTACGCGCGCCTGCGGGCGCCGTTCGACTACTGGAACGCGGTCGGGCTGATGGCGGCGCTGGGGATCCCCGGTTGCCTGTGGCTCGGCGCCCGCCGCGACGGCCACGCGGCGCTGTCGGCGCTCGCCGTCCCCGCGCTCGGCCTGCTGCTCGTCGCGCTGTTGCTGTCATACGGGCGCGGGCCGTTGCTGGCGACGGCGGTCGCCGTGGCGTGCTGGTTCGCGATCGTGCCGCTGCGGCTGCGCGGGCTGGCGGTGCTTGCGACGGCCGGCGCCGGCACCGCGATCGTGTGCGCCTGGGCGTTCGCCAACGACGGCCTGGCGAAGGACGGCACGCCGCTCGACGTGCGCGCCGACGCCGGCCACTCGCTCGGCCTGCTGCTGATCGTGCTGCTGATCGTGCTGCTGCTCGCCGGCCTGGCGCTGAGCTTCGCGATGGCGCGCTCGGCGCTCTCGCCGCAGGGCCGCCGCGCGCTCGGCACCGGCGTGCTGATCGCGCTCGCGCTGGTGCCGCTCGCGGGGATCGGCGCGCTCGCCGCCTCCGACCGCGGCCTGGGCGGCTCGATCTCACACGGCTGGCACCAGCTGACCGATCCGAACGCGCAGCAGCCGGCAAACGACCCGGGCCGCCTCGCCTCGGTCGGCGGCGTGCGCGCGCGCTACTGGGACAACGGCTTCGAGATCTGGCGCAAGGCGCCGTGGCTGGGCGTCGGCGCCGACGGCTACGCCACGGCGCGCAAGCCGATCCAGCCCGACCGCCTGCGCGTGCGCCACGCGCACGGCTACGTCCCGCAGACGCTTGCGGACCTCGGCCTGATCGGGATGGGGATCAACGTGGCGCTGCTGCTCGCCTGGCTTGGCGCCGCCGCCCGTGCCACCGGCGTCCGGCCGCGGCGTCGCTGGGGCGCGTGGCTGATGGCGCTCGCGCGCACGCGCGACACCCGCACCCGACCGGAGGTGCGCGCGCGCCAGCCGATGACGCCCGAGCGGATCGGGCTGATGACGCTCGCCACAACCGCGATCGCGTTCGGCGTCCACTCGGCCGTCGACTGGACGTGGTTCGTTCCCGGCACGGCGATCACGGGCCTGCTGTGCGCCGCGTGGGTCGCGGGTCGCGGGCCGCTCGGCGCGGCCCCGGCGCCGCCTGCGGCGCTGCCCCGTGGGCAAGCCGGCTGGAGTGCCGCACGCGGTCGCATCGCGCTTGCCGCGCTGGTGCTCGCAGTGGGGCTCGCCGGCGCGTGGACGATCTGGCAGCCGCAGCGCTCGATCGATGCGAGCGACGCCGCGCTCACGGCGCTGCTCGCCGGGCACCCGCAGGATGCGTTGGCAGACGCACAGAATGCCGTCGACATCAATCCGCTCTCGATCGACCCGCTGCTGACGCTCGCCGCCGTCCAGCGCGCCAACAGACAGCCGGACGCGGCGCGCGCGACGCTCCAGCGCGTCGTGCGTCTGCAGCCCGCGAACCCGGAGACCTGGCTGCGTCTGGGCCAGTTCGAGCTCAACGCCGGCCACGCGCGGCGCGCGCTGAGACTGCTCGGAGCAGCGATCTACCTCGACCCGAGAGGGCCGGAGGCCCAGACCGCCTACGCGCAGGCGCAGCAGGCCGTCGCGCAGAAGCAGGCGGCGAGAGCGCGCTGAAGCCGGCTCAGAACGCTCCGCGCCGCATCAGGACCGCCGGCACGGTCTTCAGCAGAATCACGAGGTCGAGCGCGACCGACCAGCGCTCGAGGTAGAGGAAGTCGAGCCGCACGAGGTCGTCGAAGTCGAGCTCCGCGCGGCCCGAGACCTGCCACAGCCCGGTGATCCCCGGCAGCACGAGGTAGCGCTTCTTGTGCCACTCCTCGAGCTTCTCGAAGTCGCGCAGCGGCAGCGGGCGCGGCCCCACGAGCGACATGTCGCCGCGCACGACGTTCGCCAGCTGCGGCAGCTCGTCGAGCGAGAAGCGCCGCAGGAAGCGCCCGACCGGCGTCATGCGCGGGTCGTCTCTGATCTTGAACAGCGCTCCGCTCATCTCGTTGAGCGCCTCGAGCTCCTCCTGGGTGTGCTCGGCGTCGTCGCGCATCGTGCGGAACTTCAGGCAGTCGAACGGCGCGCCGCCCATCCCCGGGCGAGCCGAGCGGTAGAGGACGGGACCGCGCGAGGTCAGCTTCACCGCGAGCGCGATCGCGATCAGCGCCGGCGAGAGCAGCAGCAGGAACAGCGTCGCGCCGATCACGTCGAACGTCCGCTTGATCGCGAAGTCGACGCCCTCGAACACCGGCGACTTGAGCGTGAACAGCGGCAGCGACTGCCCCGGCACGAATTCGGCGCGCTGCGTGAGGATCCCCATCGTCGAGGGTGCGACGTGCACCTCCACGCCGCGGCGGTGGCACGCGTCGACCAGCTCGACCGCCTGCGCCTGCGGGAAGTCGGGATCGGCGATGATCACGTCCTGCACGCGGTGCTCGGTGAGTATCTCGGCCAAGTTGGCGAGCTCGCCGAGCGAGCGCAGGCCGTTGTCGGGGCGCGGCGTCAGCGAGATGTAGCCGACCGGCTCGATCCCGCCGTGCGGCGAGTCCGCCAGCGCGTGCGCAACCGCGTCGAGGTGGCGGCCGCTGCCGACGAGCAGCGTGCGGCGCGAGTAGCCGGCGCGCGCGAGCAGCCAGCCGGTGAAGAGCGTGTGCGCCCAGCGCAGCAGCGAGATCGTGACGATCGCGAGCGCGAACGACCCGTAGAAGATGTAGTAGCTGGAGAACGTGTGGCCGCTCGCTACCGAGAACACGAGCGCGACGATCATCACCTGGAACAGCGAGGCGACGATGCGCGTCAGGCCGGGGCGGCGCGAGCGCTCGGCGTACAGGTCCGAGCGCGCGAACAGCAGGATCGTCAGCAGGTAGGCGAACGCGAGGAAGTCACTCGTCTGACCGGAGGCGAAGTGGGCCGCCTCGCCGAGGTCGTAGCCGCCCTTGAGGACCGCCTTCAGCAGCAGCGCCGTGAACAGCGCGGCCCACACGCCGGCGAAGTCGAGCGCCAGCAGCGACAGGACGCGCAGCGCCTTGCGCAGTGTCGCCAGCCGCAGCAGGAACGACAGCGCGGGAGGCCGCTTGCGGCGCACGTCGCGATCGGGGAGCACCGCCGGTGCGGTCTCCTGCGGTTGATCGAGATCGAGTGCGCCGTTCGCCACCGGGTGTGTTCGCCTCCAGCGCTTCAACGACAAGCGCGCTGCGTAAGTTGCGCTTTGACTACCTGGGCAAGCCGACGAGCGCTTCCACGCCCGCCTCGTCGATCGTGCGGCGCAGGCCCTCGCGCAGCTCGACCTCCGGCTCCCAGCCCAAGACTTCCCGCGCGAGCGTGATGTCCGGCTGGCGCACCTGCGGATCGTCGGTCGGCAGCGCCTCGAAGACGATCTCCGAACGCGAGCCGGTCACTGCCACGACCGACTCGGCGAGTTCGAGCAGCGTGAACTCGTGCGGGTTGCCGACGTTCACGGGCTGGTGATACCCCGACTCGGCCAACGCGATCATGCCGCGGATCAGATCGGAGACGAAGCAGAACGAGCGCGTCTGCGAACCGTCGCCGAAGACGGTGATCGGCCGGTCCTGCAGCGCCTGCCGCAGGAACGTCGGGATCGCGCGCCCGTCGTGCGGGCGCATGCGCGGCCCGTACGTGTTGAAGATGCGGATGATCGCCGTGTCGACGCCCTGCTGACGGTGGTAGGCCATCGTCAGCGCCTCGGCGTAGCGCTTCGCCTCGTCATAGACCCCGCGCGGGCCGATCGGGTTCACGTGCCCCCAGTACGACTCTGGCTGCGGATGCACCTGCGGGTCGCCGTAGACCTCGCTGGTGGAGGCGACGAGGAAGCGCGCGCGGTGCTTCTTCGCGAGCCCGAGCGTGTGGTGCGTGCCGTGGGAGCCGACCTTCAGCGTGTGCAGCGGCAGTCGCAGATAGTCGATCGGCGAGGCCGGCGAGGCGAGGTGGTAGACGAAGTCGACCGGCTCGTCGACGTGGTACGGCTCGATGATGTCGACGTTGAGATGGACGAACTCGGGCTGACGGATGTGCGCGATGTTCGCGAGCGAGCCTGTCTCCAGGTTGTCGACGCAGATGACGCGATGACCGCGGCGCAGCAGCTCGTCGCAGAGATGCGACCCGAGGAATCCTGCTCCCCCGGTCACGAGGCAAGTTGGCATAGGAGCGGAGAATACCCGCCGCTGCGGCCTTCACTACGATCGACGGCGCCGGCCCGCAGGGCCATGGCCCGATTCCGCGACCAAGAGGAGCACCATGGCAGCCACCCGCTTCGTCGAGCGACTGAACGAGCAGATCGCCTACGAGTTCGCGGCCTCGCAGCAGTACATCGCGAACGCCGTCTACTACGACGCCGAGACGCTGCCCCGGCTGGCCGCCTTCTTCTACGCGCAGGCACTCGAGGAGCGCAACCACGCGATGATGATGGTGCAGTACCTGCTCGACGCCGACGCCGACGTGACGATTCCCGGCGTCGCGGCGCCGGAGACGACCTTCGCCGACGTCGTCGCCCCGGTCGCGCTCGCGCTCGACCAGGAGAAGCGCGTCAGCGACCAGATCGCGGCGCTCGTGGGCGTCGCCCGCGAGGAGGGCGACTTCCAAAGCGAGCAGTTCATGCAGTGGTTCCTCAAGGAGCAGGTCGAGGAGGTCTCCTCGATGAACGACCTGCTGACGATCGCCGAGCGCCTCGCCGACCGCCCGATGGACATCGAGGACTGGCTGGCGCGCGAGGGGGGCGGCAGCGACTCCGACCCGACCGCCCCGACCGCCGCCGGCGGCGCCGTCTGACGCAGCCCATCTGACGCACCGCTCACACGCGGCCTCGCACCTCTGCGGCGCCGCTGCAGCACCCCCAACAATCGCCGCGCACCCCCTTCCCGCACCGCACCGCGTCCTTACGGTCGCCCGCGGTGCTGCCGTGCGTGACACAAGATCCGTGGGGTAGACGCGTCGTCCTGACGGCTTCAGGATGGACGCAGGTGCTCAGAGGGCACCCGGAGATGGTCCGTCACCTCGACGAGGCGCTCGCGACCGTGTCCCGCCCGGATGCGATCACGCCGGATCCGATCCGGGGTCGCTGGCGGTACTGGCGCTCCGGCGCGGGACCGACGCGGTGGCTGTTCGTGGTGGTAGCCTGCGGTCGTCACCGCCTACGGCCAGCCGAAGATCAGACTGTGATTGGAGACTCGATGCGAAGGCTTGACCAACCGCTCGTCCTCGGCAACGCCGAGATCGACCGCTACAGCTACTACGAGCTGGGCGATGTGCTCTACCTCAGCGTGGGCGAGCCGACCGGCCAACCCGCGCCGGACGCGGACGAGTCGATCGAGGGCGACACCGTCTTCTTCGACGCCGACGACCACATCACCGGCGTCACGATGATCGGTCCGCGGTTCATGCTGGAACGGGACGGGACGCTCAACATCACGCTGCCGAGCCGGGGGCTCGCGGTGCGCTGGCCTCGCGAGGTCGTCGAACCGCTGCTCGTGGAGACGCTGCTCTACGCCTGATCGGCGGGCGGCGAGGTGCCGGGCACCCAGGTCGCGTCGCCGGCCTCGTCGACCTCGCGCTTCCAGATCGGCGCGAGCTCCTTCAGGCGGTCGATGATCTCGCGGCCGCCGGCGAACGCCTCGGCGCGGTGCGGAGCGGAGACGGCGACGAGCACGGACGCCTCCGACAGCGGCACGACCCCGACACGGTGCTCGGCGGCGGCGGCACACAGGCCGTGCCGATCGATCGCGTCGGCGACGACGGCGCGCAGCTGCTCGAGCGCCATCTCCGCGTAGGCCTCGTACTCCAGCGTGGGCACGTCGCGCGTCACGCCGGCGAAGGTCACGACCGCCCCGGCACGCGGATCCCGCACCCGCGCGACAAGCGTGTCGAGCGACAGCGGCTCATCGCGCAGCGCGACGTGCGGCTCGCGCACGGCGCCGCCCGACACCGGCGGGATCAGCGCAAGCTCGTCGCCGGCGGACAGCGGCGCGTCCTCGGAGGCGTACTCGCGGTTGACCGCCATCACGAGCGGCAGGCCATCCGCCAGCTCCGACAGCGCGGCGAGCGCGTCGCGCACGCGCGCGCCCTCCGGCAGTTCCAGCGACAGCTCGCTCGCGCCGGCGCGCTCGCGCAGCATGGCGAAGAGTCGGATGCGCACGACCATCGCGCCAGCGTACGCGACGGCAGACCGACAGCAGGCACGCGCGATAGGTGACCCTCCTCGCGTCGCCGCGACTTCGCGAGGCGCTGGGTAACCTTCGCCCCCCATGAGCGCCACCGAGGACCACCGCTTCGTCGCCCCGATCGTCGGGCCCGACGACCCCCGCCACTTCACCGACTCCGGCATCGAGATCAAGGGGCTCTACGACGAGTCCGACGTGCCCGAGCAGCTCCAGCTCGGCGATCCCGGCGACTTCCCGTACACCCGCGGCGTGCACCGCGACATGTACCGCAAGCAGCTGTGGACGATGCGCCAGTACGCCGGCTACGCCTCCGCGAAGGAGTCGAACGAGCGCTACAAGTACCTGCTCGCGCACGGCTCGACCGGCCTCTCGATGGCGTTCGACCTGCCGACCCAGCTCGGCCTCGACTCCGACGACTCGCGCTGCCTCGGCGAGGTCGGCCGCACCGGCGTCGCGATCGACACGATCGACGACATGCGGACCGCGTTCGACGGGATCCCG
>Ga0126311_10000317_pt1 | contig 23048 bp, 22 predicted proteins | sample Plot61_FD_92539 | JGI IMG/M metagenome (GOLD analysis project Ga0126311, IMG submission 92539) | Serpentine soil microbial communities from UC McLaughlin Reserve, CA, USA - Plot61 | ecosystem: Environmental > Terrestrial > Soil > Grasslands | place: USA: UC McLaughlin Reserve, Lake County... | reverse complement strand
AATGAGTTACTTCCACTTCTCGCGTGCGTTCAAGCAATCGATGGGAATGACTGCGACCAATTACATAGCGGAACGCCGGATCGCACGGGCGAAGAAGATGCTGGAGGAGACCGAATTGCCAATCTCAGAAATTGCCCTGCGCTCGGGGTTCTCCAGTCAAAGCCATTTTACGACGGCGTTTCGCAGGCTTGCGGGCGCCACACCCAAAGCGTTCCGGGCAGCTTTGTAATGAAAAAGCTAAGGCTCAGTTATCTGCTTCGTCCTCACCGCGCCGTGCTCGCCGTCGCTTTTATCGCGATGTTGGGCGAAGCTGTAACTGATCTACTCGAACCATGGCCGCTTAAGATCGTCTTCGATTACGTGTTCGGAACGAAGCAGATGCCGGCGTGGATGTCCGGACTGCTTGGCGCGACTTTTGGTCTCGATAAAGTTTCGATTCTTCACTTCGCAGTCCTCGCAGTAATTGTCATCGCTCTCGCGGGTGCGCTCAGCGCTTACGCGGAAAAGTATCTCACTACCTCAGTCGGTCAGTGGGTGATGCACGATCTGCGGCGTGTTCTCTATCACCACATTCAACGCCTGTCACTCGCTTACCACGATCGCAAACCGACCGGCGATCTGATCAGCACCGTCACCGCCGACATCGACTCCATTCAGGACTTCATCTCGCAAGCGTTGCTCGGAATCGTCGTCAACGTGCTGACGCTCGTTGGCATGCTGCTGGTCATGTTTTATCTCAACTGGCGCTCCAGCAACTGTTTTTGAACCTGCTTAACATGCGATGCCCGCTGGTGGTGAGATTCAGATTCGCACGGCACTCGAAGGCAAGAACATCGCAGTTGCATTTCATCGATACCGGAACGGGGATGACGCCTCGAGTACGCAGTGTTGCATGCGCGCGGGCACGCCGTTGTTCCCGAAGACTTGCCGGAGAAACTTCAGTCGGCCCAGGTGCGCGCCAGCCGCGCGCTCACCGTTGTCTGCCCTCTTCGAAGATCTACGCCGCTCGATGAACTCGAACGACGCTACCTGCTTTACATTCTCGAAGTCACGGGCGGCAATCGCACACGCGCGGCCGAGATCCTCGGCATCGATCGACGCACCCTCTACCGGATGCTTGAGCGTTACGGCGAATAACGCCACCGCCGCCGTTACGATCGACTCTTCATCAGATCATAAAGCTTCTTCGTCGTGTTGAGATTTCTGATGGTCATGTCCTGAAATGTTTTTCGACTGGAGAGTTTGGACATCTTCGTCTGGCTCATTTGTTCTGCTTGCGCCGACCACAACAACGTCCCTGGCCGATAGACGACCTCTTCGATCTCGCTATTCGCAGGTAGCTCCGCAAGAATATCTTCAGAGTCGATTGTATGACGGAGGAAGATCACGTTATAGCGCCAACTACTGTCACCGCCCCACTCTCGCGGTAGACTCTGCACCAGTTTCTCCATCTCTGAAAAACTACGCACAACTACCTTCGACTCGAGCTGGTAATCTCGCGACAGCACCTGTTCGATTTTTTTCTCCAGCTTCCGCGCGTCCTTTTCTTTTGTCTCGAAAATGATGTTGCCACTATTGATATACGTGCTGACATTCGCGAAGCCCATCGCCTCAAAACTCTTCTTGAGCGCACTCATGCTGATCATGTTGTTACCGCCAACATTCACACCACGTAACAAGGCAACATAGATATTTAGACGCGACATAGCGGCGTAATCTTATCATTGACCATCGGTGCTACCGGTTACATGCTATATTTAGGTCACTTATCCGGTAAGAATTATGGTACTCGCAAGAAAAAAGAAGAGAAGTGTCAAGGCAGCTCGGTTGGATATATGTCTCAATCCGAGGGCCAAACAAAAGATTGAGCAAGCGGCTGTAGTGTCTCAGCAATCTGTTACTGATTTCGTTGTTACTAGTCTTCTGCGGGCCTCCGAAGAGGTTCTGGAACGTCACCAAATGATTCACCTCACGAACCATGATCGAGTCCTCTTCCTCGCAGCGTTAGAAAAAGAGGTTAGTCCCAATCGAGCACTACACACAGCTGCTGAGAGGTTTAAGCGCTCTAACCATTAACGTACATCAGTGAACGAGACGCCATGGCGGTGCAAGGACATTCGAAGAATTAAATTCTTATCTCCAGAGATATTCCAGCCAACACGAACGCAAGGGCATTGGAAGGACCTATATCGCAATTAACGAGGGTGATATACGTGTGCTCGGCTACTATACTATCTCGAGCAGCGCCGTTGCTTTCGACCTCGTTCCGGAAAATTTCCCACGCCACCCTGTACCCGTCGCGTTGGTTGGCCGTCTTGCGGTGGACCATACCGCGCGGCGGCAAAGGTTGGGAGAAACACTCCTCGTTCATTCGCTGCGGTCGGCACAACGCGCAGCGAAGATCGTTGGGATCTACGCAGTAGTTGTGGACGCGTTAGACGAGCCGGCAAGGAGCTTTTTATTTGAAATATGGATTCGAGGAACTAACTGATGATCGTCTTCATCTTTACTTATCTATGAAGGCGATCGAGAGACTTGCACTTGAGTAGAATATTCAATACCACGGGACAAGCCCGTGGCATCTTCGATTTCACTTTAACGTCAGCCGAAGGAACGCTTCTTCCAGAGTCTCCTGAGCCGGGCTTAGCTCGTACACTTTAATTCCATTCGCGACCAGGAGGGCGTTCACCGCGGGGATGCTTTCGGCGTCCGTGTCGAGCCGCAAAAATGAAGTGCCGTTCCGGCTAACCTTCACACCTGACTCTTTTGTCAGTAAATCATAGGCGCGTGACAAGTCGTCGACTCGGACTCTGTACAGGCTTGCAGGCGCCACGAGTGCGGATGGTCCACCTTCGTAAAGCAAACGGCCTTCGTGAATGATACCGACTCGATTGCACAGTTGTTCGATCTCCGTGAGCAAGTGACTCGAGAGCAGAACAGTCAACTTGAATTCATCGCGCAGACGCCGAATCAGATTACGTGTTTGTTGTATGCCTTGCGGATCGAGACCGTTGGTGGGTTCGTCGAGAATGATGAGGTCGGGCGTCGGTAAAAGTGCCTGTGCAATGCCGAGGCGTTGGCGCATTCCGTATGAATAAACCTTCACCGGATCTTGCGCGCGGTCGCGCAACTCCACGATTTCGAGTACCTCTTCGACGCGCTTCTTTGAGGCGCCTCCGGACAGCGAAGCCAGCAGTTGCAAATTCCTGCGCCCGGAAAAATTCTCGTAGAACGCGGGTGTCTCGATGATTGCGCCAACGTGCGAGCGCGCGCGCAGGTATTCCCAACTCGATCCACGCACCGGAAACTTGATTACTCCGGACGATGGTCTTACGAGTCCCAACAACATCCGCAACGTCGTCGACTTCCCTGCGCCGTTTGGTCCAAGAAAACCGTAGATGTCACCTCGCTCAACACGCATCGTCAGCCGATCGACTGCCGTGCGACCGCCGCGAAAACGTTTCGTCAACTCTTCAGTTTGTAAAGCTATCTCTGACATCAGAAACTTACTTCCACCAGCAATGGCCAATGGTCCATGCGACCAACTGCGGCGTCACGCAGGACTGCGACGCGCCCGATCTTTCCAGGTTGAGTTGGACCAAAAATGTAATCGATGCGGCGATCGTTGATTGCCGTGTCGCCGCCTGCGCGTCCGAGATCGTGAAAGGTCCGCAGGATGTGGCTGTACGATTCGCTGTCGTGTTTCAAATTATCGGTGTAAAGATTGGTTTCGTTGGCAGCTTTCAATTCAAAGTTGAAATCACCTGCGATGAAGACGGTCGCCGATTGCGCGCGAGCCTCTGCCCAATCCATCAACGCCTCTGTGTAGGTCCTCCTGCGTGAGGCATTAAACGCATCGGCGTGAGCACTTACAAGTACGATGTCCGGATGCGATCGCGACGAAGCTGCGAGTGCATATCGATCGCTCACTGGAACCGGTGTGAATGTCGCGCCAGGATCTTTAACCAGAACGGCCTCGAATCGATCTCCTCTCCCCTGCTGTGCAACTGCGCCACGATATTGACCGTTGAGCAACTTGAGTAAGGTATCCAACTGCGCTTTGCCTGTCAGTTCCTGCAAAGCAACTGCATCCGGATTCTCGCGCCGGATCACTTCCGCAACTGCCGGCAGATCTTTATCGTGCGCGCGTGTATCGTCTTCTAGTTCGGCGTAACCGATGTTCCATGTGACTAGACGAAGGACACGAGAAGAGTTAGACAACGAGCTGCTCTCCTCGGATTCGCGCGGCTGTGCAAAGTGAACGGCGCCCGCGACCATCAAACAGAACAGGACCAGAAGGAGCACTTTCACCCACATCTCAGGTAAGAATATCCTTCCGCTCGAAGATCAAGACGGTCGCCAGCAACAGCCCCGTCGTATACGCGCCGCAAACACATGCGTAATGCCAAAGATTATCCCAGGGAATATCCGGCTTGAAGACGTCGCGCCAGAATTCCATGTCAGTGGTAAAAAAGTAAGGCCGCAGATGTTCGAAGAACTCTACTCGCCCAACGATGTAAAGAGTTAAATAAGCCGCAATCGTCATGACGGTGGCTTGTACCGGCGACTCGAAGACGACTGAACAAAGAAGCGCGAGCGCAGCGATAACGAGGAGGGCCCAAGTCCCCGATAATGCAGCGTAGCCAAATCGCATGAGAGCATCGTCACGCATGATCTTTCCCGGTGTATCGACGAGATTGAGTGGACCAGGATAGAGCTCGAGGTTTCCCCAACCGACGAAGATCAAGCCGACGATCAAGTTCAGACCAATGAAGAACGTTAGCAACAGACCGGCATGTAGCGCCGTCACCATAAACTTCGAAAGGACGAGAGAGGCGCGCGAAATCGGACGCGTACAGATCATGCGGAGCGTTCCGGAACGTGCTTCACTCGCGATCTGCGAACCTGCGCTCATCGAAACGAAAATCGGCAGCAGCAACGTAAAAGAAAACAGGAGTGAGTAAAGCGCGAACGTCAATCCGTTGAAGTATTGCTTCGATTCGTATGTATATTTGAACTGTTCGACGGCCTCGCCGCCGGTCTTGCGTGCGGCGTAGGTGTAGAAGCCCCAAAGCATGAGAACAACGAAGCCAATCAAGACGATGAACGAAAGATAGAAGCTCCGCGCGCGAAACAACTTTTCGAGCTCTAGTTTGAGTAGTGTGAACATGTCTTCTTCAGGATATTAGCGCAGAAGCGTGGGAACAACCGGAGTAGCCACAGTTGCCGAGGTTTTGTATCCACAGATTACACGGATTATTTTATAGAGATGTCACTCAACCGCAGCGTTGATCTCAAAACCGGCCTCGCTCTTCTGCTGCTGGGATGTGTTTTGGTTGTGCTCTACCGGGCGGGCGTTACGGCAAGCGGCGTCAGCGGTATTCGGTTTTTCATGACGGTCGCGTTCATCCAATCCGCAATCTATCTGATCGCGGCATGGATTGTCACTCGCGCTCGTTCTTCAAGCTCAACACTTCTGATCGCGATCGTATTTGCTGTTCTCTTTCGCGCGAGCATACTTTTTGCGCCGCCATATCTCTCGGACGACATCTATCGATATATTTGGGATGGGCGAGTGCAGGCCGCGGGTATCAATCCTTACCGTTATATTCCTGCGGCTCCGGAGTTGGCCCACCTACGCGACGACGCTATTTATCCGAAAATAAATCGGCGCGATTACTCCCACACCATCTATCCGCCGGTCGCCCAGGTTGTCTTCTTACTGACGACGAGAATAAGCGAGAGTGTCGTCTGGATGAAACTCACAATGTTGATTTTTGAGATGGTTGCTATTTGGGCCATCGCCGGTTTGCTTAACTTACTCGGGCGGCCACGACAACTTCTTCTGCTCTACGCCTGGCACCCGCTCGTTATTTGGGAGTTTGCCGGTAGTGGACACTGCGACGCCATTGCCATCGGGTTCATTGCCCTGGCTTTTCTCGCATGGCAAAGGAGATCCGATCTCGGCGCCGGGTTCCTGGCCAGCGCGACACTCGCCAAACTCTTCCCGCTCGTTCTCCTGCCGGCGATGCTCAAGCGCGGGCGCTGGAGAATCGTGCCGATCTTTGCGGTGACAATCACCGTCGGTTACCTGGCGTATCTCAATGTTGGACCAAGAGCCGTCTTGGGCGATCTGGATGTATACACGAGGGAAATGGGAACAATCACCGGTCAACAGTTCTATGCGTTGAGTTTGGCGCGCAAACTATTTGGATGGGAATTGCCGTCGCTGGCCTACATGATCGCCGCAGTCGTTATTATGGGTGCGCTCGCACTGTGGGTACTCTTAAGAACACGAAGTGAAGACTACCTGAAGCACGCAATGCTGCTCGCGACTGCGACCATCGTTCTGTTCGTACCGCACTTCTCGTGGTATTTCTGCTGGCTCGTTTTCTTCCTCTGCTTCACACCACGTCTCGCAGTTTTTTACTTAACGATTGCCAACCTTTTCCTTTACAGAACCTGGCTAGGCGACTCACCAGATGAAATGTTTATGATTAACTCCGTGATTTACCTGCCCGCGTTACTGCTTGCAGTCATCGAGTGGGTTGTAGCGCCAAAGGCGCGGAATATGAAAACCAGGGGCAAGCGCGAAGCGCGTCGCCCCTGGTTACGAAACACCAAAGGCACCAAGGCCTGAACCCAACGTACCTTCAGCGACCAAGTTGTCCTTGAAGTAAGAACGACTGCGTCCGGGGAGTGTCCTTAATCAAGGCTTGCAAGTTTGGAATCATCATTAGATTTTGTGCGGATGGGCTGCCGCCGGGTAGAACAAATACGTCCCACGCCCAACGCCCCGCCTGGACGCCATGAACATCTTCGATCTTCGCTCTGTAGCGAAACCAATTGCCGTGCTGATCGAGTCGCTTAGACTCTTTGTAGTTTAGATCGATGGTTTTTAAACCGTGCTGTTCTAAACTGCGTAGTTCGTTAGCTTCAGACAATCCATTGTGATTCGTGTCTTGCCACAAGCGCAGACTCGAGAAGATGGAGTCCTGGTTACTTAGCTGCCCATCGCTGTTTCCTCCATTGGTGGGCTTATCATATTCAGCCAGAGCATTGAAGCCATTTTTCGACATGCCAGCAGGCGCCGCGGGCTGTGGAGTGAAGCTCCCAAACAACTCTTGTCCGTTATCAATAACAGCGTTTGCATTGCGATCCAGAGATAACCACGCATCATCGGATCCGGCCGAGGTCCAAGACATTTTCTCAGCCGTGCCATCAGAGTTTAAGTCAAAGTAGACTCCACCCAGACCGCTAGTTAGGTCGAACCCGTTGCCTTTGACGTCTATAACAATCGGCGAAGGCTTGTAGCAACAGTTACCATTTCGGAATTGGTCATCTGGGCACCCGTTAATCGGGTAGGTACAAAAGTCCACATCTCCTCTACACGTATCCGGACACGTCCCCCAATCGCAGTCCAGTATTTCGGGATGCTCACCATCACAATCGTTATCAACCTCATCACCGCAAATTTCTTCCTTACTGGGATTAATGTCCTTGTTGGTATCGTCACAATCGGGGCCCCCGCAACTCTTGGCTGCATAGCCATCTCCATCCGCATCAGGGCAAGGCTGGCAGTTAGGATCAGTTTGAAATCTGGTGTGTGTGGTTGTGGTCTGGCAGCTTTGCCCGCTGTTATTGTCCATTATACAAAGACCGGAAACTGCGACCTGGGACATCAACCCAGGATTGGGGCTTTCGTCGGCATCGACTCTGCGGGTGCAGTCAGGAGAGGAGTCGCCGTTACACGGGAATGAGATATAGGAGTTGTTAGTGTATTGTTTGCACGTAACGAACACGGGCGCGGCGTTTTTCGATGAACCAGCTAGCATGAAGGGCTTAACACTTTTGAAGGACGCTGGCACGTACGAAGCAGCCTTTACTGACGGCTTATTACCTGTCGCAGCCACCGGCTGATCGGCCGGAACCCACTTGCCTGGGACCACTGCATCCGGTCGAAGCAGCTTGCCGCGATACCACCTCAACTCCTCAGTAAAAATGACCGTATCCAGTGAAATACTCAGGTCAGCGTGTTTCACGTCGGCGCCGTGATTTTTCAAATCAGCCAGCGTGAGATTCAACAAACCCTGATTGACTGATAGTTCGATCTCAGCTCCCGGTTGTAGTGGGTCGTGGCGAAGTTCTTTTGAAGCTGAGAGAGAGAGACTGAAAATCATCGGGTAGCCGAGAGGTTTGAAGAAGAGATAGCCCTGCACGCCATAGATTGGCTTGTCGGATGTGTTGCGTAGTGTGATCGATACGCGCTTGAACCAGTCGTCTTTCTCGTTGAATTTGACACTGTCGATGCCCCACTTGCTTATGTTGTCTTTGAACTTCGGTTTGATGCGGTCCTTAACCGGTTGCGTCCCGATTCTGAGATCAACCAACTGCAAGGGTTCATCTGGATATCTTTCGATCTCCAACACTTTATTGAGTTCTGGCGTCTGAACCGACATGGAACGACTTACTCTGTCTCCAATCCATACCCAGAAGGCAAGAAGCAAAACAACTAGAGTTACCCAGAGATGAGATTTAAATTTCGTCATGACTACCTCCAAAGAACGAATTCTCTGGGCGCAAGGGAGAAACCTCACTGGGCAGGAAGGCAGAACTTTTTCTGGGCGAAGGAGACGTGATCAGAGAGAGTTGCGTTTGACTGGGGGTGGTCCAGGCGTTTTATACCTCCAGCAACTGTTAAAGTCAATGGAACTTCGCATACCTCGTCAGCACAGTTGGAACTTGCTCAATTCTCGCCTCGTCATGAGCTTGAAGAAAGACATCGTTGAGAAGTAGTCATTCAGGTAGAATCAGGATCTGATGAATGAATTCACGATCACGGAAGCGTCGGACCTGCTGCGCCGGAAACAGATCTCACCTGTCGAACTCACTACCGCTTGTCTCAATCGCATCGAGCAACTCAATCCGGAAATCAATGCTTTCATCACTGTCATGCACGACAGCGCCCTCGCTCAGGCGCGCGAAGCGGAAGCTGAGATAAATGACGGCAACTGGCTTGGACCATTGCACGGCATTCCGATTGGCTTGAAAGATCTGATCGACACGGCCGGTGTGAAGACAACCTGCGGCAGTGCGCTGTTTGCTGACCGCATCCCAACTGAAGACGCTCACATCGTGCAACGACTCAAGAGCGCCGGCGCCGTACTAATCGGCAAACAGAACATGCAGGAGTTTGCGTACGGCGGCACTTCAACATCGTCTTACTTCGGCCCGGTTCATAATCCATGGGACCTCGAACGCATCGCCGGTGGCTCTTCGGGTGGTTCTGCGGCCGCTGTCGCTACCGGCATGTGCTTCGGAGCAATCGGAACTGACACGGGCGGCTCGGTCCGCGAACCGGCGGCGTTCTGCGGGATTGTTGGTCTGAAGCCGACTTACGGCCGCGTGAGTACGCGGGGAGTGTTTCCACTTTCCTACTCACTGGACCACGTTGGTCCACTTTGTCGAAACGTCAGCGATACGGCCGTACTCCTGCAGGCTATTGCCGGTTACGACAAGTTGGACACCACCTGCGTCGATTGGCCAGTGGATTCATACACACTAAATGCGGAACTTAGACCACGCATCGGCATTGTGCGGCGGCCATACTTTGACGATCTCGATCGCGAAGTTGCAAGTGCTATCGATGAGGCGCTGAAGGAGATCGGGAACATCGCGACGGATGTTTTCGATATCGAACTGCCGGCAACGCCTGCCGCGGTGCAAGGGCCGGAAGTCTACGCAGTACACGCAAAATACTTCAGTACATCGCCTGAGCTTTACGGTCGCTGGATACAGGAGCGACTCAAGCAAGCCGCAAAAGTAGACACCCTGGCCTACGTTGAAGCTCGACAACAACTCGATCAAGTCCGGCGCCGCGTCGAAGACGTCTTCAACGATGTCGACTTTTTAGTAACGCCAACGACACCCGTACCGCCAATCACAATTAACGAAGCGTTGAACATGTCGCCTGATCCCGCCGGTGAGTTATGGCTGAGAAACACGCGCCCGTTCAACGTGTACGGCCTGCCAACGATCTCGATTCCCTGCGGCTTTACGCAAGCGGGCTTGCCGATTGGCTTGCAGATCGCTGGTCCAGCTTTTGGCGAAGCGCGTCTGCTGTCGTTTGCGTTTGCCTTTGAACAGGCAACGACGTGGCATCAACGCACACGGCCGTGCGTCAAGCCTCTGCGATGATGTCTTTCTGCTTGTCCTTGAGGATCGTCTGTTCTTTTACCAACCACGCAGGTTTACTTCTTGAACAACTTCGCGAACGCCGCGCGGGCATCGGTCGGCGCGCCGGATGAGGTTTGGCGCTCGACGACGGTTCGCGGCAGGAACAGTTCGCAGGTGTTGCGAGCGTTCTTGTTCACGATCTTGAGGGTGATTGGTTTACTACATTCGAAGCGGGCGCTTGGATCGAAGTAGTTGCACTGGCGACAGGTGTGAAGCTCCGACTGGCAGTTTGTGCAGGAACTTTCGAACACGATGTTCGATGGTGCTTTGACTCCGCACGAGGCGCACTTCACTGCCTCGCCAAAGGCCATCATTCGCGGCGAGCGTGGGCCTTCATGATCGCGCGGCTTCTGCTGCTGCGGTTTCGATTGCTGCGGCTCACTATTGTTATCCATGTAGCCGCGATGGCGATATTTCCGTTCGCTCATATTGGTACTCCGGGTGATTGATTCGCTGAATCATACGTGAAATCCCGCGCGCGCAACAGGTTTCATCCACAGATTACAAGAGTCTTGCTTTTCTACAGTCGTGGCTCTATCATCTGCCGCACCCAGAAGCAAGTTACCTCCCAAAGTTTCCTCCCATAGCGGACGCTCCCAATCTACAACCAGCAACTACGCGTAACTCACTGGAGGTTATATGAAAAAAACGCTTGCTCTGTTTGCATTAGTAGCTATCTCGGTAGCAGTACTCGTCTTCACTGCCGTTCACGGCCAGAACGACAACAACGGCCAGGGAAAATTCCGGCGCCAGCGCCCGGATAAAAAAATCGCCAATCAATACATCGTGGTACTCAAAGACGACGTCGCCGACGTCGACACGGAAGCACTTCGCCTCGCGCGTGATTTCGGCGGCGATCGCAACGAAGGTCATACCTACCACACCGCCATCAAAGGTTTTTCTGTGCGGATGCCGGAACAACAAGCCGCCCGGCTCGCAAACGATCCACGCGTCGAGTATGTCGAAGAGGATGGCGTAGTCAGCCTCGGCACCACTCAAACAGGCGCGACGTGGGGTCTCGATCGAATCGATCAACAAAACCTTCCGCTCGACGGAAACTACAACTACAACGCGACCGGCTCGGGAGTGAAAGCCTACATCATCGACACCGGCATCCGCGCCACGCACACGCAAATTGCCGGTCGCGTGATCTCGGGCTTCACCGCCATTAGCGATGGTCTCGGCACGAATGACGGCAACGGTCACGGCACGCACGTGTCAGGCACTGTCGGCGGTACGACTTACGGCGTCGCGAAGAACGTTACACTCGTGGCCGTTCGCGTGCTCGACTCAAGTGGTAACGGAACCAACTCAGGCGTCATTGCAGGCGTCGATTTCGTGACGTCGGATCATCAGGCGGGCCAACCGGCAGTCGCCAACATGAGTCTGGGTGGCGGCATTTCATCGGCGCTCGATACCGCAGTCAGTAACTCCATCAGCGATGGCGTGACGTATGCGCTCGCAGCAGGCAACGAGAATGTCGATGCTTGCACCACGTCGCCTGCGCGCGTCGCGAGTGCGATCACGGTCGGGTCCACGACCACCAGCGATGCACGCTCGTCATTCTCAAACTTCGGCACGTGTCTCGATATTTTCGCGCCCGGCAGTAGTATCACGTCATCGTGGAATACGAGCGATACGGCGACAAACACGATCTCGGGTACGTCGATGGCGACACCGCACGTCACTGGCGTCGCAGCGTTGTTCCTGGAAACGAATCCGACTGCCTCGCCGGCGACAGTTACAGCGGCGATCGTTAACAACTCGACGCCGAATAAAGTCACAGGCGCCGGAACTGGTTCACCGAACCGTTTGCTCTTTTCGCTGTTGGGCGCAGGGCCGACGCCAACTCCGACGCCTGTTCCAGGAGCAGAGTTATTGCTGAACCGCGGATTAGAGTCGGGTAACGTTACGTGGGTAGCAACGGCAGGCGTGATCACGAATTCAACGGGACAAACACCGCGCACGGGCGCGTGGTACGCGTGGCTCGACGGTTATGGCACGACGCACACCGACTCGATTTACCAGCAGATAACAGTGCCGTCGAGTGCGACCAGTGTGACGTTGAGTTTCTGGTTGAAGATCAACACAGCGGAGACGACGACGACAACGGCGTTCGACACGTTGCGAGTGCAGGTTCGCAATTCGAGTAATACGGTGTTGTCGACGCTTGCGACTTATTCGAATTTGAACAAGTCGACGGGGTACGTGTTGAAGACGTTCAATCTGACGGCGTTTCAGGGACAGACGATTCGGATCTACTTCCTCGGTACCGAAGACTCATCTCTACAAACGTCGTTCGTAATCGACGACACCTCCTGCACGACACAATAACTATCGACATTATTTATCCACAGATTACACAGAAGTTATCTGTGTAATCTGTGGATACCTTTCTTTACTTGTGCTTGCGTGAGGATTTCCTGATCAGGCGAAGCTTCTTGATGCGATCCGCGTTGGGTGGGAGTGTTGAATTCTCCAGCACGGCGTAATGAATCGTTCCGTCCTGTCCACGCTCCGCCAGCAGAAAAACGATCTTTTCGCCACTGAAATACTCCCGCTTAAAACCCGCCTCAGCGCCATGGAAGTATGTGAACACATCACCCTTTTTAAACTTCCCTTTGAACGGCTCAATCACCACCGCGCTGATCTTCCAGTTCTCATACCCGCCAACGCGACTCGAAATCTCAGCCTCGTCAATCCTAATGTGCGCGACGATCGGAACCGATCTGTAATCCTGCCGCAGGTAACTGAGCGACGGCCAATTGTCATCATCCTGCGCGCATACACACGCCGGCAGCACGAGAAGTACGAAAAAGGTTTTGAGTAGTAGTGGTTTCAAGTACATTATGAGTACTTGTGACTAAGCAAACTCCAAATCCCGAACTCTTCCTAATCTACATCGACCCAAAAGACAAGGCCGAAGTTAGTCAAAAGCTCGCGGCAGCCGGTTCTCTCGAAGAGCTCGATGAAAACAATTTGCTCTTGCGTGTCACGACAAAAGCCTCATCACCCGAGACACAATGGCGCGAACTTGCGAACCTCGTCGGCTCGCTGGGAACGGTCCAACCGGTGTTGCTCGACGAGAAAGGACAAACGCTTTACCCGACGGGCGATGTTACCGTACGTTTTTCGAAAAAGCCGACCGCCAAACAGTTGAAAGACTTCGCGGCGAAGCACGGATTGCAGCTCCGCGACCGGAACGAATTCGTCCCCGAGCAGGCAGCGTTTAAAACAAACACTTACCTGCCCGACGTGTTGCAACAGATCGACACCGACAAAGACATTCAAACAGTGTGGCCTAACACACGCTCTCGCTACCAGCGCCGGAGTTGATCAACGCTTCTTCGCCGTCTTCTTCGCGCCTTTCTTAGCAGACTTCTTCGCAGACTTCTTCGAGGGCTTCTTTGCAGCCATGGGCGTCATGCCCGCCGCATGATCGATCGCCTTGCCGGCATTAACACGCCCAAACCCAAACCTGTCGCTGTGACCATTCGCGTTATAACCAGTGCCGATCTTATCCGCAGTGTCTTGCAACACCTCACGCAACGCATCACGACTCAGGTTCGGACGCACCGAGAGCACGAGTGCAGCCACACCGGCGGCGAGGGGAGTCGCTGAAGACGTGCCGCCAAAATCATTCGTGTGCAGCCCGTCTTTACCGCCTGCTGCTGTGGTGCCGATGTTGAAGCCTCGACCGGGAATCGAAACGTCAGTGGTAAAGATGCCACGCACTCCGCCACTCGAAGGAGCGCACACCGATGCTTCCGGACCAACATTTGAATACGAAGCGAGCTTCGCTTGATCTGTCGACGCGGTAACAGCGATCGCGTTCGGATCTGAAGCCGGAAAACCGACCGGATCGTGATCTTCATTTCCGGCGGCACAGAAGATTGCGACACCTCTACCGTTTCGCGCGCTTCCGAGATCGGAAAGTGCGTGCTGCACGTCCACGCTTGCTTCGCCGCCGCCCCACGAGCACGACAAAATGTCGGCAATCGTCGCCGAGTAACGCATGGCATCCGCCACTCGTTCATCAGCTACGAGATTATTGCCGTGAAAGATCTTCACTGGAAGAATGCGACATTCAGGTGCAATTCCCGTCGAGCCGCCGTCATTGCCGGCCGCTACAATCACGCCCGCGCAACACGTACCGTGAATGTCGTTGCCATCCATTTGATCAAAAGGAAACTGAAATATCTTCGGCCGCGGATTGAAGTGGTCCGGATGATCGTTCGCGAGAAAGAAGTCGCGTCCAAACTTGTCTTTCGCGGAGGCGTTCGGGTTTTTCCAGATGTTCGCTTTCAGGTTTGGATGATCGATATCAACGCCATCGTCGAGAACTGCGACCACGACGCTGCGCTTGCCCGTCGTAACCTTCCAGGCTGCGGACGCATCGACGTCTTCATTTTTCTTCGCGCCGCTACCGCCGTTGTTCTTCAAGTGCCATTCTTCGGAACGGATCGCGGGCACGGCGAGCCGTCGATATTGAGAAACGAAGTTGGGCGCTGAAAATTCCACGTCGTCGGTCTCGGCAATATCGTTTGCGATCTCCAGCAACTTTTCTCCGGTGTGTGCGCGTTGCGGGTTGTAGACGATCACCTGATTCTCGAAGAATGGATTTACACGCCGCACTTTGAATCCGTACTTCTTCAGCAGCGCGTTGCGAGTCGTATTTGGAAGTCCGGCTCGAAAGCGGATCACCACCTCGCGATAGACCAGGTGCAACAAACCCGTGTTCGACTCTCGAAAACAGACCGGCGGTGGTCCTTTCGGTTCGCTCGTCGAGGCCGCGGCCGCTGCCGCTTTACCTGCGCCAGTCCCAACTTCGAAGAACGCGCGCGCGGCTCGCGCCACCAGTCCCGAAGTATTAGTTGATTCTCGCTCCGGTTGCACACCGCGGACGGCAACCGTGGCCAACCTGCTCACGCGATCTCTGACAAATTCAGTTTCCAAGGGCACCAATTGAACTTTTTTTCGCTGGGCGTTGTAGACAAACATAGTTTTCCCTCTCTCAAGGCGGGAGTGATAAGAAGAGCTGCTACCTATGTATGTGAAAAATCCCAGAAATGTTTCGGACCTCTGCGGCCCGCGAGCTTAATGCTCAGGGCCGCAGAGACCAGATCGATATTAATGAATGCTGAGGCGCGAAATCGAAGTGCTGCCACTCGAGTTTGTGACCCAGATGCTGGACCCGTCGAATAGCACATGATGCGGAGTGAGACCAACGGGAATGGTCTCGAGTTCGGTGCCGTCACTCGCACGCAACCTGGTAACAGTGTTTCCCAGCGAGTTCGCCACCCAGATGCTCTCACCATCGAAGGCAATCCCTTGCGGTCGTGTGCCAACCGGATAAGTTCCGATTAGCGAACCGTCACTCGCCTTGAGCTTTGTGACAGTGTTGTCGTTGAAGTTCGTGACCCAGATGTTTTTTCCGTCGAAAGCAATTTCTCTGGGCGCAGCTCCCGCAGGGAAATTTCCCATCGGAAGACCATCAGACGCGCGCCATCGCGAAACGGTGCCGTTTACGAAGTTCGCCGACCAGACATAGATTCCATCGAAGACAACTCCGAACGGACCAGGCGCCGTGACGATTCCTATCGTAGTTCCGTCAGGCCGGAGCCTCGTCAGACGGCCACCGGTATTGGCGACCCACATGTTCGTACCGTCAAAAGCTATTCTGACTGCGCTCCCGGCGATAGGAAACGTTCCCAGCACCGTACCGTCACTGGCTCGCAGCTTCGTAACGTTACCGCCGAGACTTGCTACCCAGATGTTGGCGCCGTCGAACGCAACTCCCTGCGGACCTGATCCAACTGCGTAGCTTCCGAGCACAACGCCATCACGGGCACGCACCTTTGTGACTTTGTTTACGAAGTTGTTCGCGATCCAGATGTTCTCGCCGTCGAATGCGGTGCCCAATGCGCCTCCGAAGATGTTGAAGGTCGCGTTACCGGGACGTAATAGATCCCAGCGCAGTAGCGCCACGAGGTTGTTGTCGAACTCCGAACCCGCAGGCCCGGCGGGACCGGAATCGCCCTTGTCACCTTTATCACCTTTGTCGCCCTTATCACCCTGTGTGCCCATTGGACCAATCGGTCCAGTTAGTCCAGCTGAACCCTGGATACCTTGCAGACCTTGTGGGCCCTGTGGACCCTCCGCACCTTGAGCACCTTGAGCACCTTGCGGACCTTCCGCGCCTTGTGGTCCATCAGCGCCTTTCGGGCCTTCGGGACCCTGCGGTCCGGTGGGACCCGCCGGACCTTGTGGACCTTGCGGACCTTCTGGCCCCTGCACACCCTGCGGACCTTCCGGTCCCTGTGGACCAATATCTCGATTCAGAGTAACGATCACTTCGGGCTCATGACTTGTCTGTGAATTCTCCTTGCTGTCAAAGGAGACCACTGCTCCGGATCCGGCAATGAGTGCGAGTCCGTTGTTAGTTGAACTATCGAGCCAGTGCTTGACCGCAGTGGTCACATCGATCAGAAGATATTGCCCTTTCTTGTTTGCATCGATGGCCACACCGCTCGCAATCAAATCACCTAACGCCGGCGCATTCCTCGCCGTGATGGTCTTCTCGGTCCACTGGTCGGCCAACTCTACTACGTCAACTGTGCCTGCGGCAGAAACATTGCTGACGTACAGTTTGAGTGTGGCCTTCGCGATATGTGAGCTCTGCGTTCCGGTCGGAAGTATCGAGGAGAGTCGGAATTTCAGATAGGAATTATTGCTTGTAGATATAGTCAGGTTTGGATTAGTGCCGAAATTTATATCCATGTCTTTCGGCAGGTTGCTGGTGTGAGCGTCCTCGCTGAGCACACTTTGGGCCAGCGCGACACTCGATAAGCAAATGATCATTAACAGCGTGCCTAAAATCCGGCGCCGCCAACTGTTGGTTTGTATAAGTTTCATGGTTCCTCCTTCAATTACCTGGGCGTTGTCTAACTCAACACCTACAAGTGGCTAAAAGGAGGAATTCATCACATGAGAAACTTTTGCGGGAAATTCAACGTTCGTGAGTTAACGTTTCGCCGTGATGGTTGAGGGCGAGATTGCCATCCTCGGTAAACGACTCGGCGCCAAAGAAGATTCGCTTAATGTCCGGATGGCACGACTGAATCTCCTTCTGTAATCGCCTCACTGCTCTTCTAACCTCGAGCGCCGAGATGTGACTGTGAAAGCGGAGTTCGATCGTCAGCAAGACTTCGTGTGGTCCAAGATACAACGTATAAAGCGCCCTGACGCGCTCGACAGCGGGGTCGTCATCAACTTTCTTGCGTACTGACTTCAACGTCTCCGCATCGAGTCCTTCACCAATCAGCAAGCCTTTGCTTTCATAGACCATCAACACTGCAACTGTACACAAAAGCAGACCGATAACTACCGACGCGACGCCATCCAGATAAGGCAATCCGAGTTGCCTTCCCAGGAAGATGCCAACGAATGCGAACACAAGACCAAGCAGCGCGGCTGAGTCTTCGAGCAACACCGTGAAGCTGCTCGGGTCCTTCGTCTCGTGAATGGCCTGCAAGACACCTCGCCTGCCGCGCTCGACGCTAAATGCTTTCCATCCGGCCAGCCACGTCGCGCCTTCAAATAGAGCCGCTATCCCAAGCACGGAATAACTCCAAACTGGATTCTCAACTTCCGCCGGATGCAGGATGTGCAGGATGCCCTCATATGTCGACATGCCGCCGCCGACAGCGAAGACGAGCACGCCGACGACGAGTGTCCAGAAGTAGAGTTCGTGGCCATGTCCAAACGGGTGATCTGAATCCGACGGCTTGCGGCTCTTGTAGAGTCCGAGCAGCATCAAGCCACCGTTGCCCGTATCAACTACGGAATGGATCGCTTCGGAGAGCATGGCCGCACTACCGGTAAACGCCGCTGCGACAAACTTCGTCACGGCGATCGCCAGGTTGCCGGCAATCGCTGCGTAGATGGCGAATTGTGATTTCGAAGTTTCAGTCCCGAGCATCGGAATAGCAGTAGCCACAATAAAGCACAAAAAGCACAAGAATTGGTCAAGAACAAATACTAATAGTAACCTTGCCTATTGAGTGGAGGAAAAATGGTAAAAAAACCAGACTCGAACTCGCAAATGCCGGTGCGGACGCTGGGCCACACTGGCGTACAGGTGTCATTGATCGGTCTTGGTGGCTGGCATCTTGGCTTCAAATCCATCGACGAAGACCTGGGCATTCGCATCATTCGCACCGCTGTGGATAACGGCATCAACTTCATGGACAACTGCTGGGACTATAACGAAGGAGCGAGCGAGGTTCGCATGGGCAAAGCGCTGCGCGACGGTTACCGCGAGCGCGTCTTCCTGATGACGAAGATCGATGGCCGCACAAAGCAAGAAGCGACGAAACAGTTAGACGAGTCATTGCGCCGCATGCAGACCGATCACATCGACCTGGTCCAACATCACGAGATCCTCCGTTACGAAGATCCACATCGCATCTTCGACGATCAGGGCGCCAACGCTGCGCTACTCGAAGCGCGTGACGCCGGCAAGATTCGCTTCATCGGTTTCACAGGTCATAAAGATCCGCGTATTCATCTCTACATGCTCGAAGTCGCAAAGGAAAACGGATTCTGTTTTGATACGGTGCAAATGCCGCTTAACGTGATGGACGCACACTATCGCAGTTTCGAGAAAATGGTGTTGCCCGAGTTGGTCAAAGACAACATCGGCGTGCTGGCGATGAAGACACTCGCCAACGGAACGATTCTCGAGTCAAACACAGTTACTGCGACCGAGTGTCTTCAGTATGCGATGAACTTACCAACGTCCGTAGTGATCACTGGTTGCGAGAGCATGAAAGATCTGGAGCAGGCGTTGAATGCGGCGCGTACGTTCAAACCGATGACTAATGAACAAGTGTCAGCGTTACTCAGTAAAACCGAAAAGGCCGCCGCACGCGGAGAGTTTGAACTGTTCAAGACTACGTCAGTTTACGACGGCACGGCTTCGCATCCGGAGTGGCTTGGTGAAGAGCCACCCCAAGTGCAGCGCGTTATGCAGAGTTAAAACGCGTCCGGCTCGGGTTCGAGAACGAGTTGCTCGCTTTGTCGCATGACGCGGCGCATTAAGAGTGGTTCGTCAAACATCTGCTCGAGACCACGCACAATCGCGTATCTCGGTTCATCAGCGACTCGCACCGGCAGTTTGATCGCATCTCGCAGGTAGTCATCGATGCCGCCAAAGAGCGCGCCGCCGCCCGTGAGAATAATTCCTCGATCGTAAATGTCGCCCGCGACTTCGGGCGGAAGCTCGCCGAGAGTGGTGGCGACGCCAGCCACAATCTGACGGACCACTTCCTGCGCCACCGGATAGATCTCGCCCGCAGTGATCTCGATCGATCGCGGCATTCTCGTCAACACGTCGCTCCCGCTGATCGGAATCTCCTGGGCCAGATCAACAGGAAGCGTCGCCGAAGCAATTTCCAACTTGAGACGTTCGGCGGTCCTGGCGCCGATGAGCAAACCGCGATGACGTCGCACGTGATTGATAATCGCAGTATCGATATTTGAACTTCCGATGCGGTCAGCGCGTGCACGCACAATCTTGCCGCTCGCAACGATGGCAACGTTCGTTGTTCCGCCACCGATATCGACGACCGCTGAAGCACGCGCATCGCCTGCCCTGACGCCACAACCAAGCGCGGCCGCGAGACCTTCTTCGATTATTCCCACGCGACCGACGCGCGCGTGTTGAGCAGCACTGAGCAACGCGCGCCGTTCAACTGGTGTGACATCCGAGAAGACACTCATCAGTGCGCGACGACCAAAGCTCGTGAGGCCGCCGCGAGCCTTGCGCACAAAGTGGGCGAGCATCTCCTGTGTTCGTTCAAAATCGGCCACGACGCCGTTAAGCATCGGCGCAATCACCGCGACGCCGCGCGCTTCACGCCCGTACTTCTGCCGCGCCTCGCGACCAATATCAATCACGTCACCGCTGGCAGTATCAACCGCAATGAGCGACGGTTCGTCAACCACCACACCGCGCCCACGCACCGCAATGATCGTCGACGCCGATCCCATGTCTATCGCCATGAAAGCCATGACATGAGATTAAACCAAGCTGCAAAAAGTCACAAAGAAGTGCTTATGTGTGGCGCAGGACGACGATCGGATCGACTCGCATCGCGCGTGCAGCCGGAATCAGACAAGCGAGGAGCGCAACGAATCCGAGCAGGATCACGATCATTGCAAACGTCAGCGGATCGGTCGGTGTAACTCCAAACAACATGTTCTCGATAAAACGCGTCAGACCAAACGACATCAATACACCAATCCCAACGCCGGCGCTGACCAACACGAGCCCGCGTCCGATGATCAGTTTCAGAATCGTGGCGGGTTGAGCACCGAGCGCCATGCGAATCCCGATCTCACGTGTATGCTGGGCCACCGTGTAACTCATCACTCCATAAACACCAATCAACGCCAGCAACAACGACACACCCGCAAAGACACTCAACAACGTGGTGTTCAGACTCTTGTCGCGCACGGTGTTTTCGATCACGAGGTTCATTCCCTGCACCGCATAAATCCGTTGCGCCGGATCAACTGCCTGGACCTCGCGTCGCACAGCGCCCGCAATGGTGTTGTTATCGAGCGTCGAGCGCACGAGTAGTCGCATGTTCCAACGCATGTCGGGCCAGAAATCCTTCATCGTATATGGCGCGTACATCTCCGGCACGGGTTGCTGCAGCATGCCGCGATTCTTTACGTCGCCGACTACGCCGATGACAGTCGCTTTCGGATCGTCCGTGATCTGTTTTCCGATCGGATCCTCACCGGGCCAGACCTGTTTGGCCATCGCATCGCTGATGACGACAACCGCACGAGTGTCGTCACCTTCCCGCTTGCTGAATAGCCGCCCACGCAACAGCGGAACACCCGCAGTTTGAAAATAGTCTTCACTAGCTGCGCGATACTCGACGAGTGGTGACTCGTTTGGCGGATACGTCTTGTCGGCCACAGAGATGTTGCCGTTGTATCCCGTCTCCTCGACTGGCAGGTGCGAGATAACCGCCGCTGTCTGCACGCCCGGCAAGTTTTTCACTCGCTCGAGCACCTGCTGGTAGAAACGAATTGCTGACTCGGCGTCTCTGTACCTTTCCGCCGGCAAGGTATGGTCGCCGCTCGTCTTTTCAGAAACGGATCGACTGGCACGAGAGAATCACAAGTTTCTCACAATCGGCCGGCTCAAATCAGGCGTCACACTGTGCGATACAAAGCGGATAGTTCCGGCGGCATCACGCCGACGATTGTGTACTGTTGCCCGTTCAAAGGAATCGTTTGGTTGATGACGTTTGGATTCGACGCGAAGTTGCGGCGCCAGAGTTCATCGCTGAGCACGACCACACGCTCGTTGCCGGCGACGTCTTCGCCCTGGAGAAACGTGCGCCCGAGAGTTGGTTTAACTCCGAGCACGTCGAAATAGTTTGCGCCCACGTTGAGACCAGGGATGCGCTGCGGTGTGTCGCCAGTCTGTAGATTGAAACTCGTGAACCAGTAAGCGGAGATGCCGGCGAACACTGTGTTCTGAGCCTTCCAGTCTTCGAGTGTCGGAACGGAGACGGAGCCAAAGCCGTTGGGTTTGAAGGTTTCGGAAAGGTCCACCAGTTGTTCCGATTCGGGGAACGGAAGCGGTTTCAGGAGCACTGCATTAACCGCCGAGAAGATCGCCGTGTTTGCGCCGATGCCGAGTGCGAGCGTTAGGGCAGCGATCAACGTGAAGCCCGGACGCTTGACCACCATCCGCATTCCGTAGCGCAAATCCTGGAGGAAATTTCGCATGTTTGGCTCCTTTTCTCAGCGGCCCTCGGCGGCGCTCTGCGATTTCTGCGTTGAAAGGCGCTTCAATACGCAGAGAACGCGGAGATACGCAGAGATCTATTTGACTTTCATCACTACGAATGTGAGATCGTCGTAAAGCGACATGCCCGCGCACCACTCTTTGACACGTCGCGCCACTACATCCCGAATCTGATCAGCCGACAGCGATGCGATCGATTTCAACGTGTCCATCATCCTGGTTGTGCCAAACTCTTCACCCTCGACGTTCAGCGCTTCAGTGAGTCCGTCGGTGTAGAGGAAGAGCAGATCGTTTGAACTCATCTGCACAGTCTCTTGTTCGTAAGCGGCGTGCTCGAACGCGCCCGCGACCAGCCCGCCTGAAGTCAACTCCCTAAACTCGGAACCGTGTTCAGCCTGAAGATAAAGCGGCGGATTGTGACCTGCATTCACGTACGTCAAACGCTGCGTCGCGTGATCGAATGTCGCATAGAAGAACGTCACGTAGTGTTCGCCGTTGGTCGAATCAAACAGCAGTCGATTCAACTTACTCACGATTGACGAAAGGTCTGAAACAGTCGATCCGTTTCTGGCGGTCAGGCTTCGCAGTGTTGCCTGCACAGTCGACATCAACAACGCGGCCGGCATTCCCTTCCCGGCTACGTCGGCGATCGCAACTCCCAACTGGCTGTTATCAAACTTGATGAAATCGTAGTAATCGCCGCCGACACCGCGCGCCGGTTCGCAGAACCCTGCGACCTCCATACCGTTTGTTTTCGGAGCTTGTGAAGGCAGGAGACGTTGTTGAACTTCCGCTGCGAGTGCGAGCTCGCGCCGCATCCGTTCCTGGACCACCATGCGTTCCGTTAAGCGGGCGTTATCAATAATCAACGCGAGTTGTCCGGCAATTGACATCAGTAGTTCGCGATCGGCGACTGAGTATTGAAAGCCGCCGCGCCTTGGACCGAATGAGAGTATTCCGACGAGCTCGTTCTTCTGTT
>Ga0126311_10000316_pt1 | contig 23061 bp, 14 predicted proteins | sample Plot61_FD_92539 | JGI IMG/M metagenome (GOLD analysis project Ga0126311, IMG submission 92539) | Serpentine soil microbial communities from UC McLaughlin Reserve, CA, USA - Plot61 | ecosystem: Environmental > Terrestrial > Soil > Grasslands | place: USA: UC McLaughlin Reserve, Lake County... | reverse complement strand
CTGCACCGTCGCGCGGACGGCAGCCGGGGGGCCCGGGAGTGGCTGTTGGAGGTCGTCCACTCGCGGTTGCTGCGAGTCCTCGGGAACCCGCTGGTTGCCGCCGGGCTGTTCGCGGGCAGCCTGATCGTCTTCTACTACTCGCCGCTGTTCGAGCTCTCGCTGCGCACCCACACCGGTCACCTGCTGATGCACCTGCACTTCCTGCTCACCGGCTACCTGTTCGCGTCGGTGCTGATCGGCGTCGACCCCGGCGTCCGGCATCCGCCGTACCCGCTGCGGCTGGTGCTGCTGTTCGCGACGATGGCCTTCCATGCCTTCTTCGGGTTGGCGCTGCTCAGTGGCTCGCAGCTGCTGGCGCCCGAGGTGCTCACTGAGCTCGGCCGGACGTGGGGCAGGTCCCCGTTGGCGGACCAGCAGCTCGGCGGAGCCTGGGCTTGGGGGCTGGGCGAGCTGCCCACCGTGCTGCTCGGCCTGGGAGTCGCGATCGCGTGGGCCCGCTCGGACGACCGCGAGTCCCGGCGCAGCGACCGTCAGGCCGATCGGGACGGCGACGCCGAACTCGCCGCGTACAACGCGCATCTGGCCCGGCTGTCCGAGCGTGACGGGGGCTGAGCGCGATGGGGTCGGCTATGAGGCTGTGCCCGGCAAGGCTGGGTCGATGAGGGTCGCGCTCGTGCAGCTCGGCTACGACGACGACGAGCCGGTCGAGCGCCGCCGCGAGCGCGCCGCGGCCTTGGTGCGCGAGCTGGCGGGGCATGACCTGGTCGTGCTGCCCGAGCTCTGGGCTCCCGGCGGCTTCTCCTACCGGGACTGGCCCGACCGCGCGGAGCCGGTCCACGGCCCCACGTTGCAGGCCATGGCCGCGGCCGCCCGGGACGCGGGCGTCGTCCTGCACGCCGGCTCGGTGGTGGAGCGGTCCGCCGCTGACGGCGACCGCGGGCCGCAGGGGCGAGGCCTGTGGAACACCTCGCTGCTGATCGGCCCGGACGGCGCGCTGCTCACGACGTACCGCAAGGTGCACCGCTTCGGCTTCGGCTCCGGCGAGCCCCGGCTGCTTGAGGCAGGGGACGCCGTGGTGACGGCGGACGTCCCGCGGCCGGTCAGCGGTGGGACGCCCGTGCGGCTCGGCCTGGCGACCTGCTACGACCTGCGCTTTCCGGAGATGTTCCGCCTGCTGCTCGACGCCGGAGCGCGCGTCGTCGTCGTCCCCGCAGCCTGGCCGGCCGCTCGGGTCGCCCACTGGACCCTTCTCGGGCGGGCCCGGGCCGTCGAGGACCAGGTCTTCGTGCTGGCCTGCAACACCGCGGGCACCCACGCGGGCCACCGGATGGGTGGGCGCAGCCAGGTGGTCGGACCCTCCGGGGAGGTGCTGGCCGAGGCCGGCGACGACGAGCAGGTGCTGTCGGTCGAGATCGACGTCGACGGGCTGGACGCCGTGCGCGAGGCCTTTCCGGTGCTGGCCGACCGGAGGCTGTGAATGCCGCTCTACGTCGTCGTCCTGGTGCTGAGCCTGCCGCTGGGATGGCTGGCGTGGCGCCGCTCGGGCGGCTCGATGACCCGGTACCGCCTCTACACCGGCGCGCCGGTGGTCTGGGTCCTGCTCGCTGCCGTGGCGGCGAGCGCGGTCCTTGCCGAGCTCGCCGGGGAGGCCGACCTGGCGCTCGCCCTGTTCACCGGAGGGCTGATCGGCACGGGCCTGGTGCAGGTGGTCCTGCTCCGCAGGTCCGCCCCGACACCGCCCGACCGTCACCACGACCGCGACCCGGACCGCGACCCGGACCACGACTCGGACCACGACAGAACGCCGCGCTGACCGGTCCGGCTCCGGGCCGGGCCGGCGCCCGGCGGTAGGGTTCCTGGGCAGTGCGGCAGGTTCTCGCGGTCGTCCCCCACCGGTCCCGCACCCGGCTCGTCGGGGCACGGACGCCCAGCAGCAGGAGGTTCCCGTGCCCGCGAGCAGTGCCCCACCGGGGTCGGCGGGCACCGGAGAGGCGAGCCGTCCGGCGCTCTGGGCGCCGGTGCTCGCCGCGCCCTATCTCGCGCTGGCCCTCGCCGCGGCCCTCGCCCCGCTGCTCGTCGTCTGCGCGCTCCTCGTCCTGTGCGTGCTGGCCGAGCGCTGGGCCGGCCGCCGTGCGGACGGCGCACGCTGGCTGTGGTCGGCCCAGCTGATGCCGCACGTGCGATGGCTGGTGCGGTGGTCCCTGGTCGTGACCGCGCTGGCCCGCGCCGACCTGCCGGCGGGCGAGGCCGGGGACGGCGCTGGACGGCTGGCCCCCGCGCTCGCCGCGACGGTTGCCGCCGTGCTGCTCACCCGCAGCTGCTGGGTGCTGGCCCTGGCGCGCGGCCGAGCTCGGCTGCGCGAGCAGGTCCGCTGGCAGGGGATCGTCGTGGACGGCGTCGAGGAGGGACCCGCACCCGTGCGGGAGCCAGGGTTCCTGACCGGCACGCCGACCGGGCCGGACGCCGTCCTCTCCGTGGAGTGGGTGCTGGTCGCCGGGCTGGCGGCGGGCGTCCTCGTCGAGAGGGAGGCGCCCGTCTGGGCAGCGATCCTGCTGACGGTGGGTGCGCTGGCGTTGTTGCTCGCCCGGCTGCTGATGTTCGAGCGGGCCTGCCGGTCGGCGCCGCCGGCCGAGGTGCTGCCCCGCGTCGTGGCGGCGCTGGAGCGGCTGCAGCCCGAGGTGGTCGTGTACTTCAGCAGCCCGGCGTCCGGCAGCTACGCGTTGCGCGTGTGGCTCGACACCCTGCGTCGGCTGCGGAACCGGACCGTCGTGCTGCTGCGCGAACCGCACCACCTGCAGACTCTCGACCTGACCGGGCTGGCCGTGGTGGTGCTGCCGCTGGCGCAGCAGGTCGAGGACGCGCAGGTTCCCTCGATGCGGGTGGCGCTGTACCCGACCAACGTGGTGAAGAACAACCACATGATCCGGCTGCCCGGGCTCCAGCACGCGTTCATCGGTCACGGTGACAGCGACAAGGCGGGCAGCTTCAGCCCGGTGACCCGCGTTTACGACGAGATCTGGGTGGCCGGACCGGCCGGGCGCGACCGGTACCTGGCGGCCCAGGAGGGCGTGCGGCCGGAGCAGATCCGGGAGGTCAGCCGTCCCCAGCTGGCCGGCATCAGCCGTCGGCACGCGGCCACGCCGGCCCCTGGCGTGCTGCCCGCCGTGCTCTACGCCCCCACCTGGGAGGGCTTCTACGAGGAGTCCGACTACTGCTCGCTGGCCGACCCCGGGCTGCAGGCGGTCCGCGCGATGGTCGCCTCGGGGCGCGTGCGCGTCCTGTTCAAGCCGCACCCGGCCTCCGGCGAGCGGCGCGAGGACGTCGCCTCGGCCGTGGACGAGATCGAGGCCCTGGTCGCCCAGCCGCCGCACCGGCGCGTGCCCGACGACCCGATGGCGCTGTACGACGCGATGAGCGAGGCCGACGTCCTGGTGGCGGACGTGTCCAGCGTGCTGAGCGACTGGCTGGTGTCGAGCCGCCCCTACGTCGTCACCAACCCGCGCCGGCTCCCGGCGGACGAGCTGCACGAGCGGTTCCCGACCACCCGTGGCGGGGCGGTGTTGTCGCCGGGCGGGGACGTCCTGGAGATCGTCGACGAGGCACTCGGTGACGACCGCCTCGAGCGCAGCCGCTGCCAGCTGGCGCGCTACCTGCTCGGCGACGTCCGCGACGACCCGATCCGTGACTTCGTCGACGAGGTGGCCGCCTTCGTCGACCGCGCCGACGCGGCCCGCGCGGCGCGGACCCCGACGACCGATGCCGTGCCGACCAACCAGGAGGCGGGATGAGCCGGCCGGCCGGGTTCGTGCTCGGCGGGCTCTACCTGCTGCTCGGGGTTCTCGCCCTGCGAGGCACGGTCCTCGGGTTCGCCCTGATCCTGGCCGCCGTGGCCGTGGAGGAGGAGCTGCTGGTCCTGCGCCGCTCCCCGGTGCTGCGCTGGCTGGGCGCCGCGCACCTGGGTGGGACGCTGCGGCTGCTGCTGCGCAGCGCGCTGATGCTCGTGCTGGTCGCCCGGCAGGACGACGCGCCTGGTGGGCTGCTGCTGGCCACGGTCGTCGCCCTGGTCGTGCACCAGGCGCTGCGCACGGCAGGCCTGCGCGCCCAGGACACCATCAAGGCCCGGACGGTGTGGCCGCTGCGCTGGCGCCACCTGGCCGTCCCGGGGCTCGCCGTGCCCGCGGACGCCGGGGCGCTGAGCCACCTGCGGATGCTTGGCCCGCACGTCGTCGTGAACCTCGACCTGGTCGTCCTGGCCGGCGTCGTGCTCTCCCTCTCCCGCTCCTCGCTGGGCTGGGTCGTCGTGGCCTCGGCCCTGGTCGCCCTGGCGGACGTCGTCGTGGTGCTGGCCCTGCGCGCGCGGGCGCAGGCCCTTCCCGCCCGAACGCGCGAGGACGTGGTGAGCGCCGTCCGCGAGGCGCTCGAGACCGTGGCCCCGCGGGTGGTGATCTACTTCGGCGGGCCGCCGACCAGCACCCACGCACTCAACGTGTGGGCGCCGGTGCTCGAGCGGCTGGACGTCCCGGTGCTGGTGCTCGTCCGCCAGCGCGAGCACCTGGAGCGGCTCGCCAGCAGCCGGCTCCCGGCGGTCTGGGCGCCCCGGGCCACCGACGTCGAGGAGCTGGCAGTGCCGTCCCTCGACCTCGCGATGTACCCCACGAACATCGTGCAGAACAACCACCTGCTGCGCGTGCCGGGGATCCTGGACGTCTTCGTCGGGCACGGTGACAGCGACAAGGCCGGCAGCTACACGCCCCTCAGCCGCATCTACGACGAGGTCTGGGTGGCCGGGCCGGCCGGCCGCGACCGGTACCTCACGGCCGACGTCGGCGTGCGGGACGAGCAGGTCCGCGAGGTCGGTCGCCCGCAGCTGGCCGAGATCGCGTGGACGGCCCGCGGTTCCCGTCGCCCGGACGGCCCCTTCACGGTCCTGTACGCGCCGACCTGGGAGGGGTTCTACGCCACGTACAGTTACTCCTCGCTGGCCGACATGGGCCCGCAGCTGGTGGCCGCGCTGCTCGCGATGGACGGCGTCCGGGTGCTCGTCAAGCCGCACCCCGCCTCTGGCTCGGTGGACCCGCGGTACGCCACCGCGGCGCGCGCCGTCGAGCGTCTGGTCCGCGAGGCCGGGCCTCCGCACGGCGTGGTGTCCGGTCTCACCGGGCTGTACGAGGCGTTCAACGAGGCCGACATGCTGGTGACCGACGTCTCCAGCGTGGTCACCGACTTCCTCTGGTCCGGCAAGCCGTACGCCATGACCAATCCGGCGGACCTGCTGGACGACGAGTACCGTGCGCGGTTCCCGTCGTCCGCGGGCGCGGCGCTGTGGGCTCCCGACCTGGCCACGCTGCGGGCCGACGTCGAGGATGCCCGGACGACGGACCGGCGTCGCGCCGCTCGGGACGCGGTCGCCCGGTACCTGCTCGGACCGGTGGGCGGGGACCCCGTCGAGCCGTTCGTCGCCGCGGTGCACGAGGCGCTGGCGCGGGCGAATTCCAGAAACGCTGCGCGAGCAGGCTTGCGGCAGCAATGATTCCTGGCCTGGGGCCGGCGAGTTCGGGTTCAGGGGGGTCGGTCCAGCAGTTCTGGGGGGCGCCCGCGAGGGGTCTTCTCCCCACCGCGGACCGAGGAGCCCTGAACCATGCAGCACAGCACGTCACGCATCGCCCGAGCCGTCATCGCCGCCCTGATCCTCACGGTGTTGCAACCAGTGCTGGCACAGGGCTCCACGGCGGCTCAGCTGCAGACGGCGCGATCGAGCGCGGTCTTCGCCGTCGCCCGGGCCAAGCCGGCAGTCAAGGTCCAGGCCCGCGCGTCCAAGGGCTCGGTGCTCGTCGGTCAGGACGTGCGGGTGACCGGCAGTGCCAAGCCCGGCCGGGCACGGGACGTCGTCAAGGTGCAGCGGTACGACCGTGGCGTGTGGCGCACCGTCAAGTTCAGCAAGCTCACCGGCAAGCGCTCCTTCTCGTTCACGGTGCGGCCGAAGGCCGGCAAGAACCGGTACCGGGTCGTGCGCCCGGAGACCTCGACCGGCCGTCGTGGCACTTCCAAGACCGTGACCGTCAAGGCGGAGTCCTGCGGGGCGATGCCCAAGCCCAAGCGGACCATGTGGGCGCTGGCGAACAACCCGACCATCGACCGGACCGCGTCGATGACGTACCACCTCAGCCGGCTGTTCTGCGCGGTCGCTCCCAAGGCCACGGTCCGGATCGCGATGCTGTTCGTGGCCGGCGACAGCGAGGCCAAGGTGATCCTGAGGTCGCTGGAGAAGATGCACCGCTACCGCGGGGTGCACATCGAGGTGCTGGCCGAGGCGATGCCGTACAAGGTCAACGACACCGCGAAGCTGCGCCGGACCGTGGGCAAGTTCGCCACGGTCCATACCTGCAGCAAGGGCTGCCGCAGTGACGTCCGGGCCGAGGGCAACATGCACCAGAAGTTCGTCACGGTCACCGACATGACGTGGTCCAAGGGCAAGGATCCGGTGGTGTGGACGAGCTCGGCGAACTGGGACAAGAAGCAGCTGCGCAGGTACTGGCAGACCGGCGTCCTGGTCTACAACGACCGGACGCTCGCCCGTGAGTTCGACGCGCGGTTCGAGAGCATGCGGACCTGCAGCAGAGCCGGCGGCTGCGGCCGGTGGAAGCCGTCGGTCTTCGGAGCAAGGCTCTCGGACGCCTACAAGGTGGTGTCGCGCAACGGGGTCTGGCAGGACGCCGGGTTCGACTGGCGCGCGGGCCAGGCGGGCAGCGGCACCAAGATCGCCTTCTCGCCCACGCGGCAGGGGTTCGACCCGGTGACGACTGAGCTGACGCGCTACACCTGCACGCCGAAGCACCGCACGATCCGCATCGGGGTGTTCCGCATGTCCGTGTACCGGGGGCTGAAGATCGCGAAGGCGTTCGGTGACCTGCGCCGCCGCGGCTGCGACGTCAAGGCCGTGCTCAGCACCAGCGGCAGGTCGTCGGCGGCCAAGCACGGGGTCAAGGACATGCGCAGCCAGGGCATCGCCACCACCTGCGTGGACCTGATGCACGACAAGTTTGCCTACCTCGACGTCGTGGACCGGACCACGAAGGTCCCGCGGAAGGTGCTCTGGACCGGATCGCAGAACTTCACCGGTGCCGGGGTGAACTTCAATGACGACCTGATGATGGTCATGGATGCGACGGACGCCCGGGGTCAGCGGGCCTCGGACATCCGTGCGCTCGCGGGTGCCTACCTGGGTCGGTGGGCCGCGCTCACCCGCCACCGGACCGGCTGCCCCAGCTGAGCCGGGGCGTCGGCGGGCACAGCTCAGCAGGGGCGTCGGCGGGCACCGTCGCCAGCGCCCGGAGGGGTGCCCTCAGGCTGAGCGGGTGCGCCGACGGCGGCGAGCCGCCGCCCGCACGAGGGCGGGCGGAAGCAGGTCGGCGAGCAGCGTCTTGGCGGCGTTCCGGCTGCCTGCGCTGCTCGAGACCCGGCGCTCGAGCTGGGTCACCCGCCGCGGCAGCGGGCTCAGCTTCGCCACGGCCTCCTTCGTCGCCTGGAGCTCGCGGGCGATCGCCGCGAGGTCGGCCGGCTTCGGACCCGACGGAGTGTGCTTGACCCGGAACATGCGCGCCGACCCGACGAACTCCTCGTGCGCCGCGAAGCCGGCGGACCGGGCCGCCCACGCCTCGACCACCCGCAGGTAGGGGGATGGGTCGCCGAAGGTCGCGTAGAGCTTGTTCGGCGTGTGCGCGAAGGGGACGAGCACCCCGTTGCCGACCGCCTGCCAGACCGCCGCGGCCACGCCCGGCGTGTGCTCGCTGCGGTAGTCGTCGAAGACCACGATGCCGTCGGGACGCAGCATCCGCTGAGCCGCGCGGATGTCCCCGCAGACGTGCTCGTACAGGTGCGAGGCATCGACGTGCACGAACCGGGCCGTGCCGTCCGGGACGTGGTCGACCACGGACGACGACAGGTCCTGGATGATCTCCGGTAGCTCGTCGTGCAGGGCGAGGTAGTTGCGCTCGAACGTCGACCGGGTCAGGTTGCGGTAGGAGCCGTTGTTCTCCCGCAGGTTCTGCGGGTCGTCGGCGGGTGCACCGAACAGGTCGCACACCACGAACCGCTCCCCGGGTCGCACGTACCGGCCGATGAGCACCGCGCTCTTGCCCTTGAAGACCCCGAGCTCGACGAGCGTGCCGAGCGGGCTGTTGGCCTGAGCACCGAGCAGCACGTCGAACAGGTGCTGGTCGGCCCAGTAGAACCACCCTGGGATGTCGCGCAGGGTCCGGGGGATGGCGTCCTCTTCGGGCAGGACCGTCACGACGAGGGGCTCCTTATGGGGATGGGGCGCGGGGCAGGCCACACCGGGGGTGCGAAACTAGTGGGCGTCTGGGCTAGGTCAAGGAGATCTGGCGTCCCGGAAGACTATCCGTTGGCGTGGCACCATGACGCAGACAGCGGCTGTGACGACGAGAGGGAACATCGGTGAGGTCGGATCTGGTGCGGACGCTGGCCGAACGGATGCCGCGCCCCGCCGTCGCCGCGGCGTCCCGCGTCGTACGTCGGCTGCCTCCCCGCGTCGCCGCCCGGGTCAGGCGCCAGGTGAAGGCGCCGCTGGTCAGCGTGGTCCTCCCCGTCTACAACGTCGAGCCGTACCTGGAAGAGTGCCTGGACTCGGTGCTCGGGCAACGGCTGCGCGACCTCGAGGTCGTGCTCGTGGACGACGGCTCGACCGACGGCTCGCCGGCCATCGCCGCGGCCTACGCCCGTCGGGACCCGCGGGTTCGCGTCGTGCGACAGGTCAACGCCGGCCTCGGCGCCGCGCGGAACACGGGAGTCCGGCTGGCCCGAGGGCGCTACCTCACCTTCGTGGACAGTGACGACCGGCTCCCCGAAGGGGCCCTCTCGGCGCTCGTGGGCTCCTGCCGGCGGACCGGCTCCGATCTGGCGGTCGGTGCCGTGATGCGCTTCAACAGCGCGCGCACCTGGGCGCCGGACTGGGTCGCGGAGCTGCACGCGACGAACCGCCTTCGGGTGACCCTCCAGGACTTCCCGGAGGTGCTCCGTAACAACTACACCTGGTGCAAGGTCTTCGACCGGTCCTTCTGGGACCGCTGCGGCCTCTGGTTCCGTGAGGGCGTCGCTTACGAGGACCAGCCGATCATCACCCAGCTGATGCTTCGGGCGCGGGCCATCGACGTCCTGTCGGCCACGGTGTACGAGTACCGGGCACGGGACGACAAGAGCTCGATCAGCCAACAGACCAGCTCCCTGAAGGACCTGCGCGACCGCGCGTCGGCGTGGCTCGCCAGCCACCACGTGCTCCTCCACGAGGCGCCGGACTTCATCTACGAGTCGTGGCTGCAGACGCTGTTCAGCACCCACTTCCACTGGTACCTCGACAACCCCGCGGTCGAGTCGGAGGACTACTGGGCCGTCATCAGCCACGTCGTCCAGACGCTCGCCGAGGATGCTCCCGAACGGGTCTGGCGGCGGGCGCGACCGGACCGGCGGGTCGCGCTCGAGCTGGCCCGTCGAGGGCTGCACGCGGAGCTGCTCGACTTCCGCCGCGAGGGCGGGCACTCTCCCGAGAGCTTCCCCGCCGTCCTGCACGGCGACGGGCTCCTGCTGCAGCTGCCGGGGCAGGGCCCCGACGGTCCCGGCCTGGACGACGAGCTGTTCGTGCTCCACCGGGAGCAGCTGGTGGTCCGCAGCGCGTTGCGGCGAGTCCGGTGGGATCTCGACGAGTCGGGGTCCGCATCGGCACGCACCCTGCGGATCGCCGGGTACGCCTACATCCCGCACCTGGACCTGCGGGTCCACAGCTCGGACATCTCCGTCGGGCTGTGGGACGAGGCGACCGGTGAGGTGCTGTCGCTGCCCGTCGAGCGTGTGGACGACCCGGCGATCCGCCCGGCCGGGAACGCCGAGTACGCCGACTACGCCGACTCGACCTTCGCCGCGGCGGTCGACATCGAGCAGCTGGTGGCGCAGGGCCGGCACACCTGGTCCCTGCAGGTCACCGTCCGGACGGCCGGCTTCGAGGTCACCTCGCTGGTCTCGGACGTGGGCCGGTCGGGGTCGGTGGCGCTGCTGGAGACCGGGCTGCACCCCGACGGCTGGCACGTCTCGCTTGCGCACGCTCCGAAGCGTCCGTTCCGGGTCTCGGTGGAGCCCACCAGGGTCGTGGCGTCCCTCGCGCGGCTGGACGCCCGGCGGCTGAGCGGCAGACTGCGTCCGGTTCCGGGGCGGCCCCTGACCTCGGTCTACCTGGAGCTCCCGGGCTCCCGCGCGCGGGTGCTCGGCTCGGTGCGGCCGCTGGCCGAGGACGGCACGCAGGAGTTCGAGCTTGCCGTCCCGTCGTTCCCGGCGCTGCCGGAGCCGGCTGCCAACGGCGGCCCGGGGCCGCAGCAGTACCGGTGGGCGGTCCGGGCCGCGGCGGCCAGCGGGGCACCCGGGCCGGTCGTGTTTCCGGTGGAACCCGAGCTCGCCGACGTCCAGGACGTCGGCGACGGCGTACTCGGCCTGGAGCGGACCCGTCGTGGCAACCTCGGTGTCATCGGCTGGCGCAGCCTGGTCCTGGTCAGCTCGGCCTCGGTCACCGACCACGGCTCGATGTTCGTCGAGGGGACGACGTTCGGTACCGGCGACAGCCTTGCCCTGCGCCTGCAGGGCACCAAGCTGCGGACGGCAGACGTGCCGGTGACCCGCAAGGACGACCGCTTCACCGTCGAGGTGCCGCTGCTCGCCGAGCGGGGCCGGTTCGGGGAGCTGCCGCTGCCGGCGACCAAGTACTGGCTCACGGCTGCCGGTTCGGCCGCGCCGACCACCGCCGTCGTCGTCGATCGCGCGCTGACCCGTACCATGCCGACGCTGGTCGGCACCGGCTGCTTCGAGGGCCGGGTCACCCGGACCCCGTGGGGACGGCTGGAGCTGGTGGTGCTCACGCCACGCGGCGAGGACACCCGCGGCCGGGCCGCGCAGCACGCCCTGCAGGAGTGGTCCGCCGCCCTGGTCCCCGAGCGGTACGAGGGGCTCCTGGTGCGGTCCTACTTCGGTGAGACGGCGACCGACAACGGGCTCGGCGTCCTGGCCGAGCTGCGGCGCCGCGGCTCGGACCTGCCCGTGCGGTGGGCGGTCAAGGACTACTCGGTGCCCCTACCGGACGGCGCGGAGCCGGTCGTACACGGCAGCCGCGAGTGGTTCCGGCTGCTGCGGACCTCGCGGTACTACCTGGACAACATGTTCCAGCCGAAGTACCACGCCAAGCCGGACGGCCAGGTCATGATGCAGACCTTCCACGGCTACCCGTTCAAGCTGATGGGTCACACCTACTGGGAGAAGGCGGGCTTCGCGCGCCAGCTCGTTCGCTCGTACGACGAGCGCGCCGCGCAGTGGGACTACCTGGTCTCGCCCGCCCCCTACGCCACCCCCCTGCTGTGCCGGGAGTTCCGTTACGACGGGCCGGTGCTGGAGATCGGGTACCCGCGCAACGACGTCCTGCTCGCCCCGGACGCCGAGGACATCCGGCGACAGGTGCGGGAGTCACTGGGCATCGCCGACGGCCAGACCGCCGTGCTGTACGCGCCGACCTTCCGGGACGAGCTCGCGAGCGACAACCACATGGCGACGTACCAGGACCTCCTGGGGCTGGAGGAGCTGGCCCGTGAGCTGGGGCCGGACTACGTGATCCTGCTGCGCGGGCACGCTTTCCATGCGCGGGCGGACCGCCGCTTCGGCAGCCGGGACAACCTGCTCGACGTCACCGACTACCCGGAGATCAGCGACCTGTACCTTGCCGCCGACGTGGCCGTCGTCGACTACTCGTCGCTGCGGTTCGACTTCGGCGTCACGGGAAAGCCGATGGTCTTCTTCGTCCCCGACCTGGACAGGTACCGGGAGATGCGGGGCTGGCTGTTCGACTTCGCCCCCACCGCGCCGGGACCGCTGCTGTCGACGCGGGACGAGGTCATCCGCGAGCTGATCGACCTGGACGGCGTCGGGCGCCGGTACGCCGAGCCCTACCGCACGTTCCGGGAGGAGTTCCTGCCCCTGGAGGACGGTCGGGCCAGCGCCCGGCTGGTGGACCAGGTCTTCGTCCCCCGCGGTGACGCCCCGGAGGAGCACGGGTGATCGGCGAGCGCGGCGCAGCCAGCGCGGTGGCGCCCGAGACCAGCGTCTCGGGAGCCAAGCCGGCGCCGCGTCGCGCGGGCCGCGACCCGTACTGGGACAACGTCCGGTTCGTCGCGATCGCCCTGGTCGTCGTCGGGCACACCATCGAGCCGCTGTCCGAGTCCGACGCCATGTACTCGCTCTACCTGCTCGTCTACGCCTTCCACATGCCGCTGTTCGCGCTGGCCAGCGGTGCCTTCGCCCGGGCCGAGCCGATCACCAGGGCGGACGGCGGCAAGATGGTCACCCAGCTGCTCGTGCCCTACGTGCTCTTCAGCGGACTCTGGGCGCTGGTGCGGTGGGGCTACTCGGGGGAGCCGTTCACGCTCGACCTCGCGAGCCCGTACTGGCACCTGTGGTTCCTCACGGCGCTGGTGGTGTGGCGGCTCTCCCTGCCGGTCTTCGCGGCCCTCAAGCACCCGCTCGTGTGGGCCGCCGTGGTCGCCGTGGCGAGCGGCTACATGCCGACGGTGGGGTGGCGGTTCGACGCCTCCCGCACCCTGGGCTTCCTGCCGTTCTTCGTCCTCGGCTGGTGGCTGCGGCAGCGCGGCGCCTTCGACCGCGTGAGCGCTCTGGGGGGCAGAGTCGGGGGCAAGGCCCTCGGCCTGGCCGGACTGGCTGCCGCGGCCCTGGTGTGCGTGGTGGCGGTCGACGTGGCCCGCGACCACAACCTCCGCGCCTGGGTGCAGGTGGAGAAGAACTACGCCGACGTCGGCGCCACGACGTGGGCGGCCGGGGGCAGCCGGCTGGCGCTGATGGCGGTCGCGGCGTTCCTGTGCGTCTGCGTCCTGCTCCTGGTGCCGCGGTGGGAGGGACCGTTCACCAGGTGGGGTCGCGCCACCATGTACGTCTACCTCCTGCACCTGTTCCCGCTCTACGTGCTGCGCGAGCGCGACGCGTACGACGACTGGTTCGGCACCGGCGTCCGGCAGGCGGGGCTGGTGCTGGCGGCGCTCGCCCTGACCGTTCTGCTGAGCACGCCGCCGGTCGTTGCGGCGACCCGCTGGCTGGTCGAGCCCCGGTGGACGGGTCGCCTGCTGCTCGCGCGGGACGTGCGCCGTTGACCACAGGCTCGGGCACGTCTGACGGGACGCACCGGCCGTGACCGAGGCCGTGCGTCAGTCCTCCCGCCGTGTCCGGGTGCGTGCCCCCGAGTTGTCCGGACGCGGCTGGCTCGGCACGGGCGGCCGGTCGCTGAGCCTGGCCGAGCTTCGCGGCAAGGTCGTGCTGCTCGACTTCTGGACCTTCTGCTGCGTGAACTGCCTGCACGTGCTGGAGGAGCTGAAGCCGTTGGAGGAGCGCTACCGGGACGTCCTGGTGACGATCGGGGTGCACTCGCCGAAGTTCGAGCACGAGGCCGACCCGCTGGCGCTCGCCGCGGCGGTGGAGCGGTACGGCGTCGACCACCCGGTACTCGACGACCCGGAGCTGATCACCTGGAGGGCCTACGCGGCGCGGGCCTGGCCCACCCTTACGGTGGTCGACCCCGAGGGCTACGTCGTCGCGCAGCTGTCGGGTGAGGGGCACGCGCACGGCTTGGCCGTGCTGCTCGACGAGCTGGTCGCCGAGCACGAGGCCAAGGGCACGCTGCACCGCGGCGACGGACCCTACGTGCCGCCGGACCCGCCGGCCACCGCCCTGCGGTTCCCCGGCAAGGTGGTGGCGCTGCCGGGCGGCAGCTTCCTGGTGAGCGACACCGCGCACCACCAGCTGGTCGAGCTGGACGCCGACCTGGTGACCGAGGTGCGGCGGCTCGGGGACGGCCGGCGCGGCTTGGTGGACGGGGCGTCCGCGGCTCGGTTCAACGAGCCGCAGGGCCTCGCTCGGTTGCCGGATGAGGTGGCGGCTCGCGTCGGGTACGACGTCGTGGTCGCCGACTCGGTCAACCACGCGCTCCGAGGGGTACGGCTCAGCGACGGTGCGGTGAGCACCGTGGCGGGCACCGGCACGCAGCTGCGGCAGCGCTCGGGGTCCGGGCCCGCTAGGGAGCAGGAGCTGTCGACCCCCTGGGACATCGCCTGGTTCGACGACCGGCTCGTCGTCGCGATGGCCGGCACCCACCAGCTGTGGGCCTTCAAGCCCGTCGCCGGACGGGTGGGTGTGCTGGCCGGCACCAGCGCGGAGGGAATCCGCGACGGCGCCGCGCACCACGCCTGGTTCGCGCAGCCGTCCGGGCTGGCCGTGTCCGCCGATGGGGAGACCCTCTGGGTGGCCGACTCAGAGACGTCCGCGCTGCGTCACGTCGTCCGGCGCGAGGTCGAGGGCGCGCGTTACGAGGTGCTGACCGACGTCGGAACGGGGCTGTTCGACTTCGGCCACGTGGACGGCCCGGCCGCGGACGCGCTGCTGCAGCATCCCCTCGGGGTCACCGTGCTGCCCGACGGCTCCGTGGCGGTCAGCGACACCTACAACGGCGCGGTGCGCCGGTTCGACCCGGTGCGCCGCGAGGTCAGCACGCTGGCGCGCGGACTGGCCGAGCCGAGCGCCGCGGTCGTGGAGTCGGCCGGCCCGGACGGCGCGGACCCGGTGCTGGTGGTGGTCGAGTCCGCGGCGCACCGGCTCACCCGCGTCGCCATCCCGGCCGACGCGCAGCGGGTCGACGGCGGCGCGCGGTCGACCCAGCGCCCGGTCATGACCCTGTCGGCCGGACCGGTGGATCTCGCGGTGACGTTCGTGCCGCCGACCGGGCAGAAGCTCGACTCGCGGTACGGCGATCCCACCCGGCTGGAGGTGAGCGCCACTCCGCCGGAGCTGCTGGCCGAGGGGGCAGGCTCCGCGCGCGGCCTGACCCGCTCGCTCGTCCTGGACGCCAGCGTGGGTGGCGGTGTGCTGCACGTCAGCGTGCAGGCGGCGTCCTGCGACGGCGACCCGGTCACCGGAGAGGTCCCGGAGTTCGCCGCCTGCCACCTCTACCAGCAGGACTGGGGCATCCCGGTGCGGCTTGCGGACGGCGGCGAGCGTTCCCTGACGTTGGACCTGCGCGGCGCCTGACCCGCAGCGCAGGGCTCAGTACGGGAGGACGACGTCCGCGGCGACCGGGTTGTGGTCGGACGGGATGGGGCCGACGAACCGGCCCCCGGTCAGGTTCAGCACCACCTGCCAGCCGCGGACGGCGACGCCCGGCGGGACGTACACGTGGTCGATGTGCAGGCCGCTGGCCGGCGCGGTCCGCAGGTAGCGGTTGGCGCTGTTGTACCGGCGGTTGCCCAGCGTCTGCGCCACCTCGTCGGCGTCGACGTGGCCTGCCGCCCGGAAGGCGACGCCCGGACCGTCGACGACGTTGCGCTCGTGCGAGTTGAAGTCGCCGACGTAGATCACCGGGACGTTGGTGTGGGACTGGAAGGACTTGACCAGGCTCAGCAACCGTTCGGTCTGCGCCTGCCGGCGAAGGTCCACCGCCCGCCCGGACCCGGCCTCGAGGTGCACCGACACGGCGAGGAACCTGGCGCCGGTGGTGCGATGCTGCAGCACCTGGTAGGCCGCGAAGCGGCCGGTGTCCAGGGTCCAGTTGCCGCCGGCGCCCACCGCCCGGTAGGTCGAGGTCCGGTACAGGAGGTACCGCGCCGTGCGGAACCACCCGCGCTGGCCCGGGGTGACCTCGGTGGAGGCCAAGCTGTAGGTGCCCAGCCGGTCGCGGAGGTCGTCGACCATCCGGGGACCCTTCACCGCACCGACCCAGTCGTTGGCCTCCTGGAGGCCCAGCACGTCCGGGTTCGCCTTGCGGACCAGCGCGACGACCCCCTGCCGCCGCTGCGACCACGGGGCGACCGTCTCGGTGCCGACCTTTTCGCCGTCCCGCGAGCTGTGCATGAGGTTGTACGTCATCACCCGCACGTTGTGCCCTGACGCGGGCGCGACCGCGGAGACGACAGCGGACGGCGCCGAGGCGACGGTGCCGCTGTAGGCCCGGACCCGGAAGTAGTAGCGGGTGCCGCGCGTCAGGTCGTACGGCGTGAAGGTGCGGGCCTGGCTGAGGATCGAGTAGGTGCGCACGTTAGCCGTGAGCGCCGCGTCCGTGGCCTGGGTGACGACGTACCGGGGGGCCGCCCTCCCGCCCCACACCAGGGCAAGTCCGTGCCTGGCGTCACCGACGGCTCGCAGCCCGGTCGGTGTGGCCGGACGCAGGTACGTCGTCCCGATGTCGGAGTAGCGCACCTTGGTGCCGTTGATCGCCTGCACCCGGTAGTAGTACGGCGCGGTGGTGTACGGCAGGCCCTTGACCGTGAGCCGAGGGGAGGTCGCCGTCGCCGTCGAGCGTGCGGTGCGGATGCGCGCCACGGCCAGCGCCGCGCGGGTGGTGGCGACCGACAGACGGTACTTCTTGGCGTACGCCGACCTGGCCGCGGTGACCGTGAAGGACGTCCCTCCGATGGCGGCGACCCGGACGGCGGTGGGCTTGGCCGGCGTGCGGGCGACGGCCTGCGCGCTGGACGGCGACAGGACCCCGGCCCCGAGGGCCAGCACGGTGGTGAGCAGGGCCATCGCGCGCACGACGCCTGGCCGGCGGTCTCGAGGGCGGGTGGTCACAGCGGTGTCCCTTCGGGGCGCCAGCGGCCCGCGGTTCGACGGCTCGTCTACCGGCACATCGGCACGATGGGCGTCTCGCTTAACCGCTTTCCCCAGGCGTACCGGGCCCGAACCGGGAGCGTACGCAGGGGATAGTTGGGGACACAACAACCAGCCGGGGGGTGCAGCCGGGCACCGGGCACGCCGAGTTTTCGGGGTGGCCGACGACCGAACGGCGTGGTGACGCCGGACCCTTCAGGGGGACCCCTTGCGCCCCCTGGGCGTCAGGACTGCAGGCGAGGGTGGGTCAGAAGGCGTCTTCCGGGACGTCCATCAAGGCGTTGTCGACGCCCTCCGCGATGGTGCGCTCGGCGGCGATCCGGGGCAGTACTGCGCGCGCGAAGAACCGGGCGGCGGCGACCTTGCCGGTGTAGAACGCCCGGTCGGACGCGGTCACCTCGCCGTCCAGCGCGGCCATCGCCACCTCGGCCTGGCGCAGCAGCAGCCAGCCGACGACCAGGTCGCCGGTGGCCAGGAGCAACCGGGAGGTGTTCTGGCCGACCTTGTACAGGCTCCTCAGGTCGCCGTCGGGCTGTCGCGGGTCGGACGCCATCAGCGCGCCGACCATGGTGTCGATGATCGCGTGGACGTCGTCCAGGGCCCGCCCGAGGAGCTCGCGCTCGGCCGCGAGCGCGCCGGTGCCGACGTCGCCCTTGACGAACTCCTGGATCTGCGCGGACAGCGCGGCAAGCGCCCGCCCCTTGTCACGGACGATCTTGCGGAAGAAGAAGTCCTGGCCCTGGATCGCCGTGGTGCCCTCGTACAGGGTGTCGATCTTGGCGTCGCGCACGTACTGCTCGACCGGGTAGTCCTGCAGGAATCCGGACCCGCCGAAGGTCTGCAGCGACTCGGTGCCCAGCAGCACCCAGGCCCGCTCGGAGCCGCAGCCCTTGACCAGCGGCAGCAGCAGGTCGTTCGTCCGAGCCGCGAGGTCCGCGCCGGAGCCGGCCGACCCGCCGGACAGGTCGGCGGCGTGCACGGTGTCCTGCTGGCTGGCCGTGAACAGCACGAGCGCGCGCAGGCCCTCGGCGTACGCCTTCTGCAGCATGAGCGAGCGCCGGACGTCCGGGTGGTGCGTGATGGTGACCCGCGGGGCGGCCTTGTCGGTCATCCGGGTCAGGTCGGCGCCCTGCACGCGCGTCTTGGCGTAGTCGAGCGCGTTCAGGTACCCGGACGACAGCGTCGCGATGGCCTTGGTGCCGACCATCATCCGCGCGAACTCGATGATCGTGAACATCTGGGCGATGCCGTCGTGGACGTCCCCGAGCAGCGTGCCTACCGCAGGGATGCCGTCGACCTCGCCGAACCGCACCTCGCAGGTGGTGGAGACCTTCAGGCCCATCTTGTGCTCGACGTTCGTCACGAAGGCGCCGTTGCGCTGGCCCAGCTCGCCGGTCGCCAGGTCGACGTGGAACTTCGGGACGACAAAGAGGCTGAGTCCCTTGGTCCCGGGCGCGGCCCCCTCGGGCCGGGCCAGCACGAAGTGGACGACGTTGTCGTAGAGGTCGGCCTCCGCCGAGGTGATGAAGCGCTTGACCCCGCTGATGTGCCACGTGCCGTCCGGCTGGCGCACCGCCTTGGTCCGCCCGGCCCCGACGTCGGACCCGGCGTCCGGCTCGGTGAGCACCATCGTGGCCCCCCACCGTCCCTCGACGACGTGGTGCGCCAGCCGCTGCTGGTCCGGGGTGCCCAGCTCGTACATCACCTTGGCGAACGCGAAGCCTGCGGAGTACATGTGCACGGCCGGGTTGGCCCCGAGCACCAGCTCGGCGATCGCCCAGCGCAGCGACGGCGGGATCACCGTCCCGCCGAGCTCGGCGGGGATGTCGGTGCGCCACCACTCGGCGTCGAGGTACGCCTGGTAGGACCGCTTGAAGGCCTCGGGCAGGCGGGCCGTCGAGGTCGCCGGGTCGAACACGGGCGGCGTGCGGTCGGACTCCAGCAGGCTCTCCGCGAGCTCGTGCTCGGCCAGCCGGGCGACCTCGCGCAGCATCTCCCGCGCGGTGTCGCCGTCAACCTCCTCGTACGGGCCGCTGCCCAGCACGCGGTCGCGACCGAGGAACTCGAACAGGGTGAACTCGAGGTCGCGCAGGTTCGAGCGGTAGTGGCCCATGACGGGGAGTCCTTCCGGCCGGCAGTCGGCGGACCTACCCGCCAGTAACCCATGATGCTACTGCCGGGTAACCCCCGCAACCGCCTTGTCCCGGCCGAGCCGCCGGGCGTCCGTCACGCGCTTGATCCGACTCGCTCGGGGCATGGCGTGGGAGCCCCCGCGACGTTTCGGGCATGGACGCGGTAGTGAATCCGGCGTCCTGGCTGCGTCAGCAGCCATCGCTTCGCATCGACTGTCGCAGCCACGAGCGCCGGCGTTCCGGGCCGGGGAGCTCGCCACCTGCAGAACCTCCAGCCGCGCCCTGGCGCTCGTACCAGACGGCCCTGGGCTCAGCCGTGCTCGGCGGGCAGGTGGTCGCGGGCCCACAGCGCGGCACTGGTGCGGTCGGCGACGCCCAGCCGGCGGAACACGTTGCCGACGTGGACCTTGACTGTGCGCTCGCTGATTCCCAGGGCCCGGCCGATCTGCTTGTTCGCCATCCCCTGCGCCAGCAGCCGCAGCACCTGCTCCTCGCGGGCGCTGAGCGCGTCGTCGCGACGATGGGTCGGCGCCGGGAGCAGGGCGCGGGCCACGCGGGGGTCGATCGGCGCGTTCCCCCCCGCCGCGGACCGGACCGCGGTGACGACGTCCCGCGGGTCGCAGTCCTTGAGCAGATAGCCCACCGCGCCGGCGGCCACGGCGTCGGTGACCCGGTGGTGGTCCGCGAAGGACGTCAGGACGACGACGTGCGTGCCGGGGGAGGCGGCGACGATGTGCCGGGTCGCGGCGACGCCGTCGAGCACCGGCATGGACAGGTCCATCAGGACGACGTCCGGCTTGAGCCGGGTGGCGAGCTCCACCGCCTGCTGGCCGTCGGACGCCTCGCCGACCACCTCGATGTCCTGAGTGCCGGCGAGCAGCGCGGCCAGCCCGGCTCGCACCAGCCGGTGGTCGTCCACCAGCAGCACACGGGTCATGCCGTGCGCATCCGCAGCTGCCACCAGGTTCCCTCCTCGGGTGCCGACGCGACCGCCAGGGTGGCGCCCGCGTCTCGTGCCAGGTCGGTCATCACGCGCAGGCCCAGGGAGTCCCCCTCTTGCGCGGACGTGACCGCGCCCACGTCGAACCCGACGCCGTCGTCCACGACGTCCAGGACGACCTCGTCGCCGTCCCTGCGCAGGCGCACCAGCACGCTCGAGGCGGCGGCGTGCTTCGCGACGTTGACGAGGCACTCGTTGGCGATCCGGAAGACGAGGCGCTCCACCTCGGCGTCGAGCTGATGGGGGTAGGCAGCGGCGGGCAGGTCCAGCTGGACGTCGACGTTGCGGGCCCGCAGCGGACCGGCGAGGTCCTGCAGCGCCACCCCAAGGCCGGCGGACGCCAGGCTCGGCGGGTAGATGTCCACGAGCAGCGAGCGCAGCCCACCGATGCTGCCGCGGACCGTGGCCGCGGTCTCCCGCAGCTGCTCCGCGAGCTCCGGGGCATTCTCCCGCTGGGCGCGCTCGACACTGCCCGCGAGGGCGAAGGACGTGGCGGCGAGCTCCTGCACCACCCCATCGTGCAGCGTCCCGGCGATCCGGCGCCTCTCGGCGAGCGAGGCGTCGACCGCGCGGCGCAGCAGTGCCTCCCGTCCGGCCTGGCTGCGGCGGACGCTGTCCTGCAGTCGCCAGAGCACCGGCAGCAGCAGCAGGAGAAGCAGCAACACCGTGCCCATGAGCAGCGCGGCGAAGCCCCGCCACACGCGCTCTCTGCGCACGTTGACGTCGTGGTACGGCGCGTAGATCTCGAAAAGCAGCGGCGTCTGGCTCGGCGCTACCCGCACCCGCCGGTAGACCTCCAGCAGCTTGCCCTGGCCGCGCTCGTACCGGTTCTCCGGCTGGCTCAGGTCGGTGACCTCTGCCCGAGTCCGCCCGTCGGCGAGCGCCTCCCGCTCGTCGGCGGACAGGTCGAGGGTCTGGTTGGTGAGCCGGGGTTCGCCGGAGTACACGATGCGCCCGTCGGCCGACCAGATCTTGACCCGGACCACGGAGGAGCCGATGATCTGACGCCGGACCACCCGGTCCAGCCGGCCCATGGCGTCGGCTTCGCGCGCCAGCACCTCGTCGGTCAGGACCGGCTCCAGGACCTTGGCCATCAGGTCGGCGCGCTCACTGGCGTCGCGAACGCCCTCCTGCTCGGCCAGGCTGCGGGCGGCGACGGCGCCGAGCGCGATGGCCACGATGACGGCTGCGAGCGCGGCCACAACCGGCACCAGGATCCGGCGGGTAGCAAGGGTCGGTTCGGACGGCCTCTCGTCGCCGGCTGCGAGCACGACGAAGGGCGCAGGCCCGCGTCCGGCCCCCGTCTGGTGCTGCGCGACGGGCGACCCGGTGGCGTCGACGTCTCTCATGGGCGCGCGGGCCCGCGCGTCGTGGGCTGGTCCATGGCGGTCCCTCCGAAGTCGTCGGTGTGCACCCTTTTGTCCCTGGCGCCCACTGTGCTCCGCCATCGGACCATCGTCCTAGTGCCGGTGTTGGCTCGGGACTCTAGTGTGACCTGCGCGGTCGCCCCGCCGTGGGCAGTTCTCCGGACCCGTACGCCTCCAGCAGTGGTTTCAGGGCAGCCGACGCCCCCGGTGGACCCGGTCGCCGGCGCGTGCGGGGTCGAGGTGGACGTCGGACAGCAGCCGGACCGGACCCACCCGAAGAACGCCGGACGACGTGGGCTCCGCCCGCAGGCCTCCTCGACCGCGCAGGGCATCCCGTGCGCCGGGCGCCAGCCGGTCGTCCATCCAGGCACAGGGCGAGGTCTCCCCAGCGGCCTGGAAGTGCACGGGTCCGTCGCCATTGTCGAGCGTGAACGGCCGGCCGCGCAGCCCGTTCAGGTCGATGCCGCGGACGACGACGTTGCGCCGGGCCAGCCGGGGGTCGAGCGTCCCGCGATGGAGGCCGAGCTCGTCCTCGACCGCTTCCACCGCCTCGGCGGCGAGCAGCGATACCGAGGACGCCAGCCGGGAGACCTTCCCGAAGAACCGGTCGCCGCGGATGCCCCGGTGCTCGACGACGTCCACCTGCTGCGGGTAGCTCGTGCGGTGCGGTCCGACGCCGGTTGATGGGTCCGGAGAGTGGAACCAGTAGTTGTGCCCTGGTGAGACGACGAGCGCCACCACGCGGGAGCCGTCCTCGGCCACGGCACCTCCCTGCGTGTTGTGTGCGGCGAGTTCGTCTCTGAGCGTATTTCGTGGCGGGTCGGGTGCTCCGGTCGGTGCTGGCCCTGCACCCCGGCTCCGGGCAGCGACGGGCAGAGGACGCCGTTGCCCAGGGCCGGCAGACGGACCGCACCGGACCCGTCGACGTCCCTCGGCCGCTCAGTGGTCGCCCGAAGATCGCGGAGTCGCAGCCTGTGCGGGGCCCGGCCGGGTAGCGTGCGGCGGGTGAGGGCTGCCGAGGAGACCCGAGCGGCGGACTGCGGCCGGTCGCTGGTTGCTGAGCCCACCGTCGTCCCGGCATGACCGGGCTGGGGGTGTGCGTGGCCGAACGGTCCCGCACAATGGGCACAGCGGCGACTCGCGCCGTGACGGCGCGTCCGGGGTGGACCCGGTCCGCGGCGCGCCGGCAACGGGGAGGCTCCGTGCAGACGACGTCGGGCTGGTGGCGCGTTGGCGCGGCAGCAGTGCACCTGTATACCGCGAGCGGGGCGGCCCTCGCCCTGCTCATCGTCCTGGCCGCGGTCGGCGGCCACGAGGCCCGGGCCCTGTGGCTCGGCCTGGTGGCGCTGATCATCGACGGCACCGACGGGATGCTCGCCCGGTTCATGCGGGTCAAGGAGCGCATCCCATGGTTCGACGGGGCTCGGCTGGACGACATCGTCGACTACCTCACCTACGTCTTTGCGCCGGTCCTGCTGCTGTGGTCGGGTGGCTACCTACCTGAGGGTGGCTGGGGGATCGCCCTGGCGACGCTGCCACTGCTGGCCTCGACCTACCAGTTCTGCCGGGTCGACGCGAAGACCGACGAGCGCTCGTTCTACTTCCTCGGCTTCCCGAGCTACTGGAACGTCGTCGCCTTCTACGTGATCGTGCTACGCCTGCAGCCCGCCGTCGTGGGGACGCTGCTGCTCGTCTTCTCGATCCTCGTCTTCGTGCCGATCCGGTACGTGTACCCGTCGCGCACCCAGGAGTTCCGTCCGCTCACCCTGAGCCTGACGGCCGTGTGGCTCGTGGCGTACGCGGTGATCCTCACCCAGCTTCCGGACCCCCACCCGTTCTGGCTGGTCCTGTCCGT
>Ga0126311_10000315_pt1 | contig 23092 bp, 18 predicted proteins | sample Plot61_FD_92539 | JGI IMG/M metagenome (GOLD analysis project Ga0126311, IMG submission 92539) | Serpentine soil microbial communities from UC McLaughlin Reserve, CA, USA - Plot61 | ecosystem: Environmental > Terrestrial > Soil > Grasslands | place: USA: UC McLaughlin Reserve, Lake County... | reverse complement strand
CTTGCCCGCCTCGACGGCTTTCAAGATGGTGATGATTTGCGTCTCGCTGAATTTGCTCTTTCGCATTCGGCCTCCTGGCGTCATACTCGCCCGGAAACCTCTACTTTTCAATGGCCCGGTTTTTGGGGAGGGTTACATGCGCGTTTCACCAAATAGCAAGAACAAGGCTCCTGCAATGCCTCCGATGATCGCCCAACTTGTCCAGCCATTTCTGGTATCGCCAGCCTTAATCTCATCTATGTCTCTCTCGATAATTCGAATTAGTTCGAGATAAAGGCTGACCTCCTGCGGCTCCTCCAGTGCCAAATTCTTGATCGATTGTCTTGGGGGAAGACTGCTCATCAACGAAACTCCTACTGTTTAGCTCATATGGAAGTGCTTGCTCGATTGGAGTAGGTCCTAGTTTGATCGTCTCAAACAAGAGTCCCTCTCCTATATGTTGTTGCCTTAGCGGAGATAGTATTCTCGTTTGCCTACAATGATAAATGATTTTTTTGGAATGTGATGCCCCGACAAACCTGACTACTGCCTCACATTCTATTATTAGCCTCGCGACTGTTCGCTCATTACCCCATCAGGCAGCCCAAGCCCATCCCGCAAAGGAGTTCCCCATGGCCGACAAAGAAGCCACTGTAGCGGCGATTCAAGCACAAACGAACTGCCGTACATCCGGGAATGGGAACAAACCCCGCTCCGTTCAGCACGCGCTCATTCCCTCGCGCGATAGCAACATCATGAAGAAAGCATTGGTGATCCTGCGTGGCGGTCAGGAAACGCCGCAGAGGACTCTGGAGCTAGCCACAAGACTGAAGGTGAGCTACGCTTCGGTTTACGCCCGTTGATTATTGTTGCGTGCTATAGTCAGCACAAGGACGCCACACTCGATCAAAAGCTCCGCGAGAAGATCTATCAACAGTTCGCCCTCTGTACCTACAAAGATCAGGATTTGCCTGCCGACGAGAGGCTCGACCGTGCGCTCGAGATACTGGCGAAAGATCGCGGATTTCGACCGCGACAGTTCAGGAAGCGCTCGGTTTGATCGCAGCGGTATACAAGCAAAGATGGGAGATTGACAATCAGCGGCAGAACCTGGAGCAGTCACTTGTTCATTACTTGCGCGGTTACGAGCAAGGACCCCGTAATGACCAGGCTATACCGGAATCAATGCAGCATACATTCTTGATCGACTCGCGAATCTGGAAGAGGTGCAAGCGAAAAAGGCGGTCGCAATTTTATTGATAATGAGGCGGCTACGGAGGGCCGCCCCTACAGTTGTTATCCCTGCGTCCCAAGCTCTTTCACTACCTCTTGCGCTTTCTTATCGTCACGCAGCGCTACAAACTCAGAGTGTCGCAAATGATTACCTTTCGTCCACTCCGTAAACTCGATTTGAGCTACAAGTTTTGGACGTAGCCACTGAATCTTCTTCATCACGTCCGCAGTAATGGCCTCACCACGCCGGGCATTCGCGCGCTCAGGAAGATTTGCAAACGGGCATTCGCCTGTTCGGAGTCTCGCGAACTTCTGCGACACGTGGCGCCGCAACATGGGTGTAAACCCATTCCTGATCTTGGCGATGAAGATCAGGTCTTTACCTTCATAGTAACCAACGAGCAAATACTCGAATCCGTTGCTGCCTGGCTTGTAACCGCCGATTACAAGTTCCTGACCATTTTTGGTTTTGTACTTGACCCATGAGCCACTACGATCGCCGCTTTCGTATCTGCTACTACTGCGTTTCGCAATTACACCCTCCAAACCCGCCTTCCTTGCTGCTGCAACGAGAGTCTTTGGAGAAGCATTCAGTACCTCAGATAAACGCACCGGATCGCGCATACCTTTCAACGCGTAATCTTCCAATAACCTCCGGCGCTCGAGGAGCGTCAGTTTGCGTACGTCTTTCTTTCGAAAAGCAATTAAGTCGAAAACATAGAAGTACAGAGCTTCAGGCGTGAAACGTGAGTTCTGCAACGCCGAAAATGAAGGCTTGCCCTGATCGTCCAATACCACTAACTCGCCATCGACCATCGTATCGTCCGGCAGAAATGAAAAAGCAAGGGCAATTGTCGGGAACTTGTTAGTCAGAATATGTCCGCGCCGCGAGAAGAGAGTTGTGACGCCACGCTTCTTCAGCACCAAGGTACGATAGCCATCAAGCTTTAGCTCGTACAGCCAATCTGCACCCGACGGCAGATCCTCAACTAACCGTGCAAGCATCGGCGGTATAAAATCCAACCGAGCGGTTGGCAGCGCTTGCAAATCAACCTTCATCATCGATTACTTTGCCACACAGCATCAGCGGCAGATGCGATTTGCGACATCGTCCGTTTTGTTAAGACTGACTGATCGTCCCGGGCTTTGGACATAACGCGCGTACTCCGGTCGGTCTTTATCAGGTGCCACTTGTCTTTCTTGTCCGGCTCACTTATTGCAACGGCAAACCGCTTCATGGTCCATTCACCCTTGAGCTTCGCGCCATTTAGATAAAAGCGAAGGAATCCTTTGTAGTAGTTTCCTTCGATCAACTCATAGGTGCCGAGGTCCCAAACCATCACCGTGCCGCCGCCATACTGGCCCTTCGGGATGATGCCTTCGAAATCAAGATAATCGATCGGGTGATCCTCAGTCGGCATGGCGAGCCGTCGCTCGTCTAACTTAAACGGTGGTCCTTTAGGCACAGACCATGACTTCAGCACGTCGTGCATTTCCAGGCGGAAGTCGTAATGTAAGTGACTCGAAGCGTGTTTCTGAACGACAAACCGGCGACGGCTTCCTTGTCGACTGGAGCGAGGCGCGAGTGGCTTTGGCTCAGCGGTCTTTTGAAAATCGCGCTTTTGTGCATAGGGCTTCAAAGCTGCGTTGCTACGCGTTGACTTCTCCACGCGGTGCTGTTCGAAATAGCGGCGCACGTGTGCCGGGAATCTCTGCACTTGTATTAGCACGGGTTTGAATAAGTCGCCCAGTTCGTTAATGCGTGCCAATCCTTGTTCAGGTGTGAAGAACAGAGCGTCTGCATCCTTCCGCTTAAGCGCGTCTGTAAGCTCATCCCACGTAACCGGGAGCGAGACATAGGGACGGTGTGTCTTAGCGCGGAGTGAATAGACACTTACTGTGGTCTTGTATTCAGCGTTCTGGCTCCAATCAATAAAGACTTTTTTCGTTCGCAGCCGCTTTGGCATTTCTGACACGATCAGCTTTGGCTTTTGTTGAGCCAGCAGCTCGGCGATTCCCTTGGCGAAGGTTTGTGTCTGGTCGTATGTCGCGGCTGAGTTAAGCGGCACATAAACCTGTACTCCTTTCGATCCCGAGACCTTTACGTAGGAGTCTAGGCCGAGGCCCTGAAATAGCTCACGCAGCATTAGCGCTACGCGCGCCGAGTCTAAAATGTTGGCGCCTGCGCCGGGATCACAATCGAAAACGATGGAAGTTGGACCATTGATTTGCTGAACAGTGTGCAGGAACGGATGGATCTCCAGAGTTGCGAGATTGGCCACCCAAACGAGCGTGGGAAGATCGTTGATGAGGATGTAGCGAATGGGAGGACCGGGGGTTTCGCGGCGAGGCACGGGGACAGTCTTTACCCACGCCGGGGTGAATGCCGGGGCGTCCTTTTCATAAAAAGCCTCACCGAAAACTCCATCTGGGAAACGCTTCAGTGTGACGGGGCGATTTTTTAGATGTGGGAGCAGGTACTTGGAAATCTTGAGGTAATAATCGATTACCTTCGCCTTAGTGAACTTCGATCCCGGGTACAGCAGCTTATCGAGATTCGAGACTTCGATCTGCCTTTTCCCAACCGTTACTTGTTCTGTCTTTCGCGCCATTTAACCCTGGTGTAAACATCCGCTACGATTTGCTCGCTTTCGGAATTGCATAGCGAAGTTCGTGCCCAAGCGGTCCAAGGCTATGTGTAATTCCACGCGAACGGTCGTAACGGATGCAGCAGTTCGCTGTAATAAGGCATTAGCTAATTGAAAAACGCCGAAGGCGTTGCTTTAATACGCCGAAGGCGTTGGCTAATTTCAGCCCAGGGTTCGAGCGAAGCGAGAACCCTGGGACCATTACATAAAAAGCGCAGAAACCCTGAAAGGGTTCGCCAACTGACGAACCCTTTCAGGGTTGCATCGGCAAAGTATATCGTAACCCAAGGTTCTCGCTGCGCTTCGAACCCTGGGCTAAAATTAGCGAACGCCTTCGGCGTATTTCAAAGTGAACCAGAAATTATGTCCCAAGGTTCTCGCTGCGCTTCGAACCCTGGGCTAAAATTAGTCAATGCCTTCGGCGTATTTCAAAGTGAACCAGTTCGCTGTAGTACAAGACCTTGACTACGGCCTCACATTCTATTATTAAGGTCGCGACTGTTTCGCTCATTAACCCATCTGATTAGTCAGCCGATCCTGCAAAGGAGTCCCCCATGGCCGGCAAAGAAATTACTGTCGCTGTCGATTCAAGCACCAAACCAACTGCCGTAGCGTCCGGGAATGGGAACAAACCCAGTTCCGCTCAGCACGCGCTCATTCCCTCGCGCGATAGCAACATCATGAAGGAAGCGCTTGTGATCCTGCGCGGCGGTCAGGAAACGCCGCAGAGGATTCTGGAGCTAGCCACAAAACTGAAGGGTGAGCTGCGCTTCGGCTACGCCCGTCGATTATTGTTGCGCGCCAGTCAGCACAAGGACACCCCACTCGATCAGAAGCTGCGCGAGCAGATCTATCAACAGCTCGCTCTCTGTACATACAAAGATCAGGATTTGCCTGCCGACGAGAGGCTCGATCGTGCGCTCGAGATACTGCGGGAGATCGCGGATTTCGAAACCACGACAGTTCAGGAAACTCTCGGTTTGATCGCAGCGGTATACAAGCAGAGATGGGAGATTGACAATCAGCGGGAGCACCTGGAGCAGTCACTTATTTATTACTTGCGCGGTTACGAGCAAGGACCACGTAATGACCAGGGCTATACCGGAATCAATGCAGCGTTCATTCTTGATCGACTGGCGAATCTGGAAGAAGTGCAGGCGAAAAAAGCAGGTCGCAATATTATTGACAATGAGCGCCGGGACAAAGCGAGGTCAATTCGGGAAAAAATCGTCAAAGAAGTCGGATCATTAATTGACGATCCCGATCACAAAGCGCTCAATGATAAATGGTGGTACTACGCAGCCGTCGCCGAAGCCTATTTCGGACTGCAGAACTACGACGAAGCAGTTAAGTGGATACGTAACGGGCAGGCAGCCGCCGGACAAATTTATGAATGGGAACTCGAAACCTGCGCGCGTCAACTCGCCGGTATTGCGTGTCTTCAGCCAGATCGAGATCTGAGCGCAGCCTGGGACGCTCTCAAACGTGCGTTCGGCGCTGATGCCGCATCGCGCTCTGCTTTCACAGGAAAAGTCGGCCTGGCTTTGTCAGGTGGAGGTTTTCGCGCTTCGCTGTATCACATTGGCGTGCTTGCGCAACTCGCCGAGTTGGACCTGCTGCGCAAAGTCGAAGTCTTGTCCTGTGTCTCAGGCGGCTCGATCCTCGGCGCTCACTACTATCTAAAAGTACGTCACCTGCTGCAAACAAAGACCGACGCGGAGATCACTCGTGAAGACTACATTCAACTCGTCCACGAGATGATTGACGAGTTCATTGCCGGCGTGCAAAAGAATATTCGCACTCGGGTGGCAGTCAATCCATTTAAGAACTTCCGGATATTCTGGAGCAATGAGTACTCGCGAACATTCAGGATAGCGGAACTGTACGAGCAGCACCTTTATTCAAGAGTGAAGGATGACCACACCGAAGGCCCGCGCTGGCTGAATGAATTGACGATCGCACCCCAAACAAAAATAGACGGAGAAGTTTTCAACGACTCATCGTTTGCTCCGAAATATCAAAACTGGCGACGCGACGCGAAAGTGCCAATCCTCGTTCTCAACGCCGCTACACTCAACACAGGTCACACGTGGCAATTTACAGCGACCTGGATGGGCGAAGCGCCGGCGGGAATCGATAGCGAGATCGACGGCAACGAGCGGCTGCGTCGCATGTATTACGGAGACGCGCCTGAAGACCACCAGAAAATACGACTTGGTCAGGCTGCGGGCGCATCGGCGGCGGTCCCCGGGGTCTTTGCCCCGCTGACGTTTGACAATCTCTATCCGGATCGCATCATCCGGCTTGCGGACGGCGGTGTAGCCGACAACCAGGGTGTTGCCTCGTTGCTTGAACAGGATTGCAAGGTCATGCTCGTCAGCGATGCGAGCGGGCAAATGGAATCGCAGTCTGCCTCCAGCGCAAAAATCCTCGGAGTCTTGCTGCGTTCAAACAGTATCTTTCAGGCACGGATTCGTGAGGCTGAATATAACGATTTGAAAGGCCGTCGCCGTTCGAGCCTTCTGCGTGGCTTCATGTTCGTTCATCTGAAAGGCGATCTCAATGTGGATCCGGTCGATTGGATTGATTGTTTAGATCCTTACGATCCGCGCGACGACGTGCAACCGCTCTGGCGCCGTGATCGGTATACACGCTACGGCATTGCCAAAGACGTCCAGCAATTGCTTTCGGCGTTGCGGACTGATCTTGATTCTTTCTCGGAAGCGGAGGCCTACGCTTTAATGACCAGCGCGTACCGCATGACCGAGTTTCAAATCAAACAGGAAAAGTGCGTGGAAGACTTTGTTGAGACTGAGCAGAGTGAGCCTTGGAAGTTCCTGGAGATCGAAGATTATATGAGGGGTTCAGGTAAGGGAAACAAGTACCTGAAAAAACTGCTTACCGTAGGAGCCAGCGGCACCTTCAAAGTTTGGCAGATCGACCCGATACTGAAAAACCTCTTGCGTATCGCGTTAGTTGTAATCGCGGTGGCGATAATTGCGCTGATTTACTCCTGGTGGAATACACCTCTACCGGAGTCGCTCACGCAACGAGTAACTGATGTCACAACTGCATCAGTGACCGCCGTTAGTGGGTTAACCTTCCAGAAAGTTGTGAGCTACATTTATGACGCGGTCGTGATGATGCTCGTCTTTGGTCTCTTGGCCAAAGTCCTCACGACGCTGTTCGGCACATTCGTTTCTGAGCACGCCATCGGGTTAGTGCGCTGGAAAGACACTGTGCGACGAATAGCCATCGGGCTCATCATCAGCACGATCGGCTTCGTCGCTGCCGTGCTCCATGTTTACATCTTCGACAAACGATTCCTGAGTTTGGGCACCTTGCAGAAAGTCAAAGCCAGGGACAGGTAACCCGGAAGTTTTGCCACAAAGAGGCACAAAAGCACAAATTGACTCGATAACGATTTGTGTTTTTGTGCCTCTTTGTGGCGAGATATAAGTCTGGAGAGTGAGCCTTATTACTTCTGACGGGAGGATCGACATGTCTCTTTGGGGCCATTTGGAAGATAGATACGCTACACAACGTCCGCGAAAGCTGCTCGCGCTTGACGGCGGGGGCATTCGCGGTGTGCTTACGTTACAAGTCCTTATACGAATGGAAGAAATGCTTGCGGAGAAGAGCGGACAGGGTGAAAACTTTCGTCTCTGCAACTACTTCGACTACATCGGCGGCACCAGCACCGGCGCCATCATCGCCGCGGGTCTTGCCATCGGCAAATCAGCGCGCTTCCTCTCCGACTTCTATCAGGAAGTTGGACCAGCGATGTTTGAGAAGGCCTTCATCCTCCGCCGTCTCAAACACCTTTACAAAAGCGAGCCGCTGACAGAGAAGCTCAAGGAAGTGTTCGGCGCTGACACGACACTCGACTCCGACAAACTGAAGTGCCTGCTGCTCGTCGTTACACGTAACGTCACGACCGACTCGCCCTGGCCCATCAGCACTAATCCATACGCAAAGTACAACGCCCCTGACCGCGCCGATCGAAATACGCAGATCCCGCTTTGGCAACTCGTGCGTGCGAGCACGGCGGCGCCGGTGTTTTTCCCGCCCGAAGTCGTGCAGTGGGATGCAAACGATCCCTCGAAATCATTTCTTTTCGAGGATGGTGGCCTGACACCCTATAACAATCCGGCGTTTCTGATCGCGCGCATGGCAACTCATCCGGCGTACAAGCTCAGCTGGCCCACGGGTGAAAAGAAACTATTAGTGATGTCAATCGGAACAGGCTCCGCGCCCTCAGTCGATGCCGATGTTTACAGTGGTGGCAAAAACGCCTTCTCGAATCTCGTCAGTTTCCCCGGTGCGTTGATGTACGGCGCCGCAGTCGATCAGGACATCAACTGCCGTATTATCGGTCGCTGCGTGCATGGTGGTGAGTTCGATAGGGAACTCGGTCGTTGTGACACTGCGATCGATCGTGAAGTCGAAGACCTGGTCGATCGTACCGATCCTATTCCCGATGACTTAGGCCGGCAGTTTACTTACGCACGTTACAATGCAGAACTATCAAAGAAGTGGCTCGAGAAGCGTGGACTCGGAGATGTCGATCCCGCGAAAGTGTCCCAGCTCGATTCAATCGAGGCGATCCCTGATCTAATCCGCGTCGGACAGGCACTCGCGAAGGAAGTCAGTCTCGAACATTTCCGGCTCGATCATTTTAACCAGTTCTACCAGTGAAGTGAGGAGTAAACAACAATGCGAGCGTTCATCATCCGGCCGTTCGGCACGAAGAATGACATCAACTTCGACGAGGTTGAGAAAAAGCTGATCGATCCGGCGCTCAACCGGCTGGAGATCACGGGCCGGACGACGATGGAGATCCGGCGGCAGGGAAACATTCGTCTTGATATGTTTCAACGTTTGCTCACGGCCGATCTCGTGATCGCCGACATCTCAATCCAGAACGCGAATGTCTACTACGAGCTTGGCGTGCGTCACGCTTTGCGGGGTAAGCACACGTTTATGATTCGCGCGCGCGGCGCCGGCATCAAGACCGACGAGGTTCCCTTCGACATCAAGACCGATCGATATCTCACTTACGACGGTGTGGACCCGTCAGCGAGCGTTGAGGATTTGTATTTGGGCCTGCGAGAAACGATCAACTCCGAAGGAGACGACAGCCCGGTCTTTCAAATGCTGCCTGATCTCGACGAGCAGGATCGCTCGCGTTTTCTTCCGATTCCGCGCGATTATCGCGAGGAGGTTGAACGTGCAGCTCAGAAGAAGGAGCTTGGCGATCTGGAGTTGCTGGCCGCCGAGGCGCGCGGCTTTGACTGGGAGATCGAGGGACTGCGTCTGGTCGGCCGAGCGCAGTTTAATATGCAATCATTTGAGGGCGCGCGCGCGACGTGGGAAGCAGTACGCAAACAGTATCCTTTAGACATTGAGACGAATACGATGCTCGGCACGATCTATCAACGTCTCGGCGATCTGACCAGCTCGGATCAGGCATTAAAGCGCGTGCTCAGTCACGAGGGGCTTAAGAAAGAGGACCGCGCGGAAGTAGGCTCGTTGTTGGGTCGCAATGCAAAGTCCTGTTGGACCGGCGACTGGAGACAAGCCGCGACGTTACCCGATCGCCAGCGGCGCGCGCTTGTCTCGCCCTACCTCGATGAATCGCTTGAAGCTTACGAAGCGGCTTTCAAGGAAGATCTTAATCACTCCTACTCGGGCTTAAATACACTCGCGATGCTCACGATCCAGACTAAGTTAGCAGAGCTCATGCCCGACGTTTGGGCGGAACGGTTCGACGACGATGACAGCGCCGGGCGCGAGCTCAAATCGCGAAACACACAGATCCAAAAACTTTCGTCATCGACGGATCTGTCGCTGAAGGCAACTTCGGAACGTCTTAAACGGGAGCAGCGCACGGACGTTTGGGCGGAGATCGGTGATGCCGATCATTGTTTTCTCACTTCGAATAGACCGGCGAAAGTGTCGAGTGCTTACCGGAAAGCGCTTGTTGATGCGCCTGCGTTTGTGAGTGACGCACTGCGGCGTCAGGTCAGCCTATACCAGGATCTCGGCCTGCTTAAAGAGAATGTCGAAGCGGTTTTGAGCGTGCTCGAACCGGCTCCAGTGGTAACGGAGACCGCTTCTGTTCCACCGCGCGTGCTACTTTTTACTGGTCACAGGGTCGATGCTCCCGGACGTGCGGAGCCGAGGTTTCCGCCCGACAAGGTTGAGATTGCAAAACAAAAGATTGCTGAAGCTGTTGCCGCGGAACAACAGATCGCAGGGTGTATTGCTTACGGTATTGGGGGCTGTGCGAGTGGTGGCGACATTCTGTTCCACCAGGTTTGCGAAGCGATGAATATTCCGACTCGCATTTTCCTGGCAGTGCCGCGCGAGCTTTATATCCGCGAATCTGTAGCGGCAGCCGGTCCGCAGTGGATTGAAGAGTTCAATCGTCTCGTAAGATCGCGGCCGGTGCGAGTGCTATGTGAGTCGAAAGATCTGCCGCGCTGGCTTCAGGATAAACCTGATTACAACATCTGGCAGCGCAACAATCTCTGGAACCTGCACAACGCGCTCGCTGCGGTGGGCGGTGAGAATGTGACACTGATCGCGTTTTGGAACGGCGCGAGTGGTGACGGCGCCGGCGGCACGGCCGACATGGTCCAGAAAGCGCAGGAGCGCGGCGCCAAGATCATCATCCTCGACACGAAGAAGATCTTTGCTTAGCCACAAAAAGGCACAAAAAGCACAAAATATCTTTCGAAGAAAGTTCAGAGTTCAGCCTTCAGGCTGCGGTCTCGGGAGTTAAAGCTGCAAGCTAAAGCTTGAACTCTGAACTAAATCATTTTATGATTTTTGTGCCTTTTTGTGGCTACTTTTCGAAGACGTGGATTGAGTAACCTTGCGGCAGAGTAGGTTGTACCGTCTGCCAGACGTCCGGTGGTATTTCTCCTGCTTCGAATAACACTGCCTTCTCGACTACCGGAATCGTCTCAAGCTGGCGATAGCCATTCTTTAAAAACACGTCTTCGGGATTATCGATCGTGAATTTGAAAGTTGCGCCCATCCCGGTGAGCTTCTCATGAATCGTGCCGGCGTTCTTATCTAAAAACTCGCTCGTCATCAAATCGCAAATCAGTCGATGTCTTGGAAACAGATGGTCCAGTGCCTCGATTAAGTTTCCGATCGCTGCTTCTTCCAGATACATCAAGACGCCCTCCATCACGAGTGTCACCGGACTGCGACCCGAAAAAGCCGCGAGCTTTTGTGCGAGTGAGTCAGTAGCAAAATCGATCGACATGCGTTGGAGGTCGTTGTCACTGTTTGCAGCAGGCAGTCGCTCTTCTTTGTAAGTGATCACCTGGGGCTCGTCGAGCTCAATCCACGTTCCGCCTTTCAACCTGAACGCACGAGTATCGAAGCCCGCACCGATGATCACCACAATCAGATTCGGATTCGCAAGCAACTCCTCCCGCAATAGATCGTCGATGAGGCGATGACGCGCGACGTTGGAAATGTTCGGCCTCGTTTCGTCCTTGAACATTTCGAGGATCTGCAGGCCCTGCTCGTTCATGAAGACGTTTGCGTACGTGTCACCACAAACAGGCTGGTCGCGCTCAGCGTCCTGCATGCGCACGCCACAGCAATAAAAGGCAGTCTTTGAAATCGGTTTCATGCAGTCTAAGATATAGCGATTATGGCGCATGACCAAACAGACGAATCACTTCGAAAGCACGTGCTTTACCTTCTCAGAGGCGGCGGCGCTCATCTGTCATTCGACGATTTTGTCAGCAGCTTTCCGCCTGATCTATGCAACCGGCAGATTGAAGGATTGCCTTACACGCCCTGGCAGGTTCTGGAGCACATGCGCCGCGCGCAATGGGACATACTCGAGTTTAGCCGCTATCCAGACCACGTCTCACCGGAGTTTCCGAAAGGTTACTGGCCCAAGCCCGACGACCTTGGGAACCCGGCGTTGTGGCAACAGACAATCGATCAGTTTCGTATCGACCTGCAACAAATGGAAGCACTCGTCGAGGATTCATCAACCGATCTGCACGCGAAGATCCCGCACGGCGATGGGCAAACGATCCTGCGTGAAGCGCTTCTGATCGCGGATCACAACGCTTACCATCTCGGCGTGCTGGCAGTGATGGCTCGCATCGCCAAAACTACTTCTAAATAGATCAGCGTTCATCCGCGAAAACGTGCGGCTAAACTCACGCAATGTGATAAATTTCTCGGCCCATGGACAGGCCTGGGACTCACGAGCTTACTCAACTTCTCGAAGCGTGGAGCGACGGCGAGGATAAAGCCCTCGAAAAACTCGCGCCGCTCGTTCACGCCGAGCTCTACCGGCTCGCCAAGCGCTACATGAGCCGCGAGCGCCCGGACCATCTCTTGCAAACCTCCGCGCTCATCAACGAAGCATACGTCCGCTTGATCGACTGGAAAGCCGTGCGCTGGCAGAACCGCGCGCACTTCTTCGGCGTGGCCGCGCAAATAATGCGGCGCATCCTCGTCGACTTTGCACGACGCCGTCCACGTGTCGATAAAGACGTGGAAGCGATTCGCATGTCGCTCGATGCCGCGCTGACGATCTCGAGCGAACGAGAACCGGATCTGCTGGCGCTCGATGAAGCGTTAAAGACCCTTTCTGCGATTGACGAACGCAAGAGTCGTATCGTCGAGCTGCGTTTCTTTGGCGGACTGAGCGTTGACGAGACCGCGGAAGTCATGCACATGTCGTCCATCACCGTCATACGCGAGTGGAACAAAGCCAAAGCGTGGCTCTATCGCGAGCTCAGCCGTAACTAAAATGGACCGAGAGCTGTGGAAACAAGTTGACGCACTGCTCGAGCAGGCGCTCGAACAACCGCCCGAAGCGCGCGAAGCGTTTGTCGCAGCCGCAGCGCCGGACAATCCCGTCTTGCGCGATGAAGTGCTGAGTCTGCTGAAGGCCCAGTCGCAGGCGGCGAACTTCATGGAACGCTCAGCGATGAAAGTCGCGGCGCATGCGCTGGCGCAGGATTCAAGGATCACCACGATCGTTTCTACTCTCGCCGGCCAGGAGCTCGCGACTTACAAGATCGAAAAACTTTTGGGCGCGGGTGGCATGGGAGAAGTCTACCTCGCGCGCGATCTCAAGCTTGGTCGCATGGTCGCGCTCAAGGTTCTTCCGTTGCACTTCGTTGTCGATGCCGATCGATTGAGTCGCTTTCAACGTGAAGCGCGCGCGCTATCATCGTTGAATCATCCGAACCTCGTCACGATCTATGAAGTCGGCGAAGCTGCTGGTCTTCACTTCATCGCGATGGAGCTCGTCGAGGGCAAAACGCTATCGTTGCTGCGAGAAAAATTAAGTTTGAAAGAGCTGTTATCGATTGTTGCACAGGTTGCGGAAGCTCTGGGCGCTGCGCACCAGTCGGGGATCATTCATCGCGACGTTAAGCCTGACAACGTGATGGTCCGGCCTGACGGTTACGCGAAGGTGCTCGATTTCGGTCTCGTTAAGCTCGCTGAAGTTGAGCCTACTCCGGGAACAGCAGCAGAGACTAAGCTCGGCATCGCGATGGGCACGTTGGCTTACATGTCGCCGGAACAGGCGTCGGGCGAGACGGTGGACCATCGCACCGATATCTGGAGTCTTGGCGTCGTGCTATACGAGCTCTCGACGCGTCAAAAGCCTTTTACCGGCGAGTCGCGACAAGCCATCATCAACAGAATCCTTTCGGGACAACCAAGCCAGGCGATCACGATCGACGCCGGCCTTCCACCTGAGCTGGATACGATTCTCAGCAAAGCACTCGAAAAGGATCGTGAGCTTCGTTATCAAACGGCCTCCGATTTCCGTGCGGACCTGCGCCGCTTGCTGCGACAGATTGATTCGTCTCCCAGCGGATCGGGAGCGCATGTGGCAAGCCAGCTCGCGCGACGTCGCTGGCTTTGGCCCGTCCTCACAAGTCTCTTGATTCTGACGACGGCAATTTTTGCGTGGTCCGTGTGGCTGCGGGCTAAAGCAGTCACGACTGACTGGTCGCGCGCAGCACATGTGCAACTCACTAACGAACACGGCACCGAGTACTTTCCCAGTCTCGCACCCGACGGCAAGAGTTTCGTTTACGCAAGCGAACAGAACGGCAGCTTCGATCTGTTTGTGCAAAGAGTTGGCGGCAAGAACGCTACGCCCCTCACGCCAAACACGCCTTCCGATGAGATCGCGCCGGTGTTTTCACCGAACGGCGAGCGGATCGCTTTTCGATCGACTCGCGAGCCCGCTGGAGTTTATGTGATGGAAGCGGGCGGCGAGAATGTCAGGCTCGTCGTGGCTGGCTGTTATCACCCGTCATGGTCTCCTGATGGCCGCGAAATCGTTTGCAGCACGGCTGGTCGTGACGAACCGGCGACAAGGAACACCGTGCCCAGCGCGCTGTGGATCGCAAATGTTGAAACAGGCGACAAGCGTTTCCTTTGTGAGAACGATGCGATGCAGCCGTCGTGGTCGCCGAATGGAGATCGCATTGCGTTCTGGTTCATGCCTCCGAGTGCGGGCAGAAGCGACATCGCGACGATTTCGCGAAGCAGTGGCACGATTGAAGTAGTTACGAAAGATGCTTCGACGAATTGGAATCCGGTTTGGTCGCCGGACGGCAAGTTTCTTTACTTCGCCAGCGATCGCAGCGGCAACATGAGCTTTTGGCGAGTCGCGATCGACGAGAAGAGCGGGAAAGTGCAGAGTGAAGCGGAAGCTGTTTCCACTCCGGCAAATTTCAATCGTCACCTCGGCTTTTCGGCGAATGGCCGGCGAATGATCTACGTCCAGACTGATCAGCAGTCAAACATCCAGGGCCTCAACTTTAATACGAACACGGAGAAGGTTGCCGGTGAGCCGTTCTGGGTCACGCGCGGCGATCGACACATCGTGCGTCCCGAGCTCTCGCCTGACGGGACGCGGTTCGTGATGCGCGTGTCACGTCGTACACAGGACGACATCGTTGTCGTCAGTCGCGACGGCACGCAGTGGCGCGATCTTACTAACGACAAGGCTTTCGATCGTTATCCACGCTGGTCACCGGACGGGAAGAAAATTGCTTTCACTTCGGATCGTTGTGGTCGTTATGAGATCTGGATCCTCGACGCTGATGCGACGGATCTTCGTCAAGTCACGTTCGAGACTCGCGGTGATACTTCATTTCCGATCTGGTCTCCGGATGGTGCGCAGATTCTCTTCCGTAGTAACTTTGTGAACACGGTTTTGGAGGTGAATAAATCGTGGGCCGAGCAGGAGCTGCCAACGTTGCCACTGCCGCCCGATAACCAACGCTTTGTCGCGTGGGATTGGTCGCCCGACGGGAAGCGCGTGATTGGTAATCTGAGTGGTCCGCCCTCGGTTGTGGCGACCTACTCGTTTGAGACAAAGCAGTACGAAAAGCTCACGGAGTTCGGCGCCAGTGCGATGTGGCTGCCGGACAGCACGCGTTTTATTTTCTTGTTCGAGAAAAAGATTTATCTCGGCGACGTGAAGACAAAACGCATACGTGAAATCTTCTCAGCCGGTGAAAACGAGATCCGCAGTGTCGACATCTCACCCGACGGCAAGCTCCTCTACTACTCAGTCTACTCATCCGCAAGCGACATCTGGCTGTTGGATCTGGAGTGATGTACGAACCATCCACAGATTACACAGAATAAATTAATCTGTGTAATCTGTGGATGTCTTATTCAACCAAAACGTTTGTTGCTGAGCAAAATATCGAGGAATCCCCAGCGTCACCTGCGAAATCAAAGTGGACCCATCGAGTCTCATTCCTTACACGCGCACAAGTCGTGTCAGTCGCACTGCAAACAGATCAAGTAGCAAGCGCACGTAAAAGAGCATTGGCGGCAGCGAGTAGATCGAGTAATATCAGCGCCTCCCCAAGGCTGCGTTGCCAAAATTAGATAATCCACTTTTTTGGAGCTTGGACCATGACTACTACTCTCCGTCAAAAACTGATCCGTTTGCTGTCAGGCCTTGCAGTGCTCTTGCTGATCTCGTCTGCTGCAATTGCACAGCCTGCCACCGGCACAGTTAAAAAATTCTCCATCAAATCAACCGTCCTCGGCGAAGACAGAATTATCCTCGTGCGTACGCCGGTGGGATACGAGACTAACAAGGTAAGTTATCCGGTGCTGTACATGACCGACGGTGACGCTCACATGGGCCACACCGCCAGTACCATCGAATTCCTTACTCAAAACGGTCGCATCTCGGATTTGATCGTAGTCGGCGTCACGAACACTGACCGCACGCGAGATCTGACGCCGGCGAAGTCCAGTAACAAAAACCCGGCCGGCGAGCTGCAGTTTCCGACCAGCGGTGGTGCAGACAACTTCCTGAAGTTCTTCGAGACTGAGCTCATTCCCGAGATCGAGAAGGAATATCGTGTGCAACCGTATCGCATTCTCGCTGGACACTCGCTCGGCGGTCTATTCGCAATCCACGCGATGATCACCAAGACCGGGCTCTTCAATTCCTACGTCGCAGTTAGTCCTTCGCTGCAATGGGAGAACGACGAGGCTCTGAAACGCGTCGAAAACTTTTTGAAGAATCAGAAGGAAGCGAAAGTTACGCTGTTTGCGTCGATAGGCAATGAGCCGGGCCCAATCGGAGTCGACTTCGACAAGCTCAAAGACATGCTTGCGAAATCAAACATCAAGGGTTTCGAATGGCAAGCTGAGCGTATGAGTGATGAAGATCACGGATCGGTGGTGCTTCGCAGTCACTATTTTGGGTTGCGAAAGGTTTACGACGGTTGGCAGATGCCCAGGGATCCGGAGAGTGGTGCGCTCACCGGCGGCTTGAAGGGTGCTGACGCACATTACAAAAAGCTGAGCGAGAAATTCGGATATTCAGTTCCCACGCCGGAGAATCTCATCAATCAACTGGGTTACCAGCTTATATTCGAAGCTAAACCAGAAGAAGCGATCGCCGTATTCAAAGCGAATGTCGAACGTTATCCAGCGTCTGCGAACGTCTACGACAGTCTTGCTGAAGCATACGAGCGAGGCGGGCGCATCGAGCTCGCGGAACCGCTTTACGACAAGGCGCGCACTCTTGGCGAGCAGAACAACGATCCAAACACCGCGATCTACAAGACCAACTACGAACGAGCTCACACGAAACTCAAAGAGACGACCAAGAAACAGTAAAGTTTTGGCTCGCCAAAATAGAACGAGTCAGGAAGGAAAGAACAAGTCAGGAAGAGGGGCTTGCCCCCGCTGCTTCGCATTTCGACGAGCGGGGGCAAGCCCCTCTTCCTGACTTGTTCTATTGTCACGGGTCAAATTCTATTTAAACGGTTTTTGTAAGAGCCACGTCAGGATTGGATGTTCGAGTTCGAGGAGATGGTTAGTCGAGAACATGAAATCGACGTGCCTATACTCGCCCGAAAGACTCTCGCGAAAATTATCATCAGCGAGGGAATTTTTTTATCTGGGCGGGAAGGGTCGTGACGGGGAAGAGGGTAGCGGTTTCAGTGCCGGCGGCGACTTTGATTGTTTGTGAACCGGTGATGGATCGAGTTTGTTCGGGGATGGTCTTTTCATCAAGCAACAGGATGTGCTCACCGGGTGGCAGGTCGCCGATGATGAAATTACCTTTGTCATCCGTCAGCGTGTCACGGCCGCTACCAGTCACAACGCGCACGTCAGGCAACGGCTGTTCGCCCGCATCGAGACGTCCATTCTCATTAGTATCAAACCAGACGAGTCCACTGATGCGACCCGTGCGGACGACGCGAAAGTCAACAATAGCGTCTCGCGTCGACTCAATCATGATCTGCTGCTGAGTTTGGTCCAACAACGTCAGATCCGCACGCACAGACAGCAGATCGAGATATACGGCGTGTTCACCTCTGGCCACACTATCGATTCTAAAATTGCCGCCGTCATCTGAAACCACGTAACGGTTTCCGTCAACACGAACTCTCGCATTCGCCTGCGGCTGATCGACACCCGGATCATACCGTCCATTCAAATTCACATCCTGGTAAACGCGGCCGTAAACGGAGGCGTACGAGTTCAACTCCGCGAGGGGACCATTGATCGCGCGTTCGGCGCGTTTGTTAGAGAAAAATAGCCCGTGTAAAGAAAGGAGCGCGGTCGTACCGGTTTCCGTTCTCAGATAGCTGAATTGCAGCGTGCTGTTTCGCGGCAATTTAAGAAACGCTGAGAGATGTTGCGAAGTGTGAAAGGCCGCACTGTCGCTGCGTGTGTAGCCAAGCCCGCCACTGAAGCTAAGGTGATTATTAAACAGGTTCGACATCTGCCACGTTGCGATGCCACTCAGAAATCCGCGACTGCCTAACGACTGGCTCACCTCGAGCGTATTCGATTCATTGATCTTGATATTCCCGCCGGCCTGCACGTTGAGAACGCTGTCGCCGAATGTCTTGACGCGCGAGCCGTTAACAAACATGTACCAGCGTTGAAATTTCTTCGTCGCGGTAATCAACGTGAAGGCGGAGTTTCGCAATTGCTCGTTACCGCTCTGTGTGTGAGAGATAAAGAGTGACGGCATTGTATTGTCGGGCGCGAGACTCACGGTCGCAGTTATGTAGCGATTGAATTGGCCCAATCTTCCGGGTGTGGTCGCGGAACTCGCGTTGACGGCTGCTGTGACCCAGCGTCGCGGTTGCCAGCTCAGTCCTGCCGCAGTGAGGCTGGTAGGCTGGTGCAGTCCGCTTTGCGGGCTGAGGAAAGTTGGGCCAACGTAAGTATACCGGCCCTGCGCGATTAGCTGATCCGTGAGGCGATACGAACCCGTGAGATTGAGCGCTATCTCCGAGCCGTTTACCTGAGCTCCATTACGATCGATTCCCGAGAATTGGCCCACCGCGACATCCGCTTCGAGACGATTAAGACCGGACATGTACTTCACGCCGCCCGTGAGCGTATTGCCTTTGCGATTCGAGCGGTCGAAGTGCATGGCGCCGGCGGAAAACGTGAATTCTGGTTGACGTGGACCATAGGTAGCCGTAGTCGCAAGAGCGCCAAAGATCTTCGTGTCGTACCGGACGGCAAGTGCTGAGAACGGATTCCGTGTGAGGCCATCAAGCGTAGGTGTGAGCGTCTCGGAGATTCCTGAAGTTGTTTGCCCGCCAAAAAAATCAAGTCGCACGCGATGAAAAGGCAGTTGGACGAGGCCACCGCGCACGGCGGCGGTTTGGAATGTCAGGTCTGTGCCCGTACCGAATTCACCAACAACAAAGCTTTGACCGTTAGGACGATCCAGCCTGACAGTCCCGCCCAGGAGATTCCCACGAGACGAGTTGAACGGTGTGCTGACTGAAGAGTTGGCAAGAAAACTCAACCTCGCGTCACCGACGCGACCAGTGCCGCGCAGCACAAGACTGTGATCGCCTGAGGTCGTGTAGTAACTGAAGTTGTAGTCGTATTCGATCTGAAAGATCTGCCACGGCGCATGTTTGCCTCCGGTGCGAATCGTGTCAGCCTGGACGCCTTTGCGACTAATCACGATTGCCTGACTTTCATCGCGTCGCACGACGACATCGAGCAGTGCGGCGACGATCTCGGCCGGCAGCATGAGCTCGTTCGGCGTGGGCGGGAAGACCAGGTCTGCCGTGCCGGAGATAGTGAGAATAAGACCGCCATTCTCACGTACTTCACTCAGGGGAGCGTTGAAAACCGCGGTCGTGCCGTTTTGACGACGAATCGTCACGATGCGCTGTGTTGAATCGGAGCTGAGCGTGTCGCCGAGTGCCTGGGCCACAGTGGCAACTGGCAGAAACAGTCGTCCACCGCGCAATTGCGCCGCACTGTTTGGACCGACGAGGGCGCGTTCGTTAACTATGATTACTGAGTTTTCCTGGGCGGAAGCTTTAGCCACAAAAAGGCACAAAAAGCACAAAATGCCTAAGAAAGATACTATGTGCTTTTTGTGCCTTTTTGTGGCTAACATGCTTTTTCCTAGAAGCGGGCGGATATTGAGTGTGTTATAAGACTCAGAATCTAACTCAGGAGTTCTCACTAGATGCTGAGGTGTCGTGTACTCACGCTCATTGCTATCGGGATTTTTGTACCTGCTGGTGTGAAAGCCCAGTCCTCTGTGACGCTGAGAGCCACCGTCAGCGAAACTGTTAGTATTTCCGCCCTTCCGAATTCGATTGGTGCTGACGTGGTAAGCATCGGCAATACGGTTCGAGTAACGTTGTCCGGCACTGACTCTCCAGTTATTAGGGTGCCTTTGCTGGTCCGTTCAAATAGCGGTTTCAAAATTTCTGCTATTCTCGAATCAAAACCAGCAGTGTTGACTCAACTCTCGGTGGAAGACGTGCGGGCAACGGGAAGGTTAGTGTCTCCGCAGTTTGTTAATACGCTGGACATCAAGTCGTACGTTGATCCGGATATTTCTCAGCCCTTGCTCGTTGCGAGTGGACCACGCATTTCCATTGGCGGCACTCTTCATTCCCCAGACAACGCATTGGAAATCACGCTGCTTATTTGTTGGAAACCGGAACTGTCGCGCGAGCCGGTCCATTTAACGCTGGCTGCGACGCCGGAATCACTAATTCCGTAACGCCTTCTGTCGGTCTACTGCCGTCCTGAAAATCCACGCGGTATTTCACCGTGTAAGTGCCCGGCGCGAGTCGCGATTCGAGCACGAGCGGTTGCACCAGCTCCGCCCCACCAAGCAACGGTAACGATTCTTTTTGCGGCAGCTCCGCGACGGCAATGCCTGCCTTGTCCGTGACCTGCAACGAAGTAAGCGGACGAATCACGCTGTTGCCGGTGTTTTTGAGCAGGGGAGTCACGAGAATCTGATCGTCCTTCGTTTCAGCACGCAGACTTTCCAACGATCCCTGGCGACGCAGTTGCGGCACCTTGATATAGAAAACAGCCCCCATCCGGTATCGAATCACCATCTGCCGGCGATTCTCGTTGAGCTTGATGTTGTCAGGTCGCTGCTCGACGATCAGCGCCGTCAGGTGATCGCCCGGAGTGGCGTCTTTCGGTACCGAAACAGTGACTCTGATCGCATGTAGATTTCCCGGCGTTACGGTTGTTTCAGCCGGGCTGTAGATCAACCACGGGCTTGCCGAGTTGGGTAACGTGTTGGCTCTTTCAAATTTCACCTGGCCGTCGCGATCGATGGTCCAATCATTCAAGCTCGCAACGATGCGCACCGGTTGTGAGTTTTCCGAGGTCGCGTGGTAATCGAGATTAACGACCACGGTTGTTTCCGTGCCGGGTTGCATTTCGAGCTCGAGTCGTGCCGGAGCTAGTGAAATGCCATTGCCCGAGGGTTTCGGCGCGTCGGGAACCTGCGCGCTCACGCAAACCACTGTGACAAATAACAGGATCAGAATTGCTGTTAACTTATTTGCAGGCGACATCGATCTGAAAACCTTTCAGCAGGGAACGTTGGGACCTGGCGAAATCGTGAAGATAAGCGTTGCGGAAGAGACTCCAGCGGCGAAAAACTGAGGTGTCAGAGCGAAGACAGCGTCAAAAACATATCCGTCGCTTTGCTGGCGCTTGATGCTGTTGTTCTTTGAAAGCTCCGGACCGCTGAGGATGATGGTCGAGCCGGATATGTTGGCCAGCGATGATGCGTAGGTTACCCGGCCACTACCTCCGACGGTAGCGCTAAGCGCGGGATCGTTGGCGAAAGGTGAACGAATGATATGCGTGCTCTGGTTGCAATCCTGCCCGGCGCCGCCCAGTTTGCGAATATTCGTGAGACCAAAACCGATATCTGACGCTTGCAGCGCCTGGACGTTGCCGTTGATGAGACCACTCACTGAAACCGTAACCTGGTATGGTTGATTACTACGCAGCGCGATCGGAACAACCACTTTCACGATCGAATTCGTGTTGAGCGGCGAGACCTCACCGAAATCCACAGTCACGATCAAATCATTCAAAACACTCGCACTGCCGGTGACAGACCCGTTCACCGCGCCCGTGATGGTCGCTTGTCCACCACTGCTGATATCCAGCGCTTGCGCGCATATCGTTTGGGCGACAGCGATGAGAATCAGGGCAGTGAAAAGTGAGAATGTGAAATGACGTAAACGCATTATGGTGCGGTCACGGTGAATGTGACGGAGATCGTCGTGGTTCCGTTTTCGAAAAACTGAGGCTTCACCGCGAAGAACGCAGGCACGGTTAGTCCATTCGTATTGCTGCGTGGCACGGCGTTCATGATGATGGGACCACTGAGCGCCGTCGTGGCTGAAGAGAAAGCGTTGAGATTCGATCTGACAGCGGTGAATTCGTAGCGGCCGGTGGTTCCGTTCACGGATCCGTTGGCGACCAAAGTCGGATCGCCGGAAGTTGCGTTTGTGTCCGCGCCCGCGTTCACGCCCAGTCCCGTTCGCGACACCGTTCCGAGGCCGAAGCCCACATCGGAGGCGACGATTCTGCTCGCCGTCGCGCCGGAGCTGGTCACTGTTGCGGCCATCGACAACACGTAAGCCGCATTGCTGCGGAGCTTGAGTGGCACTTGCGCCGTCACGAAGCTGTTGGTGTTGCTTGGCCCAAGCTCACCCAGATTGATCGACACGGCGAGAGGAGAGTTGTTTACGCCGTCAGTTGTCACACCACCACCTGAGTTACCAGTGAGAGTGACGGCGCCACCTGAGTTGATCTCGACGAATTTCGATACCGTTGCGCTCATCGTGACGGTTCCGGACGTGGACTGTCCTAAACACGTAACAGCAGAAACAACGAACAGCGCAACGAGCAGTATTGATCTGATGGATATTTTACGGGGCATTTTGATTGTCCTTAGGAGAGGGGGATATGGTTATCCGGCCGTCAATCAGGAGACTGACGGCCGGCGCCACTTGATGTAGGGGAAAGCGTTAAGAATTACAGCGCTACGACGGTGAACTGAGCGGTGATCGTGATCGCCGGAGCGGGATCGAAGAACTGCGGCTTGACAGCGAAGATCGCCGGGAACGTCAAGCTCGTGGCACTGCTGGCGGCAACTGCCTGGTTAACGCGGGGTCCAGTCAAAACTGCGCCTGATACAGCATAGGCGCCGAGAGTTGAGTTTGCGCCAGCAAACACCCAGCGGCCATTGGCATCCGTGCTGCCACCGACGGTCGGGTCACCCGGAGTAGCGTTGGTGTCTACGCCTGCCGCGAGGTTCGCGGGTCGTGCGGCCGGGGTCAAACCGAAGCCGACGTCTGTATCTTTCAGACTGAAGCTGGTCGCACCCGCACCGGCAACGCTGCTAACCATGT
>Ga0126311_10000314_pt1 | contig 23246 bp, 26 predicted proteins | sample Plot61_FD_92539 | JGI IMG/M metagenome (GOLD analysis project Ga0126311, IMG submission 92539) | Serpentine soil microbial communities from UC McLaughlin Reserve, CA, USA - Plot61 | ecosystem: Environmental > Terrestrial > Soil > Grasslands | place: USA: UC McLaughlin Reserve, Lake County... | reverse complement strand
TTTTATTATCCTTAACTTTTAGATTACTCATGAGATCTGCTAGAATCGTAAAAACCAAAAATCCTCTTGTTATTGAAGCTAGACCTGGCCCGAAGCCAAAGAATTCTCGAGTTTTAGTTAGAGTAAAAGATGCTAGAATTTGCCATAGTGATTTGCATCTATGAGGAGGGAGGTTATATGGGGACGCGAGGTTAATTTATGAAGATAGAAGATCGGGGGAGTCACATTCCCTTTAACCCCTGGCCATTAGGTTTCAGTAGTAGTTGAAGATAAAGGAGAATCCGTACTACAGTTTCAAAAAGGGGACAAAGTCTTAATATATCCTCGGATTGGTGATGAATTTTGTCATTCTTGTAAAGATGGTGATGAACACTTAGGCGAATCACCTAAAACTCTCGGAATATATCAAGATGGTGGATATGCAGATTTAATTTTAGTTCCAAATTATAAGCATCTTATTAAACTAGAAGTTATAGATTTTAACTCATCTGCAGCTCTTGCACGTTCAGATTTAACAGCATATACTTCAATCAAAAATTCCTTAGCAATGCCAGGAGAAAATCTTTTAATTATTAGTGCTGGAGGGTTAGGACTTGTGGCAGTTCAGATCGCCAAAGCAATTACGAACTCCAATATTCTAATTATGGATGTAGATGACAAAAAATTAAAAGAGGCAAACAAGTTAGACGCAGATATTTCAATAAATTTCTCTTTCTTCCGACCCAGTCAAGACAGTAAAAAATTTAACCAATGGAAAGGGATGCGAAGTTTTAGTAGATTTTGTAAATAATAAAACCAAACAGGTCCAATTGTTATTGAAGTCTTAAGAAAAAGAGGGCGTGATATTATGTTAGGACTTTTTGAAGGATCATTAGAAAATTAAATTTGCCACTTGTTCATCTTAGAGCGTTTAATATTACATGTGCATACACACATACATATAATGATTTAGTTGAAGTGGTAGGTTTAGTTAAAAAAGGGAAAATTAATTCAGAAGTTTCAAAACATTCAAAATAGAAGAGGCTAATCAAGCATTAGAGGACTTGAAATCATAAAATTGTAGGGAGAGCTATTTTTAATCCATGAACTGTGTATCCCGCGAGCAGGATTTGCTCCATAATAACCATATAGTTATTTTGTTTGAGCCTGCGACAATTCGGTTTCTGCTAAATGTGAGCCTGATAGGCTGAAAATACGGTTAGCTAAATAAGCCAACTACTACAGCCGAAAGCTCTACCAGGCTGAGCTATCGCGGGATAAATCGATTGAGATATTTATTATATATAATTGTGTCTCAAAAGAAAGATAACACAACCATCACTATAAGAGATATTTTGAAATGTTTAATGAAGAATAAGATATTATCATATCAGCACCAGAACGTTTAAGCGATGCGATCAAGTTTAAAATAAACCAAGTTTCGTCCAATAAGCCAAATCTAGCGGCTGCTTTTATCATAGAATATTCTCCTGACACCACCTGAACAACTAATGGTAACTTACAAATTTTTTTAATTCTATATATTAGGTCAAGAGATGACATTGCTGGTTTGATCATAACCATATTTGACCCTTCATAAATATCCATTTCGATTTCTCTTTCTATTTGTCGTGGATTATAGAATGGTACCTGATATGTAGATTTATCTATTTCATTGGCAGATATATGAAAAAAAGTTTCAGATCTGAATGGTTTGTACAAGGAAGAAGATTGTTTTGCAGAAAAAGAGAGAATTTTTATTTTCTTATAACCATTAGTGTCTAGTTTTTCTTTGATTCTTTGAACTTGTCCATCCATCATGGAGGAAGGAGCCACAATATCTACTCCTGACATTGCATGACTTAGTGCAATATCGGATAATAGTTCAATTGTCAAGTCGTTAACAACAACGTTTTTACCCTTTTCTAATAATCCACAATGACCAGTCTTATTATATTGACAGATACATACATCAGTTATAGTAGTAATTTTGGTTCCAAAATTTGAATTTATCAATCTCAAAGCTTTTTGTACTATGCCATTGTTGGAAGATGCTGAAGTAGCCATATTATTTCGTAGTCGTGGTATCCCAAAAAGTATCACAGAATGTATTCCACTTTCAACAATTTTTTCCAAGGATTGGACAAGATCTTTATATGGAACTTTAAAAAATCCTGGCATCACATTTAATTCTTGAAATTTATCATTTTCATCAACAAATAAGGGAAAAATCATATCCTTTTTACATAAACCATAGCTTTTTGAAAATTCATAATAATTATCTTTATCATCTAGCATTTTTTTCTTTTCAATTATTGTTCCATGAAATCTAATCATTTATTATTTGAATTTTTCATAGTATCATCATCGTCATTGTTTAATGTCCATGGAAACCATCTACCAATAATCTTTCCCCAGTCAATTCGGAGATATAAAAAAATTATCAATATTAATATGCTAATACTAACCCCCACACCTATATACAGATAAATAGGATCTGTATTTTCGGAAGTCAATACTTCGACAACGGGTCTGCCTAAAAGGACACTACCAAATACAATAAACTCATTAAGAATGAACTTTCCTGAAAGAGTAGCTATAGCAAATTTGGCTGGATTGTATTTTGCTAAGCCAAGGGGAATATAAACAATGTCGTCAGGAATTGGAGTCAATGCTGCAGCAAAGGCACCCGGCCAACCATATTTAGACAAAAGTTTTTGGAGGGGAAGCATTCTTTTTTTCGTTTTAGAGCTTAATATATTTCGTCCGTAGTAGCTTACGTAAAAAATTATTAATTTAGCTATGACTGCGCCGACTGCACTAAAAAGAGAAACCAAATGTGGATCAAGGTTTTGGTTAATGCCTGCAGTAAATAATACAGGGAAATAAGGAACAGGGATAAATACAATGATACTAGCAAAAAACGTAATAATTAAGATTCCGAAATATCTCCCTACGTTTCCATACTCTTCATATCCTCCGTCAAAAAAAGTGAGTATATCATTAATGCCATCCAAATATTGAGACTCCTCTCTGTTTATATTTTGAGTAATTTAAGTCAATAATTTTAATTAAATATCCAGGAAATGGAATTATAATTTACAGGAATCATGTTAGAACTCAAGAAAGTAAATTCGTTAATATGATTTAGCAAATATTACTGTCTTATTAGAATGTTCATTACAATAGATACATTTGTTCTCTAAGGTATAGTTCTCAAAGGGAATCAGACGGATATCGGCACCTGTCTCATTTTTTATGCTATTTTCACATTCTTCTTTTTCACACCAATCTGCTAAGATAAAACCTCCCTTTTCATTTAAGATTTTCTTCATTTCGTCATAGTTCGAAATTTTTATGATACTATTATCGAGCATAGTCTTAGCCTTTTCAAATAAGGATTTTTGGATTTGATGTAAATAAACATGTACAGAATTACTACAGGTTTCTCTTTTAATTAGACTTTTTTCCCCTGTATCTCTCCTAACAATCTCTAAATTTCTATTATTTATGTCTCGTAACCCAATATTGATTCTCAGCGGTACTCCTTTAATCTCCCAATCATTGAATTTCCATCCTGCGGTATATCCTTCTCTATCATCAAAAATAACCCTGAAACCTAGATTATTTAGTTCAACAAATAGTTTTTTAGATTCTTCAATAACTATATCTCGGTCTTTATTCTTAAAGATAGGCACTATCACCAATTGAATCGGAGCAATATTTGGCGGTAAAATTATTCCTTTATTGTCACCATGAATCATAATCAATGCTCCTATCACTCTCCAAGAAATTCCCCATGAGGTTTGCCAAGCAAAATACTGTTTAGAATCTCTGCCTAGAAAACGAATTTCAAATGGCTTTGAAAAATTCTGACCTAGATTATGAGAAGTAGCCATTTGTAATGCTTTTCCATCAGGCATCAATGATTCGAGGGTGTTAGTATAGACAGCTCCGACAAATTTTTCTTTATCGCTTTTGCGTCCTTTGAGAATTGGAATAGCCAGCAAGTTTTCTAAAATACAATGGTAATAGTTAAGGATCAACAGAACTTCTTCTTCAGCTTCTTTTTGATTTTCATGGACAGTATGTCCTTCTTGCCACAGAAATTCAGAGTTTCTAATAAAAGGTTTAGTAGCTTTAATTTCAGCACGTAATGCTGAATTCCAAAAATTCATTTTCAAAGGAAGATCCCTATAACTCATTATCCATTTAGAAAATATTTGATAGGCGAGAGTTTCTGAAGTGGGGCGTACCGCTAACTTGTCAGTTAAATTAGTCTCTCCTGCTTTCGTGACCCAAAACACCTCTGGAGTAAATCCTTTAAAATGGTCTTTCTCTTTAGCTAAGAGATTTTCTGGGATAAGAATAGGTAAGAAGCCATTTTGATGTCCTGATTCCTTTAATTTTTTATCTAAAGATTCCGTTATAATTTCCCATATTCTATATCCGTATGGTTTAAGTACAATGAATCCTTTAACAGGCGAATAATCGATTAACCCGGCTTTGGTCACTAATTGTGTATACCATTCACTAAAATCAACTTCTTTTCTAGTTGTTATTCCAATCTCTTTTTGTTCTGTCAAAAAAATCCCTTATAATGAATCTAATAGTTATAATGGCTCACCACGACAATAAACCTGTCCAGATATCCTACTATGAAAATTCTTGCATACATAACAGGGGATAAATGATATTTCTCTTTGAAGAACAGGACAATCTACAGACTCCATTTTCATTCTTTTTAGCATTTTAGGACTAACGCCTTTTAATTTAAGTTTTCCTTTTTCATCCATCATTCCAATACTCTTTAATTCATTTTTGACCTCATCGCTAAGTCGTGTGGCTGTATCCGATAACTTAATTGGCACTATGAATTTTGTATTGGTCTCAGTTAGAGAATTAGGTTCACTCATATATTCATATACTATTGATATAATATATGATGTTTCCTATCTCCCATAAAAATTAAAGATAAATTACTTTACTAATTGATATAATAATGATGAATTCAGAAACTTCTTTTTCGATTAAAGACGGCTCCATATCTGAAATTCTGGAAAGATATCAAACTAAAATGACTCTTTCTAAAGATGATGCTCTTGCCCTTTTGGAATCTAATGACATCCTATCTATATTTAAACTTTCAGCCTCTTTAAAAACAAGGTTTAAAAAAGATATTATTACTTATTCTAGGAAAATCTTTATTAATATAACAAATTTGTGTAGAGATTATTGTTCTTATTGTACCTATAGAAAAAATCCAATGGAATCATCTTCAATTATGATGAAACCGGCTGAAGTGCTTCATTTATCTAAAATTGGAAAAAAATACAACTGTACTGAAGCGTTGATTGTTGCAGGAGAAAGACCCGAAGAGAGATATACAGAAGCAAAATTATGGCTAAGGCAATTGGGCTATTCTTCTCTCGTAGAATATGTAATTGATATATCTGAAAAAATTGTAAAAGATACCGGCTTATTACCTCATTCTAATCTTGGTATTATTACAAAAGAAGAAATGAAATTGCTAAAGGTGTTTAATGTAAGTCTTGGCTTGATGCTTGAATCTTCTAGTGAAAAATTGCTAGAAAAGGGCATGTCCCATGAATTTGCACCCAGTAAAAACCCTAGGAAGAGGATCGAGGTAATTAAGAACGCGGGGAAAATGAAAATTCCCTTAACTACTGGCCTACTTATAGGGATTGGGGAAACTAGAGAAGAAATAATAAATGATTTGTTTCTTTTAAAAAGTATCAATAATGAATTTGAGAACATTCAGGAAATAATTTTGCAGAATTTTCAGCCTAAAAGAAATACTAGAATGGAAGCTTTTCCTTCTCCTAATAATGACTATTTCTTAAAAATAGTTTCAATTGCAAGATTAATCCTGCCGGATATGAATATTCAAATTCCTCCTAACCTATCTCCCAAAAGTTTTAGTTCTTTCATAGATGCAGGCATTAATGATTGGGGAGGAATTTCTCCTGTAACAGTCGATCATGTAAATCCTGAATTTCCATGGCCAAAGATAGAAGAGCTAAAAAATATCACTGAATCAAAGCATCAGCGGCTTAGGGCAAGATTACCCGTCTATCCAGAATTTATAGACAAACAGGACTTTATTTCTTCTCATTTACGAAATTATGTAGAAAACTTTATTGGCTTAGATGGATTAGTGAAAGAGGAACATTTAGTTGAATTTAGATAGTATAATAAAAAACATCGATCCGGTTATTTCCGATATATTGAATAGAGTAATTGATGGAAATCACATATCAGAAGATGAAACTACAGAACTATTCAATTCTACCGGAATCGAATTGAATTTAATTGTAATTGTTGCTAATCATCTTTGTAAAAGAAAAAAAAGAGATATTGTAACATATGTTATAAATCGAAATATAAATTTTACAAATGTTTGTATCAAAAGATGTGGTTTTTGTGCGTTTAGTAGAGACTTTAGAGAAGAAGAAGGATACGTTTTACCTATTGCAGAAATAGTAAGAAGAGCAAAAGAAGCTGAAAAATTTGGTGCTACCGAGGTTTGTATTCAAGCAGGACTTCCTCCAAGAATGGATGGCATGTTATATGTCGATATATGTAATGCTATTAAAAAGGAGATACCTGATATTCATATTCATGCTTTTTCACCTGAGGAAATTCTATACGGGGCAAAAAGATCTGGTATCGCAGTGGAAGATTATTTAAAAATGCTTAAAGAAGCAGGCTTAGGAAGTATACCTGGTACTGCTGCTGAAATATTAGATCAGGAAATAAGAGACAAAATTTCCCCAGGTAGAATTGGTGTAGAAGACTGGATAAAAGTAGTTAAATGTGCTCATTCACTTGGAATTACTTCCACCTCTACTATTATGTATGGTCATATAGAAACTTATAAACATATTACCAAACATCTAAGTATACTCAAAAAAATTCAGAAAGAAACTAGAGGATTTACAGAATTTGTCCCTTTGAGTTTCGTACATAATGAGGCACCAATGTATAATAGAAATCTCATTGATGGTATTAGAAATGGACCTACTGGAGGTGAAGTCTTAAAAATGCATGCAATTGCAAGAATTTTTTTTAATAACCTAATTGACAATATCCAAGTTTCATGGGTAAAGGAAGGACCACGCATGGGACAGATCTTATTGGATGCAGGCGCTAACGATTTTGGTGGAACATTAATCAATGAAAGCATTTCAACATCCGCTGGAGCCTCTTTTGGACAGCTATTAAAACCTAAAGATATTAGAAATATAATACATACAGTGGGCAAAATACCCGCTCAACGTAAGTCCAACTATCAAATTATCAAAACATTTTCAAATGATGATTATTTTGATAATGAATTACTAGATATGTCTGATTCGCAGGATTTTGGATCATATCAAGAATTAATAAAAATGGATCGCTTTAGGTTCAAAAAAACCTGACCTAGGGTAGGTGAACCAATTTTTACATTTGTTTTATTGGTAAGATTTATCAATAGTAAAACATGACCATTAACTCTGTATCTATTAATGTCAAATACCATTGAAAAGACTTTAAAATGGAAAACATTGGAGCACAATGGAGTAGCTTTTCCTCCTGATCATATTTTAAAAGGATTAAGCATTAAGATAAAGAATGAAAGAATAGCTCTAAATCATGAACAAGAAGAAATAGTCTATGCTTGGGCAAAAAAGAAAGATACTCATTATATTAAAGATGCTATTTTTCAAAATAATTTCTTAAAGGATTTTAAAAAAATATTACCGAATAGGTTCCAAAATACAAATAACATAGATGAAATTGATTTTTCAGAAGCATTTACACTAGTAGATGATGAACTTAAACTCAAAATAAGAGAAAAAGACAAAATACAAAATTTAAGTAGAGAAGATAAAAAGAAGTTGATAGATAAAAAAAAACAAGAAAGAGAAAGACTAAAGAACTTTTATGGAAGAGCATATGTTGATGGGTTAGAAGTTGAAGTTGCCAATTGGTTAGTTGAGCCACCAGGTTTATTCATGGGTCGAGGATTACATCCCCTCAGAGGAAGATGGAAACCAAGAGTAACACCTCAAGATGTTGTGTTGAATTTAGGGGAAGATGCACCAGTTCCTGAAGGCGCATGGAAAAATATTGTTCATGATCATTCATCAACTTGGCTAGCTACATGGACTGAAAAATTAACTGATAAAAGAAAATATGTATGGTTACATGATTCAGCATTTCTCAGACAAAATATTGATAAAGAAAAATATGATAAAGCGAAAAATCTTGAAAAATATGCCTTTAAAATTCAAAAAGAAATTATAAATAAAATGATTAATTCTAGGGATTTAAATCAGCGCAAAATAGCAACTGTTTGTTATTTAATACTTAAATTAGCAATGAGGGTAGGGGATGAAAAAGATAAAGATGAAGCAGACACAGTTGGTGCGTCCACCTTGAGAATTGAACACATCAAATTTCCTGAAAGAGATAATAAGAAATTCATTGAACTGAATTTTCTTGGAAAAGATAGTGTCCCATGGCAAAAAACAGTAGAAATAAATTCTGAAGACACAAAAGCGTTATATCAGAATATCCAATTATTTACTAAAGATAAAGGACACAATAGTGAAATATTTGATAATATAAATTCCTCAAAGGTTAATGCATTTTTAAGAAAAATAGATCCTAAAAATGTTCCAGGCCTAACGGCAAAGGTATTTAGGACCTATCTTGCAACGAAAATAGTAAAAGAATCATTAAAAAATCCACCTCTTGATGTTAATAAAAAATCTTCAGAGCCTATAAAAATTTATGTAGCCAAAATTGCAAATTTAAAAGCAGCGATTGCTTGTAACCATAAAAAAGGAATTGACCCCAATAACCCTGCTAGTAAAAAAGCATTAGAAAAATTTACAGAATCAGTAACAAAAAAGGAAGAGGCTATTGAAAAAATAAGAAACGATATATTGTCTAATAAATGGAAAACAGAAAAACAGAAAGAAAAACTAATATCCAGAATGGAGAAGATTCAGTACCAATTAAAACTACAAAAAGAAACCCGAGATTATAATTTAGGTACGTCTTTAAGAAATTATATTGATCCAAGAATCATGAAAATCTGGTTAGATGATGTAGAATTAGATTGGAAAAAGGTATATACTTCTACCTTACAGAGGAAATTTAAATGGATTGAATTATCAAAAAACTAATCAATTTCTTATTAAAATTCAAATACTCAATTGTGTTTTAAAATAAAAATATCCAAAGTTGTTATGGAATTATTATCTTCTTATAATATCAAACTATTTATGAGAAATTTGAATATTAATAGAATATATATCACATTTGGAATAACAGGAATGAAACGCTGCTGAGCTTGCCGGAGTGGCTCAGCTTGGTTAGAGCGTTCGACTCATAATCGAAAGGTCGCGGGCTCGAATCCCGCCTCCGGCATTAAGTCCTCTCTCAATTTCATTTTCTCGAAGAAAATATAAAAAAAATTATAGAAACAACAAAGATGCAAATTTAAAAATTTGAAAGCAAAACATACTGTAATAACTACTATCACAAATTCTTAAATTACCCCTTGGTAAATGAGATGGTTACAATATAAAAAAGATTAGATTGTCCATTTGTATATTTAGATATCACATTGCAAATCAGGAATAAAAAAGAAATCGAGAGGTCATATTATTTATATAACTATACTAGTAGATATCGAAAATGCGATGGCTGAAATGATAAGACCACAAAGTAAAACATTTGTATTATTAATCTTCGTATTCATAACTTTGTCATTTTTAGTTACTTTTAAAGCGACAAATTACATTGATAATTTGATATCTAATCTTTTTTTTCAATTGGGAGGAGATCCTAGTTTAGATATGTTTATGATTATTGTTTCTTCAACGGGTGACTTATTTACTATGGTGATTGTTGGAATGATTTTAACTATAATAAGGAGAACAAGAAAAATTGGACTCATTTTCCTAATATCAATTGTAGTACTATCTATATCAATAATTTATCTGAAACCGTTAATAAATCGAACAGCTCCTCTTGAACAATATATTCCACAATATCATATTCCTGATAAATACACTATTGAAAATGATAGCATGACACCCTTTTCAAGAGATTTATCCTTTCCATCTAATCATGTTGCACGTGATACTGCTTTCATAATAATCATTGGATATTGGTTTAGGCTTTTTAAAAACAAAACATGGTTTGGAACTTTATTATGGATTTTTCCTGCCTTTATAGGACTGAGTCGGCTATATCTTCTTCAAAATTATTTTACTGACATATTGGGAGGAGCATTATATGGTATAATAATCGCAATAATCCTAGTGAATTTACTAAAATTAAATGAACCATTTCTCTCAAATAAATTTAACAAATAGTCTTAGTCATATGCTGTATTGTTCAATCACGGGTTGTTATAATCCATCCAAAGTGTTTTGTATCATGAATATATTTTATTTCCTTCATCTTAATTTTGAATTTACGTTTTCTTAATTGAGAAGTAAATTCTAATTGAAGACTAAGACCAATTTTTTTAGCTAATTTATTATTATCATTCTTTCGAGGTAAAAGAATTCTATAACTAAAATCATTTGTCGATGCAAGGCTAATATAATCAAGGATCATGCTGTCACAAACAGATCTGACTTGTTCTAATTTTTCTAAATAAAGAGTTTTATGTACTGGTAAATCTCTCCAGAAAGAAGGACTTGACATATCTGTTTACTATAGTTTCCAAATTGCCGTATTATTTAGAATAAAATAAAATCAGAAAAGGTGTGAATCTTTTTCCATTTTTTCAGCTGTATTTGGTTCTTTGTCAGAATAATATTTTACCATACCCATCTTTAATACTTTAAGAGATAATAATGCACATTTTATTCTTGCAGGGCCTAAATTTGTCAATCCTATATTTTCTAATACTTCATCTTTAGATATATCTTTAGCATTAGTTAATGGTTTATCCATAACCATCTCTGTTAGCATAGATGCACTAGCTTGGCTAATTGCACAACCTTTTCCATCAAATTTAATATCTTTGATTTGTCCCTCTACTACTTTGAGATAAATATCGATTTGGTCACCACATAAAGGATTGCTATCATGAATGACAACGTCTGCATTATCGATCTTTCCCTTATTTCTAGGATTTCTATAATGATCTAGAATAATTTCTCTATAAATATCATCACTCAAAGTTGAAACAGTTTAATAGCTTCGCCTAACGCACTAATAAAGATATTGATCTCGTCTTTTGTATTATAGATATAGAAACTAACTCTAGATGTAGCAGAAACATCAAGCTTTTCCATTAACACTTGAGCACAGTGGTGCCCAGAACGAATCGCAATAGAGTGCTCATTTAAAATAGTTGCTAAATCATGTGGATGAATATCGCCCAAATTAAAGGAAATAATTCCACCTCGATTTACTAAGTTAGTATCTCCATATACTTTTATTTGTTTAAGCTCTGACATTTTTTCAAGTGCATATTTTGTTAATTCAATTTCATGGTTTCGTATATTGTCCATCCCAATTTCATTTAGATAATCCAAAGCAGAACTGAAACCAATAACATCAGCGATATTTGGAGTCCCAGCTTCAAACTTATAAGGTAAATCGTTAAAGAATGTATTTTCCTTGTGAACTTCTTTAATCATATCTCCACCACAAATAAAGGGATCCATTTCTTGTAGCAAATTTTTTTTCCCATACAAGATTCCGACTCCTGTTGGCCCTAACATTTTATGAGCAGAAAAAGCTAGAAAGTCACAATCAAGCGCAGTAACATCTGTTGTTAAATGAGGAACAGACTGGGCACCATCAACTAATACTGGTATAGAATAGGTATGTGCCATATCTATAATTTTGTCTATTGGTATAATATTACCTAGAGCATTAGACATATGACATAAAGAAATTAGTTTTATATTCTTATTATCATCAAGGTAAGCTTCTAATTCGTTTAAATTTAAATTTCCCGTTTCACCAATTTTTAAATATTTTATTTCTGCATTTTTTTCTTTAGCTAATATTTGCCAAGGAACTATATTGCTATGATGTTCTTGCTCAGATAATATTATTACATCTCCTTTTTTAATATTTTTTCTACCCCAAGAATAGGATACTAAATTAATTGCTTCAGTAGCATTACGAGTAAAAATAATTTCCTGAGGAGAGTTGGCATTAATAAATTTGCAAACTTTTTGTCTTGTTAGTTCATAAGCATTAGTAGCCTCTTCTGCTATATCATAAACAGCTCTATGAATATTAGAATTATAATAGGAGTAATAATTTACAATTTTATTTATTACGGATGAAGGTTTTTGAGTAGTTGAGGCATTATCAAGATAAACGAATGGCTTACCATTAATCTTACGAGTTAAAATTGGAAAATCATTACGTATTTTATTTGTTTCCAATTCAGATAATTGCATAATAATTATTATTAAATTAGTCAATATAAATGGATTGAAGAAAATGAACGTTTGTCAGATTTAGTAGGAAATATAATTTCTCATATATTATTACCTCCTCTTCTTTGTCCAATAAGTTCCTCCTTCTTTTTTCCATCTCAAAAAATCCTGTATAAGAAGTTTATGATCAAATGCAATTTCTAATTCACTAATTTTGTATGTTGGAATCCATGAAATTTCCTGTGCATCATCACCGGGAGTAGGATTTCCTTTGACAACTAATACAATAAACACAACAGTCAACATGTGTCCTCGTGGATCTCTTTTAGGATCGGAATACACTCCCAAAATGTCTATAGGATAAACCTCTAATGATGTCTCTTCATAAACCTCTCTTATAATAGCTTCTTCTATGGTCTCTCCTTCATTTACAAAACCTCCTGGTAATGCAAAACAATTTTTATAGGGATCTTTCTTACGTTTGACTAATAATATCGAAGAATATCTGTGAATAATAGCATCAACAGTAGGAATAGGATTTTTATAAATTTTCAAATGGTTCTCTCAATGCCAATTGAAAAAACAATTGAAAATAATATATATGTTTAATCAACTTATTTAAATATGCAGTTGTTATGGAGAGAGCCATGGTTGAAACCATTAATAGACTATGATCTTGATTCTGAAAGTTGTGGATTTTGTAAAGGAAAATTTAATGGTTTATCCTTCGTAACATCATGCGAATTTTGTGAAATTGGTATTATGCATGATAAATGTGCTAATTCACATATATTAAAAAGCCATATGTTTGAACTAGACACAAAAATCGGTCGACATAAAGATAAGCCATTACATGATTTTCAATAAATATTAACCCTCTCTAATTTTACATTTTATGACATTTTTAGAATATCAATCTCTAAAAAATTAATTTATAATACAATTACTTTTATTGTACAAGAGAGAAACAAAAATAATATTTTTCATCTACTTTGAATTTTCTTTTCTTAAAATGTGTTCTAGTTGAGGTGTAGATAATATTAATTTTTTAGTATATTCATTTTTTGGAGCAAATATAATTTCTTTAGTTAAATTGAATTCCACAATTTTGCCGGCATACATAATTCCTATTTTGTCTACTAACTCTGATATTAAAGCGAGATCATGAGAAATTAAAATTATACTGATTCCCTTTTCTTTGAGCTTTTTCAATACCTTAATTATTTGTGCCTGAATCAGGACATCTAAAGCTGTAGTCGGTTCATCAGCAATGATAATATCAGGTTCTAGCAATAAAGCTATAACTATAATAACTCGTTGTTTCATACCACCACTTAATTCATGCGGATAATTGTTAAGTACAGATTTTTCTAATCCAACATTCTCTAGCAATTTTATTACTTTTTCATTATCATAAGATTGACCATGTGATTCAAATATATCTTTTATTTGAGTTTTTATTGTATACACAGGATCTAATGAATTTAAAGCTCCTTGAAAAATAAGCGAAATTTTTTTCCACCTGATCCTTGAATTAAAGTCTTTATCTGATAACTTTGTTATTTCTTCTCCGTCTAGAAAAATACTTCCTGCTGTAATTTTCCCAGGAGATGTTATATTTCTCATTACTGCAGAAACCAATGTGCTTTTACCACATCCCGATTCTCCAGCAATGCCAAGTGATTCACCTTCTTTTAATTCTATAAAAACATTATCAACTGCATTGATACTTTTATTATGTATATAGTAAGAGACACTTAAACCATTTATAAGTAACTTATTTTTTAACAAATCTTACTAACAAATAACCTGAATAAATATATTTGGAATTCTCAAATTCTTATCGGGTTTTGGCTCTCTAGATATATATAGAGCAAATAGAATTAATGATTGAGAATTATTGAAAACTCCTATTTGTTCATTCGATGCTAAAACAGGAATTTTATGTTCAAAATGTGAATCTAAATTCAAAAATGGTCATCTTTCAGTCGGAGATATTGAGGCATCTATGAAATTAACTGAATTAGCAGATAAAAAAAGTATAATTGATAAATTTACATTAGTTGGAGCTTACAAAATTGCTGAAGAATTGATATTGATATTTCCCACATCAGATATTAGTATATTACGTTCGAATATGGAATTATTAAATTATATAAAAAAAGGATTTAACAATGGTGTATGGTTCATTGAAAGCGGTGCCACAGAGAGACGATTTATTGAAAATTTAATCTTTCCTGTAAAGATTGTTTCAATTAATTTAGTCTGGCTGCCAGATGGAAACAAACTTACAAAAATAATAATATCAAAAAAGAAAAATGAAAATATGAATATAGACACCGAACTTGTTACGAAAATTGCAAAAGAAATTAGAAATATTGAATTACTTGTAGAATATATAGATTAACACTATAAGATTATGGAAAAAATTGAAATAAACCATGAAATAAATTCAATTGAAAGAAAAAATTGAAGAGAACCCATTTTGCTAAAGAATTAAACGAAGATCTACTAGGACATGAAGTAAATGTCGGTGGTTGGATAGAAGATATTCGTGACATTGGGAAAATAATATTTTTATTAATTAAAGATATAACAGGACCAATTCAAGTAATAGTCGATCCCACAGAGTTTCCACAAATAAGAGATATACAGAGACAAAGCTCTATCATACTCTCCGGTAAGTTACAAAAAAGCAAAGCAAAAGAAATGAAAGTAGAGTTAAAATTAGAAAAAATTGGAGACATATATCATTCTAACCATCCTCTTCCAATCGATCCCACTGGACGATTAGAATCAGCAATTGATAAAAGGTTGGATGCAAGAGCATTAGACTTGAGAAATGAAAACGTTTCAAAATTATTTGTTATTAGATCTATTGCTTTAGAAATTATAAGAAAAACTTTAGGGGAGATGTCTTTTCTTGAAGTCAATACACCGAAGATTATAGGAAGTGCCAGTGAAGGAGGTGCAAATTTATTTGAATTTGATTACTTTAAGAATAAAGCATATCTTGCTCAAAGTCCTCAGCTTTATAAAGAACAACTTGTATTGGCATTGGATCGTGTCTTTGAAATAGCGCCATATTTTAGAGCAGAGAAATCTAATACTGTAAGGCATTTAACAGAATTTTATAGTGTAGATATTGAAGCGGCTTTTTTAGACTATTATGATATAATGGAAATAATGGAACGGGTAATAAAAAAAGTTATAGAAGGAATAAAAGGTTCAGGTTTGATAGACTATACAAAAAATGAATTTGTAAAAAAGTCCAATGAAACCAAATTTGAGAGACTAACATATCTCTCCTGTATCGAAGAACTAAAAGAAAATGGTGAGGTTGTGGAATATGGAGATGATTTATCTGATTCCTCTTTACGGAAGCTAGGCCAATTACATCCTGGATTTTATTTTATAACCGATTGGCCTTTAAAATTAAAACCCTTTTATATTCTTCAAAATGAAAATGATCCTTTTCTTTCGGACTCATTTGACTTACAAATTGGTTATTTAGAATTAATATCTGGAGGCTCACGACAGCATGATCCTTCTAAAATTAGAAATAGATTATCAGAACAGGGTCTAAATCCATCTAAGTTCTCAGATCACTTAAAGGTGTTTGATTGGGGAATGCCTCCCCATGCTGGTTGTGGTTTAGGTCTTGATAGATTAATGATGTGTTTAACAGGGTCGATGAATGTAAGAGAGGTTGTATTATATCCTAGAGATCCTTACAGAATTAATCCTTAATTAAAAGTATATTAATTTCTGTGATTCCATTTTGCTTGTCACTTATAAATGCTTTAAAGGTATGCGAAGAAGTAGAGTAAATTATCCAAATAACAGGATTAATCAACATAAAGAGTTTATCCTTAGCGGAAGGAATGGGTTGAGAAGGATGTGAGTGAAATATGGCAAGAATATCCAAATTCATCAATATAGCTTTATTATATGCCTGATATAGATCGTCAGAATCGATATTAAATTCGATCGGTGAGTGAGAAGAATTGTTCATAGGTAAAATATTATTAACAATTGAATTGGTATTAGATTTTTTACCTAACAATATAGCACATGATTCATTAGGTAATGTTTTTATTGCTAATTTCTCTAGTGTGTTTAAATGGTTATGGTGGATTGATATATATTCCATATACATAAAATAGAAGAAGGTATTGTTTATATCCCTAAACAATATAAGTACAATAATATCCTTTGTTATGTAATAAATAATGAAATAATAATTTATCATACATCTAGTTTTGATCGAGTAGAATTGAAAAAAATTATTAATAGTTAGTAATAATGAATAAAATTATTATTCTAACTGAAATTTTGCCTTCATATATGGATGTATTGTACAGAAATAGTCATATTCTTTTTCTTTCAGATCAGAGAGTAAAAGGGTATAATTAGCATTTCCCATTATAATAGAAGAATCAAATGACTTACCATCATCTTTCAAACTAGTCACTGTATGAGGCACATTGTCCTGGTTTACCCAATTAATACCTAAATAATCTTTTTTGACTACTAATTGAGCAGGATCATAAGATGGATTGCCTTGGGCAGAAGATCCTGGAAGAATAGTAACTTTAGCTAATTTTGTTATATCGATATTTGTATCAGGTTTTTGATCGGGTATTTCTCCCTTTTTTTCCTGTGAGTCATCTTCTGGATTTTGGAGCTGCATACCTAGAGTAGAAAAAGAAATAATACTTATTATAACTGCCACAACAAATGAGGCAAGATAAAGTTTCACTTTTGAACTATTTCTATAGATTCCAAGAATTACTGCAGCTGCTGGTACAGAAATAAGTAGTAATATTGCAATGTAAACAAATATTGTTGGAGTTTGTCCACTTGAAAAGATAGCAGCAACTAACCCAATTATAATTAATACTCCTAATGTTATAAATGATCCTAATTTAGCTTTACGAGAAGAGGGAAATCCGTCTTTAAAAATGCCTGGAGTCAAAAAAACCATACCTATCAAAAGCGTCAGCAGAGAAACTGCATGCATCCCATCAATGAATGTTTTTGCAATTCCAGAAAGAGAAACCAATACACCTACAATCCCTATAGAGGTCAGTCCTATGCCTGGCGTTAACAAGTCCCAGTCTGGCATGCTTTATGAGTTGAAGAATTTTGCTATAATTTTAACCTTTTCAACCCATGCTAATATAAAATATTTAGTGTAATATTATAAGGATTCACACCTGGTTAACGAATAAAATAAATCCAAGATATGTAAATAAAATTTGGAGATCCAATGCAGTGGACATAAAATCATATATTGAAGTTTCAAAACCTCGTATTGTAGTCGTTTTGGTTATAACAGCAATAACCTCTATGCTCGGCGCAACCAGGTTTGACAGTTCCCCATCTATTCCTTGGGATGTATCTTTCTGGCAACTTGGTTTTTTACTTCTAGCAGGAGCACTTGCCTCCATGGGTTCTAGTGCATTAAACCATTACTATGACAGGGATATAGATAGATTGATGGTGCGAACTACTAAAAGACCAATTCCAGCTAATAAATTATCGGTAAATACCGTTCTAATTTATGGTCTGTCTTTGAGTATAATCTCTGTTATAATTGCCTGGTTAACATTAAATCCTGTCGCTACATTTATGATTGCTTTGGGAATATTTTTCTATGTAATAATTTATACTGTTTGGCTTAAAAGGTCAACCGCATTTAATATTGTGATAGGAGGATTCGCTGGAAGTGCGGCATCAATGGCAGGATGGGCAACTACAACTGGTACGATTGATTTAACTGGGTTCTTAGTGGGTTGGCTAGTCTTTATGTGGACCCCTCCTCACTTTTGGTGTTTAGCTATAAAAACAAGAGAAGAGTATGCAAGTGTCAACGTTCCCATGTTACCTGTTTTAATAGGGAATCAAAGGACTGCTAAATATATCTTCATTAATACTGCTATATTGCTTCCATTTTCTCTTTCCTTGTACTTTTTTGGTTTAGGTCTTTTATATACTGCCATAGCCTTAGTTTCGGGTAGTCTAATGCTAATTTATCATTATAAATTAACTAAGAATCCCACTCCAGAATTTGCGTGGAAAGCATACAAAGTAACTGCTCCCTATCTTGTTATAATATTTATTGCAGTTGCAGTTGATGCACTTTTGTACTATAGAATTTAAAGAAGAGTGATCAGATCTTCCATTTCCACCTGTACTTTTCATTATTTTATCAATTCTATCCTTTTCTTATCTTTGGCGATCCAAGAAACTTTTAAAAGACCATATATTTCGAGGTCTAGTAATATCTTATTTATTTCCGGAAGATCCAATTCTATTCCATCTTTGGCAAGGACTGAACTTAATTCTGAATCAGTTAAGGTGTTAGATTGTTTTATTTTTTCATAAACAATATTTCTAATAGGATATCTCATAAACTACTTAAATAGGCCTTCTCAATTATATTAAAATATCTTCCTAGGCATAATAATTGGTTATTTGATTTTTACTGATTTTCTACTTATATTCATAATTTGAATTTCGCTAACACCTTGAGTTTTTTTTATATATTCTTCTAGCGAATCCATTTGTCCCTCTGCGTCATTCAAACTAAAATCACATATCAAAGAATTAAGTCCAAAAGCAATAGGTTCTTTTCCATATCTTTCTAAACCCATTTCATTTGGGATGTTGGACTTTAATTTGGAAATTACTTCATCCAGATCTGTGTCAGCTTCTGATGGAAGAATCTTAATTCGAGCTATTAGCCGTGACATTTTAAGGGCCTTCGAAACTACAGTTAACACATTTATAAAGTCTAGCAAATTCTCTACAGCTTTGACATCTCCACAGTAATACATACCCACAATTTGGACAATAAAATTTCACACATTCATCATTTGGCATAATAGGTCTATTACATGATGAACAGACAGGCAATTGCAACGTTGACATTTTAATTATATTGGAAAAACACCGAATTTATATTTTGCTTAATGTAGCAGATGCCTAAATTCATTTCCTAACAAAGTACTTATTAATTTAATAGCTTTTTTTGATCCTAATATCTTTGATAAAGCAAAGCTATGAAAATCAAAATTAGCAGATCTTGAAATATCTAAAATATCAGAATCAGAAATAATAGAAAAAACGGCATCGATTGACTTGTTGTCTAGCCTTTCCATGATCTTTCTAAAAAAAATCATTTGTTGGAACTCTTTACCAAATATTGAAAACCAATCTCTCTCATAATCATTCAATAATGAATTAAAAATTCTTTTTTTATAGCGTGCAATATTTTTTCCAGCCAAAATACCGCCCATTCCGCAGGAAAAAATACCTCCAGCAGTAGTAGGTTTTGTTTGACCTGCTGCATCACCAATAATTATTTTATTATCATATACAAATTTTTTTAATGGTCCTCCTATCCAAACTGGCGCATAAATTTTCCTTATGATAGAATATTTAGAACCGAAACTTTCGATAAATGAGTCCAAAGTTTCTAATGTATTTATTTTCCTTCCGGCTACTCCGAACTTGCCTTTGCCATTTCCGCTAGGGATTATCCATGCAAAGAAATCAGGGTATTTTTCTTTATCAAGTTTTACTAATATCTCATCTGGACTTATCCAATCTGCATAAATTTCATATTGTGCGGATTGCAAAACACCTTCTCGATTATGATTATTGATAAGAGAAGTAATGCCCCTTGCATCAATAAAAAACTGAGAATAATAAACATTATCTTTAGTTTTGATTACGAACTCTTTTTTGGATTTATCATAATTTACTGACATTACTAGGCTCCTTGTTCTTATTTCACTGCCGAATTTCTGAGCCTGAAATGCGACTTGTTTGTCAAGTTCTCGTCTGTCTAATACGATTATTTCTCCTCTATTTGTACAGACTTCAAATCCTTTAGTAGAGGAAACAATTTTTGCTTTATTTACTTCATTTAAAATTGCCTTACTTGATGGAATTATTCCTAACTTTTTTAATCCCTCAAGACTAACTAAACCCCCACAATGCTCTGGAGTACCAATTTCATAATCTTCTTCTAATACAGCAACAGAAAGACCAGACCTGGAAATTTCTCTAGCGCATAATAATCCTGAAATGCTTCCACCTACAACAATGGAATCAAATTTTTTTTCCATGATATTATAAAATTACTTTAATATTAATAATTAAAATGTATTTTTCATGGAATTAAAACAAGTCATAATAGTGAGAAAAGATTTGAAAATGGGAAGTGGAAAATTAGCTGCCCAAGTCGCCCATGCTGCAATATTAGCAAGTGAAAAAGCCAGAAATAAAAATTTTGAATGGTTTAAGGAATGGTTTAATGTGGGTCAACCAAAAATAATTTTAAAAGTTAATTCAATAAAGGAATTAGAGACAATTCATAAGCTAGGTCAATTTAGTAACCTAGCAACTGCTATTGTTATAGATGCTGGATTAACTCAACTTGACGCAGGGACTGCTACTTGTGTTGGAATTGGCCCTGCACCAAATCATTTAATAGACAAAATTACAGGCGGCTTAAAATTACTTTAATAATCATTTGACAGGATTTAAACCTCATAGTTAAAGGTATGTAAAAAATATAATAGATCATATTATTATCCAAACAAGAATAACAAATATTATTACTGTAATAACGATTTTGAAATCAACTGCTCATCCTTTAGTTAAAAATTATTAACAGAAATATTTAATTTCCTTCTTTCCTCATTAATTATTAATACTATTTGCGCAAGAGAAAAAAAAATTCTATTCATAATACCCAAATTACATTAGATGAAGTTATAATTAAAAAGTTCGAAGAAAAGATAGAAAAAGTGCTTTTAATTAGCAATAAGAATAATCATCCTGTTGTTTTGTATAGAAGAACGATAGAGGAGAACGAAGTAAGTATTGAGGAAGAAATAGCCAGTGTATCGGAGAAGTACGTAGTAGTTCAGATTTTTACTCATGGTGGATATCTACCTGTCTTATTTCGAGAACAACATATCTTTACTCCTGCGGAATTTCCTTATTGGATTATAAAGAGAAGTAAAAGTATGGTATTACATTGTTTGGAAAATATTGATGAATTTATAAATAATTGTAATAACGAATAATTTACTAATTTAATCAAAAAGACGCTCTATATTCCATTTATATAATTGTTCTTATAATTTTCTACTATGAGTTTTCAACTTTTTATTCTAGTATAAACAATCCAGGCATCTTATCCCCTGCTAGATATCTCAATGTAGCTCCTCCACCAGTAGATACATGACTTACCTCTTTTTCAGAGACACCTGCTTTTTTCATTCCTTCCATAGTATCCCCTCCCCCAATCAGAGTTGTGGATCCTCTCCAATATGCAAGTGCCATACTCTTAGCAATATTTATAGTTCCTTCTGAAAAAACATCCTTTTCAAAGAATCCCATTGGTCCATTCCAAAAGATTGTGCCTTTTCTCGTCGAAGAAAGTTGAGAAGAAAAATTTTGTATAGTCTCTTTTCCAATATCAAATCCGCTCATACCATCAGGAATGTTTTCCTTAGAGTAAATAGGAGAAGAGTTTTCTGGATCTGATGATACGAGATGATCAGTAGGTAAAAGAATTTTTTCACCATATCTCTCTAAGGAAAGCTCTACCCATTTGAGGTAGTCATAATCAATAATAGAATTTCCAATTTTAAATCCTTTGGATTTTAAAAAAGTATAGGCAGCAGCCCCACCTATCAACACTTTATCTGCTTTTGGTAATAAATTTTCTAAAGCACCAATTTTGTCTTTAATCTTTACACCTCCAATAACTATTATAAACGGACGCATAGGATTTTCCTTTATCATGGTCAAATATTCTATTTCCTTTTTTAAATTAAATCCTCCTAATTTAGTATTAAAGAGTGTAGCTGCTCCATAAGTTGAAGAATGTTTTCTATGAGAAGTACTAAATGCATCATTGATATATATATCAGCGAGAGAGGCAAGTTTCTTGGAGAATTCTGGATCATTAACTTCTTCTTCTTTATAAAAACGCAGATTCTCTAATAATAAAACACCATCACATGGAAGGCTTTTAATTTTGTTTTCAACTTCCGCCCCTATAGAATTATTGACAAAGCTCACTTGTGTTTTCGAAAGCATTGATGATAATCTCTGTGCGACAGGTTTTAGCGAATAATTATTTTGATGGTTTATAGGCCGCCCCAAATGAGATGCCAAAATAACTTTGCAGTTTCTTTTAGTAAGATATTCTATGGTAGGAAGTGACATTCGAATTCTGTAATCTTCACCGATATGACCATTTTGTATGCTTACATTAAAATCAACCCTTACAAAGGCTATTTTTCCTTCATATTCTTTAGCATCTAAATCCGGAAGAAATCTCATATTACTTACATATGAAAAACAAATCTCATACAATAAAGGTTATGATAGTTAAAGTACTGTTAAATACCAAGTAAAAAAAACCTTCAACTATATAATTAAGTTTTTATCCAAAAATTATACTATGAAAAAGTATTCGAGTTACATTTTTATGAAAATTATTTAAGGGCAAATAAAGTTTATCTTTACCGAAATATATACAAATCTTCTTTCGGATAAAAAATTAATTTATTACAAGTAAATATCTTGAAGTATTCAAAATAAGTATTAAGGAATTTTTATTTTTTTACCATGAAACAGTCACTTAGATAAAATTGTATGAAGGATATAATATAGATATATATTAATTTTTTCACACTCAAATATAGTGGTTAAAGATATACGCATATAAATAATAAAATAATAAAGATACGAGATAATAGTTTATAAAAATTTAAATCTACTAGTTTATTTTAATTTCGTTATACG
>Ga0126311_10000313_pt1 | contig 23308 bp, 18 predicted proteins | sample Plot61_FD_92539 | JGI IMG/M metagenome (GOLD analysis project Ga0126311, IMG submission 92539) | Serpentine soil microbial communities from UC McLaughlin Reserve, CA, USA - Plot61 | ecosystem: Environmental > Terrestrial > Soil > Grasslands | place: USA: UC McLaughlin Reserve, Lake County... | reverse complement strand
TGTAGTTGGGGCCTCCGCGGGAGAAGGGTGTTGGTACTTGTTCCGTAACGGCGGCACTATTACGAATTCTTATTACTCATTTCGCAGGAGGAATGCGATGGGACTCGCACATAGGGCGCTTATAGCTGCGCTCGTTTCGTTGGTGCTGTGTGCCGCAGTATCAGCACAGACTTTGCGGTCGCCAAACGACCCGCGCAATCAGTCTCCAGCAGTTGGTACCGGTGGTCCAGAAGGTGGTCCAACCGGTCTTTTTACTATTTACGACGGTTCGACGATACGCCGAGGGGAGTTCACGTTCAGCATTGCTTACAGCAATTACGATCGTGACCCGGGCAACGTTGACATCGTTGATGTGCCGTTGAGCTTCAACGTCGGTATAAACGACCACATTGAAGTCTGGTTCAAGACCAACGGCTACCGCGGGATCAAGGTAAACAATCCGCAGAATCTTTCCAGCTTTTATCTGCCGAACTCGCAGTTGTTCTGTGGCGCAGCGTTGTGCAGTGGGCGAGCCATCGTGCTGGCGCCCTCTGGGCCAACCGTAGGAACACTGGCGAACACCGCCGTATTTCGGCGCTTGAACAATCAGCCGTTCGTTCAGTTTCCATTTTCAGGTGGCTCTGCTGGAACGTTTGGTCTGACGGCGGGTCAGATTGGGCAACAGTTTGGCTTCCCAGGCTTCAACGCTCTGTTGGGACCGGGAGTGGTCCAGCCGAACAGCGGTAATTTCGGACCAGCGGACAATTTCCCGGGAATCGGCTCGCCAGTCGGCGGCATCCTGCCGGGAGTTGTGCTTGCGACCACATTCCTTCCGGCGACAGCCTTGACGCTGCCGATTGAAGTGCCGCTAACATTTACAGTGGCGCCGACATATCTGCCGGATGCGCCGTTTGTGAATCGTCTCTACGGTGAGAGCAACTTCAATAACATGGTGTTTGGCGCGAAGATTCGCTTCACCGGACCGAACAACCCGTTGGGCGTCGCCCTTATACCGTTCTATCGCTGGTGGATGGATAAAGCCGATGATTTCTCGGGCTTCAACCAGATGCAGCGTGGCGCCGGCCCGGGCGGCGATGTTGGTGATTTTGGTTTGATCGGTTTCGTTGATGGCCGTCTTGGCAAGCACGTGAACGTGTCAGCGAACGGTGGCTACATCCTGAACAGCAATCCGAAAGGTGCAGGCGGTGACTTCGTGTTGTTGGATCGACCGGATGAATTACTCGCCGGCGTCGGATTCGACTTCCCGATTAACGAGCACTTCCAGCCGGTTGCTGAAGTTAGATCGACAACCTACGTTGGTGGTCGTACGCCAAACGCATTCGAGAACAATCCAGTTGATGTGATTGGTGGTATCAAGATTTATCCGCGTCGCTGGTTCGGTATCGGTCTCGCTTATCGCAGACACCTGAACCAACAGGATATGGATCACTTTAATCCGGTGGATGCCACTATCCCGATTCAGCAAGTCACGAATGTGAACGTGGTTGGTCGCGGCCTGGTAGTTGTTCCGGGTACGTCGAGAGCGGTAACTTCGCAGGGCTTCCCGCTTGGTTTCATATTCTCGGAAGAGCCGAATGGCTTTATCGCTCAGTTCTGGATCGGACATCGCAATGCCAGAACTCCACCCTACGTCAATCAACCGCCAGTTGTTGCCTCGGTAACGCCATCGATAGCCTCGATCCTGCGGCCATGCCCGCCAGGAACGAGGTCGGATCAATGTACGCCGACTGATAACACGGTAACGCTGGTTGCTAACGCAACGGATCCGGAAAACGACCAGTTGCTCTATACGTGGTCAGTGACCGGTGGTCGACTCACTGGTGAAGGTCGCCAGGTAACCTGGGATCTTACCGGTGTGGCCGATGGCACTTATACCGCGACGGTAGAAGTCAATGACGGTAATCAACATACCGCCACCGGCTCGACCACTGTTACAGTTGCGGTTTGCCCGGGCTGCGTCGCTCCACCGCCACCGTGTCCGACAGTTTCAGTGAGCTGCCCGAGCGAAGTTGAAGCTGGTCAGCCGATTACCTTCACCGCGAGCGTTACTGGCGAAGGTGCACCGACTCCGACATTCAACTGGTCAGTGTCCGCAGGTACCATCTCCAGTGGTCAGGGAACTTCGACTATCACGGTTGATACCGCAGGCACCGCCGGTCAGAGCGTAACCGCTACGGTCACCATTGGTGGTGTGGATCCGAGCTGTAATGCAACGGCATCCTGCACGACCGGTGTGAAACCAGAGATAAAACCCCCGACGAAGTTTGACGAGTATGGCAATATCCGCTTCAACGACGAGAAGGCCAGACTCGACAACTACGCCATTCAGCTTCAGAACGATCCGACGTCAAGCGCAACAATTCTCGTCTACGGTAGCTGTGAGGGTGAAGCGCAGCAGCGTGGCGACCGTGCTAAGGACTACCTGGTCAATACGCGCGGAATCGAAGCTGGACGCATCACCGTCGTCGATGGTGGGTGCCGTTCAGACCTGATGGTTCAACTCTGGATCGTGCCGCAGGGAGCAACCGCACCTCCGCCCGAAACAGCAGGCGCCGTCTCGCCGTGCCCGCCGTGTAAGAAGGCTCGTCCGAGAGGCCGTGGCCGCCGAGGCGATGAAGAATAAATAAGGTTTGACCTCTAATTAAAAGGGTCAACCACTTCCAGTCGGGCGATGCTTCAAGGCATCGCCCGATTGCTTTTGGAGCAAAGGTAATTTGTGCAACGAGTGGTTGTTAGGCGCGCATCCTAACTTTGCCCCAGCTTTTAGGACACAAAGTAAGGAAACTGTAATAAACTAGGGGGTCACGGTGAGCCAATTGTGCTCCTTATGGTTGAGACCCCTGGATGGATTAACGATGAAAAGTATTGCTAAGCTTCTCCCCCTGGTAATCGCTCTCTTTGCACTGTCCACGATCGTAGCACTCGCGGCCGATGGCGACGCTAACGATCCTGCACTGTATTCGAACGACTGGCGCACGACCGGACCTCCGGGAGGTGACGTTCGCGCGCTTGTAGTCGATCCGTCAAATCCGGATCGCTTCTATTTCGGAACGCTTGACGGGCAGATCTACACCTCCAGCGACAGCGGCAAGCGCTGGCAACTGCTCTATAACTTCGGCAAGCCGCGACTCTTCGTAGATAACATCATCGTCGATGAACGCAATCCAAAGGTCATCTACGTAGGCGCGCACCGGCACAACCAGCCCGGCGGGTTCTTCAAATCCACTGACGGCGGCGTAACCTGGCGCGAGAACGCGCAGTTAAAGAACGAAGCGCTGCACTCGCTCGCACAGTCAGAGGCTGATCCCGATACGCTTATCGCCGGGACTTTTACCGGAGTCTTTCGCTCAGACGATGCCGGCGAAACTTGGAAACAGCTTCCAACTCAAAGTGAGCCTGGATTGATTCACGTTGAATCGCTCGCGATCGATCCGCGCACCAGCAACACGATCTACGCCGGTACATTCTATTTGCCTTATAAATCAGTTGATGGCGGACAAACCTGGAAGTCGATCAAGAACGGAATCATTGACGACTCGGACATCTTTGCGATCGATATCGATCCCCATGATCCCAATCATATTATTGCTTCTGCTTGCAGCGGCATCTACGAGAGTAAAACCGGCGGTGAGAGCTGGCGTAAGGTTCAGGGCATCCCGTCTCAGTCGCGCCGCACGCGCGCCATCATGCAACATCCGTCAGTGTCCGGAATCGTTTTCGCGGGTACGACTGAAGGTTTCTGGCGTTCCGACAAGGGCGGCGATCCCGACTCGTGGATGGTAACGACTTCACGTCAACTCGAGATCAATTCCATCGCCGTGCATCCTTCACGTCCCGACATGGTTTTCATCGGCACGAACAACTACGGCGTGATGGTGTCAAACGACGGTGGCAAGTCGTTCACTCCGACTAACGGCGGGTTCAGCGGCCGGTTTGCAAACGCGATTCTCGCTGATCGCGAAACACCCGATCGCATTTACGCGTCGACCATCAACACTGCTACGGGCGGCGGGTTTCTCTTCGTCAGTAACGACAATGGCGAGAGCTGGAGACCGTCGATGCGCAGTATGCCCTCGCGACTAATCACGTATGCGATCCTTCAGGACGCTCGTGATGCCAACATAATTTATCTGGGCACGAATCTCGGTGTTTATCGTTCGCTCGATCGCGGTACATCGTGGGCGCCCGTGTGGGCTGTTGAGAAGAAGGCACCGGCAAAGAAGACTTCCAAACGTGCAGTTGCGTCGACACCGAAGCGAAGCGCGAGCTCGCAGCCGGACGAAGATTCAGTCTTGCAAGCACAGCAGCTACTCACAGCCGCCGGCTATCATCTCGGTGACCCGGATGGCAAAGCCGGACCAGCAACGACTGCGGCGCTAAAGAAATTCCAGACCGATCGACATCTGCCGGTAACGGGTAAACTCGATGCGATTACTCTCGCCGCACTCGGCGTCAGAAAATCCAGTGACCCGGCGGCCGCAGAAAAAGCGGACTTGATTCTGCCGGACGCCGTCTACGCGCTGGTCCATACAGTCGATCCAGACACTCAGGAACCTGCGATTCTGGCGGCCACCAACGCGGGACTCTATCGCAGCGTGGATCCATCGAAGGGATGGTTAAAACTGTCTTACGGAAGTTTTGTTTCAAGCACGACTTGTATTTCGACGGTCCCGAAACAGCCTGATACGATCTGGGTTGGAACGCCGAGCGCCGGTGTTTTGGTGTCGCGCGATAGCGGCAAAACATGGCGTCAGGTCGATGTTCCGCGCGAAGTGCCGATCAACGTCATCGCACAGGATCCGAACCGTCCTGACTATATTTATGTCGGAACGAAGCAGGCGCTCTTCATGTCGCACGATGGTGGCACGACGTGGAAAGTGCGTGGCGGTAATCTTCCGTTCGGTGATTTCACGAGCATCCTGATCAATCCGCGCAACGGCGACGAGATATTCGCCGGCAACGCTTATCAGGTCAGCGAAATCGGAGGCGGTGTTTTCCGCACGACTAATGCAGGATTGTCGTGGGCGCGAATCGATCCGAAGGGCGGACGCTTGCCGAGTCAAAGGATCTGGGCGTTAGCGTTTGACGCTCACGATCAGAACGTGCTCTTTGTTGGATCACACTCAGCGGGCGTTTACGTTGTGCCGCGCACGACCGACGCGATCTCTGCTGCACAGCAGTAACTGCTATCGCAAAGGGCCATACTCGGATTACATACAAATAGAAACATCTGTGTAATCTGTGGATGGCCTCTTGCTCCTTCTTTCCTTGACATGCACTGATTCAGGCGTGTACTCTGCCGCCCTACCCGGTAAAAAAGGCGGCGGGTGTTTGTCGGACCAAGCGGGGTAACTACGGCAGGGCGGTAATCGAAACAAATTAGCTCGACATTTCAAATCCAAGCGGCTCGCTTCCTCGCCAGCCTTCAACTCCCGACAACGCCAAGCACAATCCAGCTACAGGCCGCTACACTGTCTGACAGTCAGCGAAAACCTGCGCTGATTGTTCCGGCTTAGTGAGGCGCGATAAGATCTGATACGCGCTGAAAGTCACCGGGGTTTACAGGAGTATCAATGTCTAGTGAACAACCCAAGCTGAATGACAGCGAGGTCAACAACAACTCAACCTCCGGCGAGTCAGAGACTGCGCCGCAACAAAACGTTATGGCTTCTCAACCAGCAGCAACAGCACCAGCACAAGCAACCCACACCACTGAATCCGATGAGTCAGACGAATCGCGCTCGGGCGGCGACGTCGACTTTGGACAACTACTCGATCAGTTCGAACAGGAACAGGCCACACTCGAAGAAGGTGAAGTCGTTCGCGGCACTGTCGTGGGCTTGAGTGAACGCGGCGTCGTCATTGACTTCGGTTACAAGTCGGAAGGCATTGTTAACCCGGCCGAGTTTACTGAGAACGGCCAGCTTACCGTCAAAGCCGGCGATGAAGTGGAAGTGCTCGTGAAGAGCATGGAAACTGCCGATGGGCTGCCGGTCCTTTCGCGCGCCGATGCGGTTCGCATGAAAGCGTGGGACGATCTCGAGAAGGCCTATCGCGACGGCACGAGCGTAAAGGGTCGCGTGCTCGACCGCATCAAAGGTGGTTTGCGTGTTGACATCGACGGGATTGCTGCTTTCCTGCCTGGTTCGCAGGTCGATGTGCGCCCCGTGAGAAATCTCGACAGTCTGCGTAATCAGATAATTGAAGCCAAAGTGATTAAGTTGAACCGCAAGCGGTCCAATGTTGTGTTGTCTCGCAAATCTGTCATCGAGCAGGAGAACACTGGCAGGAAAGATCAAACGTTAATGCAGATCGAAGAGGACATCGTGGTCGAAGGACAGATCAAGAACCTCACTGACTACGGCGCGTTTGTCGATCTGGGTGGCGTTGACGGGTTGCTGCACGTGACTGACATGTCGTGGGGGCGTTTACAGAATCCAAACGAGTTGTTCCGCGTGGGTGACACGATTCAGGTGAAAGTGTTGAAGTTTGATCGTGAACGTGAGCGCGTCTCGCTTGGTTACAAGCAACTGTTACCCGATCCGTGGTCCAGCGTCGAAGAGCGTTTCCCGGTGGGAACGCGCGTGAACGGAAAAGTCGCGAGCGTTGCAGATTACGGCGCCTTTGTGGAACTCGAGAGTGGCGTCGAAGGACTGGTCCATGTTTCCGAAATGAGCTGGTCCAAGCGCGTCAAGCATCCGAGCAAGGTAGTTAACCCCGGCGACCTGGTCGAGGTTGAAGTGCTCAGCGTGGATCCAAGAGCGCGGCGCATTAGCCTGGGTATGAAGCAGGTGCAGGAAAACCCATGGCAAACGCTGCACGAGCGTTATCAGGTCGGAACACGCGTGCACGGCCGGGTCAGGAATCTCACTGACTTCGGAGCTTTTATCGAGATTGAAGATGGAGTTGATGGACTGGTCCATGTGTCAGACATTTCGTGGTCGCGCCGGATCAAGCATCCCAGTGAAGTGCTGAAGAAAGGGCAGGAGATCGACGCCGTCATCACCAGCATCGATACGGAGAACCGCAGGCTGTCGCTTTCGATCAAGGATCTCGAGCCGAACGCCTGGGAGAAGTTCACCACCGAGCACAAGCCTGGCGATGTGGTGCATGGAAAGGTGGCGCGTTTTGCCAACTTCGGCGCTTTCATCGAGCTGGACGACAATCTCGAAGGTCTTTGCCACATTTCGGAGCTTTCAGAGGAGCGTGTGGCAAAACCGGAGGATGTGGTCCAACTCGGTCAGGAGATGGATTTCAAGATCCTGCGTATTGATCCCGAAACCAAGAAGATTGGTTTGTCAGCCCGGGCCGTTGGTAAGGACGAGCCGATTATAGACACGAAGATCTATTCATCCGAAGCCGGCGGTGGTATGGCCTCGCTCGGCGAGTTGGCTGACTTCGGTCTGAACAAATCCGACAACGACGAATAGTCCCACATTTCTAGCCACAGGTTACACAGATCGGGTTCGGATGATCCGTGTAGTCTGTGGCTAGAGTCTTGCCCCGCCTGTCGTTTTTCTGATAGTGTACGAGCCAACATAACCTCGCCATTATCAAGACGTTATATTTCAAACACTCGAGGTAATGCATGACTAAAGCGGAACTCGTCGAAGATGTAGCTCGAGCGGCTGAGCTCACCAAGAAAGACGCCGAGCGTTTAGTAGAAATCGTTTTTGAAAGCATCATCGAGACTCTCAACCAGGGCGAGAAGATTGAGTTGCGCGGCTTTGGAAGTTTTCGCGTGCGGGAGCGAGGCGCAAGGCGCGGTCGAAATCCGAAAACAGGTGATCCGGTCAGTATTCCTGCGAAGCGAGTTCCTTATTTCAAACCCGGCAAAGAACTAAAAGAACTCATTAACGACGATAACCCCGGCTCCCCTGCACCGGCCACGAACTCTTCACGGCCAATGGGCGACGACAATCGCCAGCCTCCTATCATTTAAGCTGCAATGGATAGATTGTGGAGTCCCTGGCGTGCCAGGTACATCGCATCCGGAGTTGATGCACAGCGCGACGGTTGTGTGTTTTGCCTCATCGCACAACAGCCTGAAGACGACGAAACCAATTTCGTTCTGCATCGCGCACAGCACGCATTCGTAGTCCTCAATCTCTACCCCTACATCAGCGGGCACCTGATGATTATTCCTTACTTGCACACGTGCGAGTTTGACTCAACACCAAAAGAGATCACTGATGAAATGATGGACCTGGCCAAGAAGTCTCAAACCGCTTTGCGCGAGGTCTATTCACCGGCGGGTTTCAACATCGGCATGAATCTCGGTTCTGCCGCGGGCGCGGGAATCGCCGATCACCTTCACATTCATCTACTGCCACGCTGGTCAGGCGACACAAACTTCATGACCACCGTGGGCGAGTCGCGCGTCCTGCCGGAAGACCTTCCAACGACGTACTCTAAACTGCGATCGAAATTTTAGCCGCGGATAACACGGCTTATCTTTTGCCGACTTTTCGTGGCACGGCTTCGTCTTCAACTTCGCCGCCGCGACTGATTGGAACTTCGGAGGGTTTACTGTAACTGATGCCTCGTTCTTCGCTGTCGAGGTTTCCGGCCGGAAGTGGTGGCAGTGGTCCAGTGATCGCAGGTGGGTTGAAGCCCGGGTAATCAATACGCGCGTGATAAATCGCGGTCAACGCACTGATCATCGCCTCGCGAATCGTCGTCAACTCCTGCAACGTGACATCGCACTCGTCGAGCTGGCCGTCACTAATAATCGCATCGACAATCTTGACCACGATCGCGCGAATGTTCTCCGGATCCGGTCGCGCTAATGAACGCGCTGCGGCTTCGCACGAGTCAGCCAGCATCATGATCGCTGCTTCCTTGAACTGCGGCTTGGGGCCCGGATAACGAAAATCCGCCTCGTTCACAGTCTCGTTTGGCTTCGCTATCGCCTGTGCTTTGCGCAGGAAGTAGTGGAGCGTGCGAGTGCCGTGATGCTGCGGAATGAAGTCGGCGATCTTCTCCGGCAGTCCAATCTCCTTTGCGAGCTTGGCGCCGTACGTTACGTGACTGGTGATGATCTTCGCACTCTGATACGGACGCAGGCGATCGTGCGGGTTATCGCCTTGCTGGTTCTCGACGAAATACTCGGGCGCCGCGAGTTTGCCTATGTCGTGATAGAGGGCTCCGATACGAGCGAGCAGCGGATTTGCGCCGACCGCGCGACACGCATCTTCCGCGAGTTGGCCCACTGCGTGTGAATGCTGATTCGTCCCGGGCGCGCGTAACGCAAGTTGGCCCAAAACCGGAAGGTCCGCGTTTGATAACTCGAGCAGTTTGACATCCGTCAGTATTCCGAAGAGCGATTCGTTGATCGGTAAGCCACCGGCTGCGAATACTGCCGTCAACAAACCACCGGCAACTCCGGCGGCCGTCGCCATCAGAATCGTTCTGAGCGTGAGTGGCTGTTCGGAATAAGCCAAGAGCGCAATCGCCATCACCACGTTTACTGCGGCGACGAGCAGGCCCGCAAGCGTGACTGACTGGCGCTCACGATAGCGCCCGATGCCATAAATCGCAGCCGAACACGAGACCATCGCGAAGAGTGCTTTTTGCATTCCGGTCGGCGCGAGCATGCCCGCGAAAAGCGCGGTGATGATTCCGGTTAGAAAGGCGAGTTGTGTATCGACGAGCATTGCGACGAGCAGTGCGGCCGCAGCGAACGGAATGGCGAAGTTCCAGACGATCGGATCGTTGAACGGCGCCTGCATTCTCGCAGCCATACTCTCGCCAAACGTGAACCCCACTCGCATCAACGCTGTTTCGACCAGGATGGCCGAACCGACGAGCGCGAATGCTTTCTGTTTACTCAAACTCAAAGGACTGCTACCGCTGCGATGTTCGGCAAATTTCCACGCGCCCCAGTAAACGCCAATCACGACCAGTAACAAGCCAAAAAAGTTATTCCATGGCTTGCCAGAATGACCGGCACTTTTGATCGCCGCAATCTGAGCGAGCACGGTCGGCGTAACTGTATCGCCCTCGCGTGCAATCACCTGATTGCGTTTCAAGGAAACTTCTACCGGTTTGGCGCGGCGGGCTTCTGTTTCCCGCGCATTAGCGGTTGTTGCTTCGTCCAACACCACGTTCGGACGAATTAGCGGCAACAGCGCGGCGGTGAGCGCCGTCCTCTGTTCCGGAGTCCAGCCCGGCAGCGTCCCGATTCTTAGCTCGAGATTGCGACGTGCCGAAGAGAGCGCAGTCATTCTGGTGCGCGGAGCCGGAAAGATCATCTGTCCAGCAGGATTGCGAATATCAACCAGAACGATCTCCTGTTGCAGGCGATCTGCATCGGAGTCGTCATAGATATAACCCGCGCCCATTTCGCGAATCAGCGACTCAATTCGTTCGAGTTCGGTTTCGTCGAAGTCGTGCGCGATGATCGCTTGCGCAACTGCCGGTCCACCTTCACCGCGCCAGGTAAAAGATTTTTGACCTGCGGTAGCTTGTTTTTGAAGATTTTCCCACGCGGAACGAAAACTCTGCACGGAGCTCTCGGCGCGACTCGAGTCGTGATTGAAAACAGCGCGAGTCGATTCTCTGGCAGCGGCTTTGCGCCTTTCAGTTTCGCCTTGGTCCACCGCGGTCAGATCCGCCGGGGCAATAATCGATCTGGTGAGCACGTCACCAAGCTTATAGTTCTCATTGAAACTGGTAGCGCGATTCGAAAAGAGCAGGAAAGTGGTGAGAAAAACGAGGACGCTGCAACCAATGAGGAAACGCTGGCGAGGCTTGAACACCATCAGCGGGCGGGTCGCGTAGGCCATAAGCTTATCGCGGGCCTGGCTCAATGGTGTTTTGAATCGTGGGCGAAGTCCCATATGGCTTATGCCGCGGCGAGGTCGCGTGCCAACACCGCACCTGTCTTTTCCAGCAGCGCACTCAGCGTCGCGGGCTTGATCGCCGAAATGACGACCACTTCACCGCTATCCAGTTGGTGCGCCTGACGAACAGCCGCATCTACGTCGTCAGACTCAAGCAAGTCAGACTTATTCAGCGCCAGTATCGAGGGAATCTCGGCCAGATCTAACTCCGCCAGGATCCTTTTTACCGATTGAACTTGTTGCACCCAACGTGGATTGGAAATATCGACAGCATGAATCAGCAAACGACTGTCGCTAATCTCTTCGAGCGTTGCGCGAAAAGCCGAGAGTAAATCCGGCGGCAACGCTCGAATAAAACCGACAGTGTCGTTGATTATTACTTCCTGTTCGCGCGGCAGACGAAGCCGCCGCGATGTCGGATCGAGCGTCGCAAACATTCGCTGTTCGGCGTGTACCGCGCTTTTCGTCAACGCATTCAGCAACGTTGATTTGCCGGCGTTGGTGTAACCAACGATCGAGATCACAGGCAGTTCCTGTCTTGATCGACCTTTGCGACGTTGTTGGCGGTGTTGTCGCTGCGCCTCGATCTCTCGCTCCAGACGATTGATGCGATCACGAACACGACGACGATCTGTTTCGAGTTTCGTTTCGCCCGGACCTCTACCGCCGATGCCGCCCGCCAGACGCGAGAACGCCGAATCCTGGCCTGCAATCAAACGCGGCAACAGATACTTCAACTGCGCGAGCTCAACCTGAATCTTTCCTTCTTTCGACTGTGCGCGCTGCGCAAAGATATCGAGGATCAACTGCGATCGATCGATCACTTTCAAATCCGTTGCTTCCGACAACGAGCGCACTTGCGCCGGCGAGAGTTCGCTGTCAAAAACGAGCATGTCGGCGCCGAGTTGTAGGGCGCGAATAATCAGTTCGTCGAGTTTGCCGCGGCCGAGCACTGTGCGTGGATCGATTGCCGAGCGACGTTGGATGATCTTGTCCTGGACCATCACACCGGCTGACGCGGCAAGCTCCGCAAGTTCGGCCATCGACTCTTCCGCATCCGCAAGCGAGCCGGTTGCGACGCCGACGAGGATCGTGCGGTCGCGCACTTCCGCACGCCGTGCCGTACGACGATTGCGCGCCATCTCTTCTTCCAGCGAGTTGATCAGCGCCTGAAAGTCGTGGTCGAGTTGTGACGCGACTTTGGGTTCGAGAAAGGCGTACAGTTTGGGAGTGGTGGCGTTGTCCAGTTCACCGGCGTGCAGCGGCAGGAGATGTGCGGCGCGCACGAGTCCCGCCAGTCCTGAGTCAGTGTCGACGTCGATCGCAGCCATCAGGTCGAGACGCAGCAGCGCGAGGTCGGTCAAGTCGTCCTGTGTGAGTGGTTCGCCGCGCAGGTGCGTGTGTACACAACGAAGACCGCGAAATCTTCCCGAGGCCACGCGCACGCGTTTGAAGTCAGGCAGCTCGATGCGGCGGTTGTCGCCGACCATCACGTATTGGATATGTCCCTGGCGATCGATGAGCGCGCCGACCTGACGGCGTGTCTCGTGAGACAGCTCGCTCAACTGCCGTGCGAATTCAGGTGTAACGATTTGGTCGGGAGGTATACGGCGAGTGTACAGCTTTTCAATGCGCCGCAGTTGATTTGGTTTCAACCCTTGAGTGTTGCCTAGAACGCTGCTAATGGACTTATCCTCGCAGGCGCGGATTATAGCACAGAGGTCACCCCGACCCTGCCGCAGACCGGGGCTTTTTGTGCTTCTTTGCGGCTGGCGGTATGATGAACGACTTTTATGACTAACCTCGCAAGAATCCTGCGCATTGACCCGGCGTACGGCATACCGGGAGGCGAGATCGTGATCGACTGTGATGGTCTTGATACCAGCGATCCGTCCCGTTGTGCTGTCCTCATTGGCGACTCGCCCGCACAGATTGTCGCGCTTGCGCCGAAACGAGTTTTGGCAGTTGTTCCTGAGACAAAGGCCGGCAAAGTTCCGGTAAGACTCAGTGGCGGAGGCTACTTGAGCGAAGCGGCGTACTTCACCGTCGCGAAGAAACTCGCCGGCGATCTTCATCCGGTTGCCAATCCTGCGTTCGATCCTGACGATGGCGCGCTGTTTGTCACGCGTTCCGGATCGCGCGGGGAGGAGTTGCCGGTCACGCTTTTTCGGATCGATATCAGCGGCGACGTTTCGGAGTATTCGGGAGACATTACTAATCCGACCGGCATCGCGTTTAGTCCTGATGGACAGATGTTTGTCAGCAGCCGGCTCGAAGGTGTTGTTTACAGGTTGACTCCGTTTAAGGAAGCAGTCGCGTTTGCGCGTAACCTCGGTGTCGCAACTGGTATCGCTTTCGATCCCGGCGGCGTGATGTACGTAGGTGATCGCACGGGAACGATCTTCAGAGTCAACGGCATTGGTGAAGAGCGTGCGTGGACGCAGCTCGAGTCATCGGTTTCGGCGTTCCATCTGGCGTTTGGCCCGGATGAGTCGCTGTATGTAACAGCGCCGACCGTGACGAGCTTCGATTGCGTGTGGCGTATCAATCCCGATGGCGAGACGGATGTGTTCTTCAAAGGACTCGGACGGCCGCAGGGCCTCGCGTTTGATCGAGATGGAAATTTGTACGTTGCGGCAGCGTTGCGTGGACGGCGCGGCATTGTTCGCATTTCAGCAGACGGCAGTGAGGCGAAAGTTGTCGTGGCGGGTGTCAACTTGATCGGACTGGCGTTCAGCGCAACGGGAGAGATGGCGGTTGTTTCGATCGACTCGGTGTACAGTGTACCGACGCAGATCAAGGGGACGCTGCTGCCACGATAAGAGAGATTGGTTTCACGCAAAGCGCCTTTGCGTGAAACTGCCTCAGAATGCTAAGTTGAACCACTTTGAGTCTGGAACAACTCATTCCGCAGTTGGTAATTTACATGGTGGTGCTGCTGCTCGCGATCTCGGCACACGAGGCAGCGCACGCCTGGATGTCGTACAAGTTTGGTGACGACACCGCGCGATTACTCGGCCGCATCACGCTCAATCCCGCAGCACACACCGATCCGATTGGAACTCTTCTGATTCCGATTGTTGGTTTTGTTTACGGTGCCATGACGGGCGGCGGAAGATTTCCGCTGATTGGTTGGGGTAAACCCACCCCGGTCAACCCGCTTCGCTGGCGCGATAAGGATCTCGCGAATGTGATGGTCTCGATTGCCGGCATTCTCGCGAACCTGTTGATCGCAATTATTGCCTTCACGATTCTCAAGGTGCTGATCGTAACAAACTCAGTCGGCGCGATTCCGGAAAGTATCAGGGAACCCGTAATCCTGTTTCTTGATTTTCTGCTGACGATGAACATATCGCTCGCAGTGTTCAACCTGCTTCCTTTTCCGCCACTCGACGGCAGTAAGATCCTCGACACGTTCCTGCCGGAAAGCATGAAACCCGCGCTTGCTGCGCTCGAACAGTATGGTTTCTTACTGCTCATGGTTTTGATGTACATGGGTTTCTTCAGCGCGATAATCAATCCGATTTTGAGAGTTGTCTATTCGCTTTTACTGCGTTGAGATGACCAAAAGAATATTCAGTGGCGCGCAACCAACCGGCAACGTACACCTTGGCAATTACCTCGGTGCGTTGCGCAACTGGGTTGCGTTGCAGCACGAGTACGAAAGTTTCTTTTGTATCGTCAACATGCACGCGATCACGATCCCTCAGGATCCCGCACTCCTTGCCGAGAAAACGAGAGACCTCGCGCGGATCTACCTGGCGGTGGGGATCGATCCGCAAGTCTCGACCGTCTTCGTTCAGTCAGACGTCAAAGAGCACGCAGAGTGTACGTGGGTGTTGAACTGCGTCGCGCGCATGTCGGAACTCGAGCGCATGACGCAATACAAAGACAAGGCACGAAAGCAGCAGGAGAACATCTCCGTCGGACTCTTCGACTATCCGGTCTTGATGGCATCTGACATCCTGCTTTACCAGACGGACCTCGTACCCGTCGGTGACGATCAGCGACAACATCTTGAACTGACTCGCGACATTGCTATCCGCTTCAACCGCGACTACGGCGAAGCGTTCAGGGTCCCGGAAGCTTACATTCCCAAAGTCGGGGCGCGGATCATGTCTCTGTCAGATCCTACGCGGAAGATGTCGAAGTCAGACGACGATCCAAACGGCTGCGTGTTGTTGATGGACGACGCTGACGCGGTGCAAAAGAAGTTCAAGCGAGCAGTGACGAATTCGGGCACTGAGATTCGTTTTGATGAGTCGCGGCCCGCAATCAACAACCTGCTCGAGATTTATCATCTTACGACCGGCACATCGACGGAAGAAGTTGAAGCTCACTTCGCCGGTAAGGGTTACGCGCAACTGAAGGGCGATCTCGCTGAGGCGACTATCGAGTTTCTGCGTCCATTCCAGCAGCGCGTGCGAGAGATCAGCGACGAGCAACTCGACGAGATCCTGGACCACGGTTGTGAAAAGGCAAGAGAGATCGCGAGTGCAACGCTGGACCGGGTATTTCGTCTCACCGGTCTGCACCGCGGAAAGCGTTAAATGGACGAAGAGACATCCAAAGCTGAACCTACTGCTACACTGAATGTCGCCGGCGCGGTCCCGCACATCGTTGCCGATGACAACACCGACGATCTCAAAATCCTGCTCGGCGAGTTTGAAGGCCCACTCGATCTGCTGCTTCATCTGATCCGGCAGGAGCACGTCAGCATTTACGACATTCCCGTTGCACGTATCACCGACGAGTACCTGCGCTACCTGCGCGTGATGCAGGAGCTGGACATTTCTGTCGCCGGTGATTTTCTCGTGATGGCAGCGACCCTCATCGAGCTGAAGACGAAGATGCTGTTGCCGCGCGATCCGAGCGCGCAGCAGGATGAAACAGATGATCCACGCAGTGACTTAGTCAATCAGTTGCTCGAGTATCAGAAATACAAAGCGGCTGCTGAAATGCTCTGGTCGCGCGCGACTGTCGAACAGGCGGTGTTCAAGCGCGCGGAGTTGGAAACTGATAAGAACAATCCGGAAGTTGCGGTTGGTTTGTTCGATCTGCTCAAAGTTTTTCAGGACATCCTGGCGCGACATAAGGAAGAGAAGCTGCTCGAGATCGAGCGTGAAGAGGTCTCGATGGCGGAGATGCTCGAACGTCTGCGCAACATGGTGATGTCGTGCGGCGAACTCAACCTGCGTCTGTTCTTTGAACGCGCGCGGTCGCGTCGCGAACTGGTCCTCGCGTTCTTATCGGTGCTGGAGCTCGTGAGAACAACTGAAGTCAAACTATTTCAGCGCGAAACTTTCGGTGACATCATCGCGCGCGCAGCAGGCTAACGGAGATGGATGAAAACGTAAATCAGGAGCCGCTCGACGAGGCGGCGCTGAATGAAGAAGCGAGTCGTGAACTTGCCGCGATGGTTGCTGAAGCTGAGCAGTCGCCGTCAACGCCGACTGAAGAAGGCGAGGATGAAGGGCCGCTGTCGGCGCCGCAGAGTCAGTCTGAACGCGCCGCGATCATCGAGGCGTTGATCTTCGTTTCTGATGAGCCGTTGAGCGTGAAGATGATTGCCGACGTTCTCAAGGAAGATAAACAAGTCATCGGCGAAACACTCGCGGCGTTGTCGGAAGAGTTTAATGGGCGTAACAGCGGTTTGCAGTTGCGTGAGGTTGCCGGTGGTTGGCAGTTTGCGACGAAACCTGAGTTTCACGAGCATGTGCGTGCGTTTCTCAAGACCCGGCCGAGTGCCAAACTCACTATCGCATCACTCGAAACGCTCGCGGTGATCGCGTATCGACAACCGGTGACAGTGCCTGAGATACTCGAAATACGTGGAGTGCAATCACCATCATCCATCAAGACACTGCTCGACAAGAAGTTGATCGTGGCCAAGGGACGCAAAGAAACTGTCGGGCGCCCGATGATGTACGGCACGTCGAAAGAGTTTTTGCTGCAATTCGGGTTAAAGGATTTGTCGGAGTTGCCGAGCGTTGAGGACTTCCACGATCTGAGTGGCGGATCTTAAAATTAAACCGCGGATTTACACGGATGTTCACGGATTGTGGAACAGCGTCTTCAAAAATTAATTGCCGCGGCCGGAGTGGCGTCGCGAAGGCACGCGGAGGAGTTGATCGCCGCGGGACGCGTGACGGTCAACGGCGAAGTAGTCAAAGAACTTGGCACGAAGGCTGATCCGGAAAAGGATCACATCAAGGTCAACGGCAAGCTCATCAATCCTCAACTTCAGTCTCGCGAAAAAGTTTACGTCCTGCTCAACAAACCAAAGGGTTATCTATCGAGCGTTTCTGATCCGGAAGGCCGCCCGTTAGTGACGGAGTTGTTGCCGCCTTCGCTCGGGAAGCTGTATCCGGTTGGACGACTCGACTTCAACACGGAAGGTCTTTTACTACTCACGAATGATGGCGACTTCACCAATTTCATCACCGCCGCTCGCAATCGCGTCGAGAAAGTTTACCAAGTCAAAGTAAAAGGTGTGCCGGCTGAAAGTGGGATTCAGAGGCTGCGACGCGGAATCACTCTCGAAGACGGTACGCGCACTGCCCCCGCCAAAATCAACAAGCTGCACGAGACGCAAACGAATGCGTGGTACGAAGTGTTGCTGCATCAGGGACGCAACCAGCAGGTGCGTCGCATGTTTGAGTTGATCGGGCATTCAGTGTTGAAGCTGCGCCGTGTGCGAATCGGTTTTCTCAACGATGAAGGTATGAAGCCCGGATACTGGCGGCTGTTGTCTCCCTCGGAAGTGGCGAGATTGATGAAAAAGAGGTAAAAACAAAGCACTATGCAATTTGAGTTAAGCGAAGAGCAACAACAGATCAAGATGAGTGTGCGCGAGTTTGCGGAGTCGGAGATCGCGCCTCACGTGATGGAATGGGATGAGTCTCAGCATTTTCCGATCGAACTGAAACCGAAACTTGCGGAGCTTGGTTTGCTCGGTGTGATCTTTCCGGAAGAGTATGGCGGCGCGGGGATGGGTTACGTCGAGTACGCTACGATCATCGACGAGCTGTCGCGCGTTGATGGATCGGTAGGCATCTCGGTGGCCGCGCATAATTCGCTCTGCTCGAATCACATCTACCAGTTTGGCACTGAAGCGCAACGCCGCAAGTATCTCGAGCCTCTGGCAAAAGGTGAACATCTAGGCGCATGGGGACTCACTGAACCGAGCGCCGGATCGGACGCTTCTGGCACAAAATCCACTGCGGTGCGCGCAGATGGTGGTTGGGTCGTTAACGGTTCGAAAAACTTCATCACTCACGCGATCCATGCAGACACGTGTGTCGCGATGGCAGTCACTGACCGGGCGAAAAGAAGCAAAGGTATTTCAGCATTCATTTTCGAAAAGGGGATGAAGGGATTCTCGCCTTCGAAGAAAGAGAACAAGCTTGGGCTGCGCGCTTCGGAGACGGCGAGCGTTGTTTTTGAAGACTGTCTGGTTACTGACGAACACCTTTTGGGCGAAGAAGGAATGGGATTTGTTAACGCGATGGAGGTACTCGATGGTGGTCGTATCTCGATCGCGGCCCTCGCGGTAGGTATCGCGCAGGGCGCGTACGAGTCGGCGGTGCGTTACGCGAAAGAGCGACAACAGTTTGGAAAACCGATCGCGGAGTTTCAGGCAATCCAGTTTAAGCTCGCTGACATGGCGACGCAGATCGATGCGGCACGTTTGCTGATGTATCGCGCGGCCTGGATGAAGGACAGTGGCAAGAAGACTACGAAAGAGTCTTCGATGGCGAAGTTGTTTGCGTCAGAGATCAGCGTCAAGGTTTGTGAAGAAGCGATCCAGGTGCATGGTGGATATGGCTACACGAAAGACTATCCGCCCGAGAAATACTGGCGCGACTCGAAGCTCTGCACGATTGGTGAAGGAACATCGGAGATCCAGCGCATCATCATCGCGCGCGAAGTTCTGAAGCAGCTTTAAAATTGCCGATTGCCGATTTACGAACTCCGGCAGCTTGGAAATTGGCAATCGGCAATCGGCAATTGGCAATGGCAAATAACAGTCTCAGCGAGCGCGTGAGCAGCGGCGAGGCGGCGGCTGTCGCTCGTGCCATTTCGAAGATCGAGGATGGCTCGTCCGGCGCTGCGGCGCTGATGAAAGAGATCTACCAGCACTCGCGCGGCGCACTCGTGATCGGAATCACGGGTTCACCGGGCGCGGGCAAGTCGTCGCTGGTCGATAAGCTCGCGATGTTCTATCGAAAGAGCGGTGAGCGCGTTGGCATAGTTGCGGTGGATCCTTCGAGTCCGTTTTCGGGCGGAGCGATTCTTGGCGATCGCATACGGATGCAAACGCTCGGGCTCGACGAAGGTGTTTTCATCCGCTCCATGGCGACGCGCGGCAATCTCGGTGGACTGGCGCGAGCGACGGTCGATGCAGTCGCGATTCTCGATGCCGCCGGTTACGCGAAGATCATCGTCGAAACAGTCGGCGTTGGTCAGGACGAGGTCGAAGTCGTCAAAGCAGCGGATGTTTCCGTGGTGGTGCTGGTGCCGGGCATGGGTGACGATATTCAGGCCATCAAGGCCGGAATCATGGAGATTGGCGACATCTTCGTCATCAACAAGGCTGACAAGGAAGGCGTTTACGCGACGGAAAAGGAGTTGGAATCGTTGTTGTCGCTCGCCTCGCGTGACGATGGTTGGGACCCGCCAATCGTCAAGACAGTGGCTACTGAAAATCACGGCGTGACGGAACTCGCGCACGCAATCGAAAGCTTTTGCCAGGCTCAACTCGGCGCCCGCGTCAGCAGCGAACGGCGCCGTGCGATTGCCCGCTGGCGAATTGTCGAGTTGTTACGTGAAAACCTGTTGGCGCGCGTTTTGGCAAGTGATGCCTCGGTTGCTATGCTTAACCGGTTGGCTGATGAAGTTGCAACGCGGCGGCGAGATCCTTATTCTGCGGTAGAGGAGATTCTTCAGGCTGCTGAGACTGGAGCTTAGTTCTTTGTCCTTTGTGCTTTGTCTTCCATCCAAGTACAAACACAAAGAACAAAGAACAAAGCACTAAGTACAAAGCACATGAAAGTTGATCACATCGGAATCGCCACCCGGAGCATCGAAGAAGGTCTGTCTGTTTGGCGGGATGCGCTTGGGTTAGAAGTTGATTCGACGGAAGAAGTTCGAGAGCAGGGCGTTAAGGTGTGTATGCTGGCAGTCGGCGATACTCACGTCGAGTTACTTGAACCGCTCGGTCCCGAAACCTCAGTGGGAAAATTCTTAGCGAAACGCGGGCCGGGAATTCATCACATCGCCGTCGAGGTCAAGGACATCCACGCCTCGCTCGCGGAGTTGAAAAACAAAGGAGCGCGGTTGATTGACGAAACTCCGCGCGCCGGTGCGGGTGGCTGCCTGGTCGCTTTTGTTCATCCGTCTTCGGTTAATGGCGTGCTGCTCGAGTTAGTGCAGCATCAATAGGTTTTAGGAAAGGACAGTATTTTGAATTCCACACGAAAAGCTCTTATCGCCGCGGCCGTCGCAGTGATTTTTGCACTAGGCCTCATCTTCTGGCAGGTCAAAGCCAGGAGAACCGGACCGGTCGAGTTGACGCCCGAAGACATGGCCGTAATCGCCGAATCGCAGCCGCCGCAAATGCGTGCCCGGCTCTCGACAGACGAGAAGGCGCGCAAGGAGTTCGCGGAGCAGATCAAACAGTTGTTGGCGGTGGCCGAAGAGGCGGAGTCGCATGGCGTGGACCGTACTCCCGAAATGAGACGCCAGCTGGAGTTTCAAAAAGCCAGCATCATCGCGCAAAAATATTTTTCAGAGCAGGGCGAAACCGGCGACATCACTGATGCCGAAGTCGATGAGTTTTTCAAGCTCCCGAGCAATCAGAGCAAGTTTGATCAACTGCTTGCCGACGCCAAGAGCCAGGATCCGCAATTCGCCGCTCAGGAAATTCCACCCGAGCAGATGACGATGCTCAAGCAGCGCCTGGGCCGGATCTATGTTGCTGAGCACAAGGCGATTGAGAAGGGATTCGATAAGAAGCCTGAGATTCGTTTGCAGATCATGCTACAGCACGCTCGCGCCGTCGCACAGAAGTACGCGATGGACAGCTTGAAAGACAAAATGGAAGCGACAGAAAAAGAGGTGGACGATTACCTCTCGAAGCATCCGGAACTCGACACCGACAAGAAGAACCGTGCCACGGCCGAAGAGGTTCTCAAGCGCGCACGTGCCGGTGAAGACTTTGGAAAACTCGCGCAGGAGTTTTCGACGGACGGCAGCAAAGACAAGGGCGGCGATCTCGGTTGGTTCGGACACGGCGACATGGTGCCCGAGTTTGAACAGGCCACTTACGCGCTGAAGCCCGGAGAGATCAGCGACATCGTCCAGAGCAAGTTTGGTTTCCACATCATCAAGCTGGAAGAGAAAAAGTCTGAAACAAAAGACGGCAAGACAGAAGAGAAGGTTCACGCGCGTCACATATTGATCAGCGATCCCGGCGCGAATCCGTTTGGACCACCGCAGACGTCGCACGACCGTGCGAAGGCGGCAGTCGAGCAGGAAAAGACGAAGAAGGTGATTGACGAAATCGTCAGCCGCTCGCATGTGAAGGTTGCTGACAGCTATCAGGTGAAAGCGCCCGAGCCGCAGCAGCAGCCGCAGGGCTTGCCGTTTGGTCAGCCGGGTGAGCCGGGTGAGCCCGGTAGTGGGCCGCCTCCGGCGCCTGCAGAAAAACCGTCACCTGCGGCGCCAGCTAAAAAGAACCCTGTGAAGCCAAAGAAGCAGCCGTAACTTTGGGTTCGATGTTCGTGCAGATAGGTCCTATAGTTCATATAGGACCTATTTGAGTGATTGCGATGCAATTAGGCGATTATCGCGTGGAGATTGTTCAGGACACCGAATTTCGTCTCGATGGAGGAGCGATGTTCGGAGTGGTTCCACGCAAGCTCTGGGCGAGGGAATGTCCACCGGACGATGACAACCGGATTCGGATGAACATGAATTGTGTGTTCGTCGAAACGGGCTCAGAAAAGATCCTGATTGAAACTGGCATCGGCGCGAAGTGGACCGCGAAGCAGAGGTCGATGTACGGCATCGATCGTGTGCGTTCGCTGGACGAAACGTTGAAGATGCGCACCGGTGTTTCCGCTGACGAGATCACGATCGTCGTGAACACGCACCTGCACTTCGATCACGCTGGCGGCAATACGCGTCTGGATGCGAGCGGCAAAGCAGTGCCGGCGTTTCTGAACGCGCGTTACTTTGTCTCCAGTGCTGAGTTGGACCATGCGGAGCAGCCGAGTGAGCGTGATCGTGCGAGTTATCTGCTCGAGAACTGGCGACCGGTGGCCCAGTCGGGGCAACTCGAAAGAAAAGACTCTGATTACGAAGTGGTCCCGGGTTTGACAATGGAAACCATCGCGGGTCACAACCGGTCGATGCAGTGCTGGCGCCTCGAACGTGACGGACAGACGATGTTTGGGTTTGCCGATCTCGTGCCAATGCGCGCGCACGTGCGTTTGCCCTGGATTCCGGGTTACGACCTTTATCCGGTGGAATCTCTTGAAGCCAAAAAGCGACTGTTGCCGCAGGCAGCGCGCGAGCGTTGGCTCTGCATGTTCTATCACGATCCTGACGAACCAGTGTGCCGGTTAGAGCAGGGAGAAAAGGAGTTTAGTCCGCTTCCGTATCGCGAAGTGGACCAGCAGCTTTCATGAGTAGAGCTTCAGGAATTCGCGTCGCCATCATCGGTGGCAGTGGTCTTTACCAGATGCCCGAGCTGACCGGCGTGGAGGAAATCAAAGTTGACACTCCTTTTGGACCACCTTCGGATTCGTTCATCGTCGGCACGCTCGAAGGCGAGCGAGTTGCTTTCCTGCCGCGTCACGGGCGTGGTCATCGTCTGACGCCGACGGAAGTGCCGTTTCGCGCGAATATCTATGCGATGAAGCTGCTTGGAGTTGAGAGTATTCTCTCGGCTTCGGCGGTCGGATCGTTACAGGAGCAATACGCGCCGCTTGATATGGTTATTCCCGATCAGTTTTTTGATCGAACGCGTGCGCGAGTGAGGGAATCGACGTTCTTTGGCGAAGGAATCGTGGCGCACGTTTCGTTTGCTCATCCGGTGTGCGGGCGGCTTGGCGACGTGCTGGAGGGAGCGTGCAAAGTTGCCGAGGTCAAGGCGCACCGCAATGCGACCTACCTGTGCATGGAAGGACCGGCGTTTTCGACAGTAGCTGAGTCGAATGTCTATCGCTCATGGGGCATGGACATCATCGGGATGACGAACTTGCAGGAAGCAAAGCTGGCGCGCGAAGCTGAGATTTGTTATGCGACGCTGGCGCTGGTTACCGACTATGATTGCTGGCATCCCGGCCATGATGCGGTGAGCGTGGAGACTGTCGTTAATTACCTGAACAAGAACGTACGCAACGCACAGATTATACTGCGCGAGTCAGTCAGGCGATTGAAAGATGGTAATCGCGACT
>Ga0126311_10000312_pt1 | contig 23375 bp, 26 predicted proteins | sample Plot61_FD_92539 | JGI IMG/M metagenome (GOLD analysis project Ga0126311, IMG submission 92539) | Serpentine soil microbial communities from UC McLaughlin Reserve, CA, USA - Plot61 | ecosystem: Environmental > Terrestrial > Soil > Grasslands | place: USA: UC McLaughlin Reserve, Lake County... | reverse complement strand
CGTCGAGCTGGAGGCGGTCGAGCATCACGTTGTCCGGGAGCGCGTCCGGCAGCCACGTCGGGTCGGCGGTGCCGCCGACGAGCAGCGTCGGGCGCGTCGTGCGCGCCAGCGCGGCGAGGATGCCCGGACGGTCGAGCAGCGGCGTGAGCCAGATCGCCGGCAGCTCGCGGTCGGCTGCGAGTCCGGCGACGTCGCTGGAGAGCGACTTGCCGATCACGACGTCCAGCTCGCTCGGCTGGTGGTCGAGCGCACGCTGCGCGCGGTCGTGGACCCACGCGAAGGGATCCTCACCGGCGGGCGGCTCGTCGAGCACCTCCAGCACGCCGAACCCGCGCGAGACGGCGACCTCGCGCGCGAACCACAGCAGCGGCGCGCGCGTCGGGTAGCGCGCCCCCGGCAGCAGCACGACGCGCCGCGGCGCGTCGGGGCGGTAGATGGCGGCGGGGAACGCCGCCTCGGGGCCGCTGGCCGACACGCGCGCAGCCTACTCGCGCGGGCAAGCGACACAATCCGTGTGCGATACGTCACTCAAGCGCCGGGACTGCCGCCACCCCACGGGCCGACCGCTAGCGTTTCCGGTGCGATGGCCGTCGACGTCGACCTGAGCAGCCTCCCGCCCGGACCGACCGGGCCGAGCGCGCTCGTCGCGGCGCGCTTCCTGCTGCAGGGCCCGCGCTTCCTCGACGCCTGCCGTGCGCGCTACGGCGACGCCTTCACGATACGCCTCAACACCGGCCGCACGGTCGTGATCGTCAGCGATCCCGCGGTCGTGAAGGAGGTCTTCCAGGCCAGCCCGGACGACCTCCACGCCGGTGCCGGCAACGTCGTGCTGAAGCCGATCCTCGGCGGGCGCTCGGTGCTGCTGCTGGACGGTCCCGAGCACCTGCGCCAGCGCCGTCTGATGCTGCCGCCCTTCCACGGCGAGCGGATGCGCGCCTACGGCCAGACGATGACGGAGGTCGCCGAGCGCCACATCGCGCAGTGGCCGGTCGGGCAGTCGTTCGCGGTGCACCCGACGATGCAGGCGATCACGCTCGAGATCATCCTGCGCACCGTCTTCGGCGTCGAGGACCAGGCCGGCGTCGAGCGTCTGGGCGCGCCGATGAAGCGGCTGCTGAATTCGACCGACCAGCCGCTGCGGCTGCTGATGCTGCAGTTCACGAGATCCGCCGGCGCGAAGCCGCGCAGCCCGTGGGGTCGTGTCTACAGACTGCTGGCGCCGGTCGACAAGCTGATCCACGAGGAGCTCGCGGCGCGGCGCGGGGACGACGAGCCGCGCGACGACATCCTCTCGCTGCTGCTCGCATCGCGTGACGAAGACGGCAACGCGCTCACCGACGCCGAGCTGCGCGACGAGCTGATGACGCTCGTGCTGGCCGGCCACGAGACGACCGCGACCGCGCTCGCCTGGACGATCGAGCGGCTCGTGCGCACCCCGCGCGTGCTGGCGCGCCTGCGCGAAGAGCAGGAGGCCGGCGAGGGAACCGAGTACCTCGACGCCGTCGTCAAGGAGACGCTGCGCCTGCGGCCCGTCGTGCCGGGCGTGGTCCGCCAGCTGCAGCGGCCGATGACGATCGGCGGCATGGAGCTGCCCAAGGGCGTCAACATCGCTCCGTCGATCTACCTGATCCACCGCCGCGCGGACGTTTATCCCGACCCCGAGGCGTTCCGTCCCGAGCGCTTCCTCGGCGAGGACGCGCCGAGCACGTACGAGTGGCTGCCGTTCGGCGGCAGCGTCCGCCGCTGCCTGGGCGCGAGCTTCGCTCTGTACGAGATGCGCATCGTGCTCGACACGATCCTGCGCCGCGCGACGCTCGAGACAACCGACGCTGAGGCGGAGCCGGTCAAGCGCCGCTTCGTCACGTACACGCCGGCGCAGGGCGGGCGCGTGCGCGTCACGCGGCTCACGCCCGCGCAGCCGGCGACACCGCCCGTCGCGGCCTGACGGCTACTTGTACGCCGCCAGGTCCGCCTTGACCTCGGTCGTGTACGCGCCCTTCGCCTGGCCTCTGTACTGCAGCGCGCCGAAGTAGTACTCGCGGCCGGTCTGCGTGCCCGTCGTCGCCTGGTCGTGCGCCTGGTAGAGGTAGAACGCGCCGAGGCGGCTGCCGTACGTGCTCCGCATTCCCGTCAGTGCTGAATGCAATGTCGTTGCGGCCTGCGCGTAGGTGAGGCACTTGCCGTAGCCGTAGTTGTCGGACAGGCAGCGGCCGTTGTCGGTCGCGAGGCCCCACTCCGTGACCCAGATCGGCAGGTCGGGCGAGCCGGCGGTCTTCGTCGAGCTGATCGTCGAGTCGATCCGCGTCTTCCAGTTCGGACCGTACGGGTGGATCGTCCAGCCGGCGGCGCGGGTGCCGAGGTCGGGAACGGCCTTGAACATGTTCACGACCCAGGCCGTCTGGTTGACGGCATTGTCGCCCTGCGCGAGCAGTCCGACGTTGGGATTTGCCGCCTTGACGGCGACCTGTGCGTCCTTGAAGCGCAGCGCATACGTCTGCGCGCGGGTCGCGTAGGTCGCCGGCGAGTAGTCGGCGAACTGGTGCGCGTAGCTCGTCTCATGGCCGAACTCGATCCGCGAGACCGCCGTGTTGGCCGGGTAGGTCTTGCCCACCCAGAAGATGCCGCCGGGTCCGTACGCTCTCGCCCACGTCGCGACGTTCTGCGACTCGGCCGTGCTCGGGAGCCGGCCGTAGAAGTCCGCGGCGAGCAGCGGGCGCACGCCGGCCCTCGCGTAGGCGTCGATCACCGACGCCATGCTCGTGGCGGTCGTGCCGATCGGGTAGAGCAGCCGCGCCGTTCTCGCCCCGAGCGAGGTCGCGAACGGCAGCTCGTAGCTGAACGCGGTGCCGGTCGTGACGCCCATTCTGAAGCCGGTGGCCGGCAGGGGCGTGGTCGGCGTCGTCGCCGCGTACGCGATCGATACCTCCCTCGCCCACGCGCTGCCGGTCACGTTCGTGCGGACGCTGTAGCGGACCGTCTGGCCAGGCACAGGCGGCGGCGTCACGGACGTGGCCGTGACGGTGGCGTACTGGTCGGCCTGCCCAGTCACCTTGCGCACGTAGACGTACGAGCCGACGCCGGTGATCGCGTTCCATGTGAGCGTCTGGCCGGAGACGGTGAGCACAGGCGCCGTCAACGTGTCGGCGGCCGCCGGTGAAGGCGTCCAGACGGCGAATGACAGCGCGAGCGCGAGGATCGCGGCGAGCGCGACAAGGCTCCTCGCCCGCTGGTGCGGGACGGTCGGCGACATGTGGCGGGGGTCCCTCGATGGATGGCCGGGAAGGCACCGATGCTGACGGCGCACGGGCCATCTTATGTCAACGACCGACTGACGCGTCCCCTGACCTACGAAGGGCCGCCCCGAAGGGCGGCCCCTCAGCAAGTGCTCCTGCACACAAGACTCTAACGCTCAAACGCCTTTTACACAAGAAAGCAGTTGATAATTGAACGCCAATCAGGTCCGAACTCGGACGTCGACTCAGAACCCGGCCGGATGACGGACCGCAAAGCCCGCACCGGAGCGCGGCGCGACCTGCCAGCGCGACGGGCGAGCGCCGCTGGTGTCGAAGCGCAGGCCGGCGACGACCATGTAGACGTGATCCGGGTTCGCGTAGATCGTGATCCACGTGCCGGGACCGCGCTCGCCATAGGCCATCAGGTCGCCGGACGTGGCGCTGGCGGCGAGCAGCCCTCCCCCGTGCAGTGCGTAGCCGACGGAGCCGGAGCAGTCGTACCCCGTGTCCTCCCATCTGGCGTGGCCGCCACCCCAGCGATACGGGAGCGAGGCGATGCGGTTGCCGGCGACGATCGCCGCCGCCACCTCGGCCGGCGCGCCGGCGGGCGGTGAGGCGGTGCCGTCGTCGAGCAGCGTTGCGAGCGCGGGCGGCGCAACGGTCGTTGCCGTCACCGGCGCGCGGCGCTTGCGGACGCGGTGGCGCCGCTGCGGTTTGACGGCGGTTCCAGGCGCGGCGCCCCCGCTGGCCCGCACCGCTGCGGGCGGCGCAGCCGCGCCGCCGGGCGACGCGCCGCCGGTGCTCGCGAGTGCAGCCGCGGGCAGGACGACGAGCACCGCGAGGGACAGCGCGAGCGAGCGGATGCGAACGGGATGCGGCACGACGGTGACCTCCGAGGCCGGGTACCTGTCGGCAGGATCGGCGCGCTGCGAGCGCAAATGGAGCCCTGCATGAAGCCGTTCAGTGCGGGAGACGTCGTTCCTGCCGCGAAGACGAGCTGCGGTCAGTCGACAGATGGCGCTGGCGTGCCAACGCTCATACGATCGTTCCGGTGAGCGTCTCCCGGCGGGCCGAAACACATATATGATGTAATACATACAGCTACTTTGGTGATACGCTCATGATCATGCGAAGCCTTCGCCTCGAAGCCGACCTCGACGAGCGGGTCCGGCGCGCCGCGGCCGTGGAGGGATCCTCCGTGTCCGAGTTCCTGCGCATCGCTGCCGACGAGCGCGCACAGCGCACGTTGTCCCAGCGCCCGAGCGAACGGCTTGCGGACGTCATCGGGTCGGTCAACGGCGGCGGCGGTCACGCGCGCGACACTGGCGGCGCCTTCGCGGATGCGCTGAACGAGCGCCGTCGCACGCGATGACGCTCACAGACGCCGGCCCGCTGATCGCCCTGATCGACGCAGACGAGCCGGATCACGTGCGCTGCCGCGACGCGCTCGACGAACTCCCCTTCCCGCTCCTCACTACCTGGCCCGCGTTCACGGAAGCGATGCACCTGTTCGGACGCGCGGCGGGCTGGCGGGCTCAGCAGGCGCTCTGGCGCCTCGTCTCGCGCGAGGACCTCCTGATCGACCCCCTCTCGCCGGAGGCGACCGCGCGCGCAGCGCACCTGATGGAGACGTACGCCGACCGGCCGATGGACCTCGCCGATGCCACGCTCGTCGCACTCGCCGAGGAGCGCGGACTCACGCGCGTGTTCACGCTCGACAGCGACTTCCAGATCTACAAGCTGAGGGGCCGGCGGCACTTCGACGTCGTTCCGGGCTGACGGGACGCGGCGGGCTCGTCGGAGCTACCGAAGGGCGAGGAAGCGCCGGACGTCGGCGGCATCGCGGTCGAGCGCGGCGGCATCGCGTCTCGCGAGGGCACCGAACGGCTCGATCGCAACCTCGCCGCGCGCGAGCCTCCAGATTGCGACCGCTCTGCCGCGCACGAGCGCGAAGGGGCGGAAGAGTCCGTTGTCCGTGACGATGCCGGTGTCGACATGGGCGCCGAGCACGTCCTCGCGCGAGGTCCAGCCGAGCAGGAGCGGGTCGAAGGCGCCGAGCAGACGTGGCGGGGGCAGCTCCTCGGCGTGTCCGGCGGGGCGTCTCGCGAGGTCGAGCAGCCCGTCGTCGCGCTCGACGAGCTCACCCCCGCTCGCGGTCAGCCCCGCGCGCACGTCGCGCAGCGGAGTCCCGCCCAGCGCGCAAGGTCGCGGTCGCTCGCGGGGCCGTGGCCGACGAGATAGCGGCGCGCCAGCTCGGCGAGGGCGGCGTCACGGTCGACCGGTCTGAGCGCCTCCTCCCCCAGCCAGTCGCGCACGAGTGCGAACGCGTGTCTGGCGCCGACCATCGGACCGCGCACGATCAGGCCACGCAGCGAGGCGGCCATCAGCAGGTGCACGAGCGCCTGCCCCTCCGTCCGCACGCCGGCGGCCGCGATGTGCTCGCGCAGCTGCTCGCGCGTCAGCGGACCGTCGTGCGCCAGCGCGCGCTCGATCGCCCGCACGCCGCGCTCGACGTCCGCCGGCGGGACGCCCTCCTGGGCGAGGCGGCGAGCGCAACCGGTCACCAGCGGCGGGGTCGTGAGCGCATGCAGCCACGGATAGTCCTCGCTGCGCACGAGGTGCAGCGTGCCGCGGTTGAGCCAGGAGATCAGCAGCGCGCGCTCGCCGGTGAGGGCGCGATCGACGTCGCCGGCCGTCGTGCCCGTGCCGAGCGTGCGCGCCCGCACCGCCAGCCGCGCGCCGCGCGGGTCCTGCCCCTGCACCGCCAGCAGCCGCTCGGCCACCGCGACCGGATCGCGCCCCGGCTCGTCGGCGAGCAGCTGGGCTGTGAGGCGGGCGGCGAGCATGCCGTGCAGTCAAGCAGGCGAGCGGATAGCCTCCAATGGCGTCGCCTTGTTGCACCGCAATGTAGGATCCCTCACCGGTGAGGCGTCTTCGCTCGATCGTCGTGGCGCTCGCGCTGGCGGCGGCTCCCGCAAGCGCCGCCGGCACGAGCGACGCCCCGGCGGCAGCGAGCACCAGCGCGTGCCGTGAGGGTGCAACCCTCGAGCGGCTCGACCGCTGGGACGCGGCCGCAACCGCGTACGCCGCCGGCCTGCAGGTCAGAGCCCAGGCTGCCTGCGCGGAGCGAGGGCTGCGACGCCTGCAGGCAGGCGGACGGCTGTGCGCGGCCGCCACGGCGCTCGAGGACGCCGGGCTGGACACGGAGGCGCAGGCGGCGTACGCGAAGGTGCTCGAGCTGCAGCCGTCGAGCAGATGCGCGAGCGTCGCCATCGCGGACATGACCGCCGAGGGGACGGTCGCGTGGCTCAGAGAGGCGATCGCAGACCTCGGCCAGTTCGCGCTCGCGGCGGCGATCGCGGTGCTCGCAGCCGCCCTGCTCGCGTGGATGCTGCTGTGCGTTCTGACCCACGCCCCGGGGCTCAGACGTCTGCCGGGCGTGCGCCACCTGCGCCGGGTGCGGCTGCAGCTCAAGTCGCTCGGCGACGGCGCGAGCGACCGCCTCGGCTCCGCCACGACCGGCCTGCTGCGCTCCCGGCTCGTCCACGACGCGAACGACAAGCGCGTGGCGCTCGCCTCCGGCCCGAGCGACACGGGCGCGCTCGACGGGCTCGCCGACGTCTCGGACCAGGCGAGAGTCATCGTCGCGCTGCTGAGACTGATGCGCGCAGGTCTGCCGAAGCGCGACTGGGTCGTGATCGGCGTCCTCCAGGGAGCCTCGGCGGACGGCCTCGGGCTCTCTATCGCGCTCGACAACAACGGCCGCTTCACCGCCTTCGGCGAGTTCTGGGCCAACACCCACTGCGGGCCTCCGACGAAGGACGTCGCCGAGACCTACCGCCGGCTGACGATCCCCGCCGCCGGCTGGCTCGGACATCAGGTCGCGGCTGTCAACGACCCGCGAGCGCTGCTGTCGAGCAGCGCCGACAGCTGGGCGCTGTTCACGGTCGGGCTGCACTGGTGCGACCGCGGCGAGCGCAGAGTCGCGGGCGACTTCTACGAGCGGGCGCGCAACGTCGATCCGCACAACATCGCCGCGCTCGCGAACCTCGGAGTGATGGCCGCCGAGGACGGCAGGCCGGACGACGCGGAGCGCATGCTCAGCCGCGCGCTGGAGCTGCTGGAGCGATGACGCGCGACCCCCACTACGTGCTCGACTGGTACGCGATCAAGTTCAGCCTCGCGGCCCTGAACGCGAACGAGTGGGTCCGCCTGCGCGACCGGCGAGCCCAGGACTGGCGGAAAGGGGGCTTCCTCGCTCACGTCACCGCAGTAGTGGTCCCCGACGGCGAGCGGCGACGCCTCGAGCAGGCGCGATGCCAGGCGCAGGAGCTCGCGCTCGCCTGCGTCGACACGCTGATCGAGCTCGACGTATCGCGCTGGCGCCACCCGCAGGTCGCATACGCCCGCGCCCGCAAGGCCGGGCGCGAGCGCCGCCGTGCGCTGCGCAGCCACCTGGAGGACGCGATGCTGCCGTCGGCGCTCGTGCTGCTCGCGGGCGTGCTGGAGCCCGACCCCAAGCCGGTCGCATCGCCCCGGAGCCGCGGCGAGCTGCGCGCCGCACTCACCGCCGACCCGATCCGGCCTTCCGCGCTCGTGGGCCTCGTGGAACAGGCACTTCCGGCTGCGCGCGTCCAGTACAGCCTCGCCTGCCTGTACGCCACCTGGGGCGACTCGCGGCGCTCGCAGGCGCTGCTGAGAAGCAGCCTGGCGCGCACCCCGCGGAGCCGGCGGGTCGGGCTCGCGCACCGGGCTGTGACGGACCCCACCCTGCGGCCCGTCGTCGAGGCCGGCGACGCCAGGTCGCTGCTCGCGCAGCTCGACGTGGAGCCGTCCGCGGCCGACGCGGTCGTGACCGAGACCGAGACCGAGACCGAGACCGAGACCGAGACCGAGACGACGTAGGCGCACCGCGCTCAGTTTGCGAAGTGCCTCGCGGCGATCAGCTCGATCGTGCCCTTTGTGCGCACCGTCGCGTGGCCGATCGCCTGCGCGAGCGCCTTGAAGTCGAGCTCGGTGTCGGACAAGCCGGCGCCCGGCAGCCAGTGCAGCTCCTCGGCCTCGAAGACGAACACGTCGTCGGCGGGCACAAGCGCAAGCGCCGCTCTGCGCGCTGCCGCCTTGGGCGCCTGCGTCAGCAGCACCACCTGCGGCTTGCCCGTCGAGGCCGCCAGCTCCTCGGCGGAGAACGGCTCGAACGCGGCCATCGCGCGCACCTGCTCGGCGCTGCGTGCGAACACCGGCACCTCGTAGGAGAGCGCCGTCCGGAGGCCCGATTCGAGCCGCAGGGCGACGTCGGCGACAGTGTCCCCGGCCGGCGCGTCGAGGATGACGTTGCCGCTTGCGCGGAAGGTTCTGACGTCCGTGAAGCCGAGCGCCTCGACGTGCGTGCGCAGGTCGTCGTTGGTGATCCGGCGTCTGCCGAGGTTCATCCCTCCAGGAAGGCGGCGTAGCGGGGCATCGCGGCGGACATTAGCCCCGCCGCAGGTCCGAACGGCGTAATGTCGGGCGATGAGCGCTTCGTACCACGACGGCGCCCGCCGGCTGCAGGACCGCTTCGACACGCGGCGGCTCGCCGACCGGCTCGACGAGCGCTTCCTGCAACGCGCCGAGATCGACGAGCACGACCGCGCGTTCATCGAGCGGATGGACATGTTCTTCCTCGCGACCGCAGACGCCGACGGTCGTCCGCAGTGCTCCTACAAGGGCGGTGAGCCGGGCTTCGTGCGGGTGCTGGACGAGACCACGATCGCGTTCCCCAACTACGACGGGAACGGGATGTATCTGTCGATGGGCAATCTCACCGTGAACCCGCACGTGGGCATGTTGTTCATCGACTTCACGGCACAGCGACCGTCACGTTTGCGGCTCAACGGCGTGGCGAGCGTGGACGAGGAGGACCCGCTCGTAGAGACGTATCCCGGCGCGCAGTTCGTCGTGCGCGTGTGTGCGACGGAGGTCTTCCCCAACTGCCCGCGCTACATCCACCGGATGGCGCTCGTGGAGCGCTCGCGCTTCGTTCCGCGCGCCGACCACGAGCCGCCCGTGCCGGAGTGGAAGCGGACCGACTGGGCGTGCGACGTGCTGCCGGCAGACGACCCGGCGCGACGCTCGGTCTGAGCGCCGCAGCCGCGCTCACTCCGGCCAGAAGCCCTCGACGATCTCGCCGTCGGCGCGCGGGTCCTCGATCCGCACGGAGACGATCAACAGCTCCGCGTCGTCGTCGCTGTCGTTCCAGATCGAGCGCACGGTCTCGGGCGCGACGCGCACCGCGGTTGGCCCCTCGACGTCCACGAGCTCGTCGCCGAGCTTGAACTGCAGGTGCCCGGAGATCACGTAATAGATCTCCTCCTGCGTGTGGTGGCGGTGGCCGTAGCCGCCCTTGCCGCCGGTCTGCGGCGGCATCCGGCGATGCGTGATCGCCACCTGCTCCGTCTGCAGGTCGCCCGTCAGGAAGCGCATCTCGCCCGGGTATCTGCCGCCGAACGCGTCGGGCACGTCGGCGAGCCTGCGAATCGTGTAGTCGCTCATCGGCCGACCGTACCCGAGGTGCGTAGAGTCGGGCGCATGTTCGAGCGCGTGGAGCTGCGAGTGGATGACCTCGCGACGTCGCAGCGGTTCTACGCGACCGTGCTCGGCGCGCTTGGGCTCGCGGCGACGGAGCGGGACGCGTGGGGCGACTTCGCGCTCGCGCCGGCCGACGAAGACCACCCGCCGACGCGCGGTCTCCACATCGGCTTCACCGCACCCTCGCGCGCGGCCGTCGATGCCTTCTGGGAGGCCGGTCGGCGCGCCGGCCACGACGACGACGGCCCGCCCGGACCGCGTCCCCAGTACGTGCACGACTACTACGGCGCGTTCCTGCTCGACCCCGACGGCAACAGCGCCGAGGCCGTCCACTTCGGCGAGGTGCGCCACGGCGCCGCGGTCGACCACCTGTGGATCCGCGTCGCCGACCTCGACGCGGCGCGCGCCTGGTACACGGCGCTCGCGCCCGCCGCCGGCTGGCGGGTGCGCGACTCGGACGCGACGCGCGTGCTGGTCGAGCGACCGGACCAGACCGGCTCATTCGCGCTCGTCGCCGACGAGCGGGCGTGCACCGAGCACGTCCGCCTGGCCGTCGCCGCGGCGGATCCGGCGAGCGCCGGCGTGCGACACGACCCCGACGGCAACGAAGTGGAGCTGGTCGGACGCCGGCAACCGTAGGCTGCGGGAGATGCGCGTCCCGCCTGTCGATCCGCTCAAGCCGCGTCGCCTGCGCAAGGCGATCATGGAGCCGTTCGCGCTGACGAGCGCGGGCCGCTGGTTCACGATCAGAGTCGCGCCGAAGATCGACGGCACGCTCGGGCGTGCGAGCGGCGGGCGGCTCACGTCGCTGCCGGGGATCCCGATGCTGCTGCTGACGCATAGAGGCGCGAAGAGCGGCAGAACGTACGTCACCCCGCTTCTCTACTTCACCGACGGCGAGGATGCGGTCGTGATCGCCTCGAACTACGGGCGCGAGCGCCATCCGGCGTGGCTTGCGAACGTCAAGGCGAACCCGGACGTCCAGCTGCAGGCGCGCGGACGCGGCGGCCGCTACCGGGCCCGTGTCGCCGAGCCCGCCGAGCGCGACCGCCTGTTCGAGCTCGCGAAGAGACTCACGCGCGCCTACGCCGACTACGAGCGGCGGACAGCGGACGAGCGGACGATCCAGATCGTGGTCCTCTCGCCGCTCGACCCGGCCTGAGAGCTCACGTCCGCGCCAGCGCGGGGAAGCCCTCGCGCCACGTCGGCCACGCCGGCGCCCACCCCAGTTCGTGCTTCGCCTTCGCGTTCGACGCGCCGCGGACCTCGCACATCATCGCGACCGCGTGCTCGCCGGCCACGAGCCGTGCGATCCAGCGCGGGATCTTGCGCGGCGGCTTGGCGCCGACGGCGCGCGCGAGCGCGGGGACCCACTCACGAGCCGGCGCGGGCTCGTCGTCGCAGACGTTGTAGATCTCTCCCGGCGTCCAGCGCTCGAGCGCCGCCAGCGTCGCCGAGGCGGCGTCCTCGATGTGGCAGAACGAGCTCACCCCCGCGCCGTCGCCGACGAGCGGCAGCTTGCGTGCCCGCACCATCTCCCACTGGTCCCCGCCGGGCGCCAGCCCGGTACCGGGCCCGTAGAAGCCGCCGTAGCGCAGCGCAACGCCGCCGGCGCCCGTGACAGCCGCCTCGAGCCGTCTGATCGCCTCCAGCGTCGTGCGCAGCTGCGCCGGCGGATCGGGGTCGAGCGAGTCCTCCTCGGACTTGACCGGACCGCCGACGCGCGCGTACGGCCAGCCGGTGAAGCTCTGTGCGACGACGCGCTCGACGCCGCTTTCCTTCGCCGCGGCGAGCAGGTTGTCGGTGCCTTCGGTGCGCAGACGGTTCGTGTCCGCGAACGTGCGTGCGAAGCGACGCAGGTCGATGTCGCCCGCGAGCGCGGTCATCTGGTGAACGATCGCGTCTGGTCTGGCGGCGGCGACGGCGGCGACGACGGCGGCCCGGTCGAGGCCGTCGAGTACGACCGGCTCGGCGCCAAGGGCGCGCAATGCGTTCGCCTTCGCGGCGCTGCGCGTGGTGCCGATGACGGTGTGCCCGTTGCTGGTGAGGAGCGGGATCAGCGAGCGGCCGACCGCGCCGCTCGCCCCTGCGAGGAAGATGTTCATGTTGCCTCGACGGGGCAGCGTGGCAGTCTGTGACAGGTAGGCATCCCGGACGCCGAGATGGAGCGCCTGCGCCGGCTGGCGGTCAACGTCGGATACCGCATGCTCGGCAGCGTCGCCGAGGCGGAGGACATCGCGCAGGAGACGCTGCTGCGGCTGCACGGCGCCGCCGCGGAGGAGGAGCTCCGCAATCCCGACGCGTTCGCCACGACCATCGCGACGCGCCTCTCGCTCGATGTGCTGCGCTCCGCGCGCGTGCGGCGCGAGGCGTACGTCGGCGAGTGGCTGCCGGAGCCGCTCGTCGAGGACGTCGGCATGCGCCGTGTCGAGGACGACGAGACGATCTCGCTCGCGTTCCTCACGCTGCTGGAGCGGCTGACGCCGGAGGAGCGCGCCGTGCTCGTGCTGCGCGAGGCGTTCGACTACGGGTTCGAGGAGATCGGGGCCGTGCTCGACAAGCGCCCCGACGCGTGCCGCCAGCTGCTGAGCCGCGCGCGCAGGCGCGTCGACGCCGAGCGACCGCGCTTCGACTCCGACCCGGCGCAGCGCGAAGCGCTGGCTGCGCGCTTCCTCGCCGCCGCGCGTGAGGGCGACCTCGACGGCCTCGTCGCGCTGCTCGCGCCCGACGCGGTGCTGGTGGGCGACGGCGGCGGCAAGGCGCTCGCGATCTCGCGGCCGCTCGTCGGCGGTCCGGCGGTCGCGCGGGCACTCGCGAACTTCGCGCGTGAGGGCGCGACGCGCGGCGTCACGGTCGAGGCGGTGCACGTGAACGGCCAGCCCGGCCTGCGCACGCGGGCGCCTGACGGCACGCTCGTGAACGTCGTCGGGATCGACGTCGCCGGCGGCCGCGTTGTGCGTCTGCACTCGATCCTCAACCCCGACAAGCTCGCCCATCTCGGGCCGCTGTCGGAGATCGCGCTGCGCTCACGCCCGTCCTCGTGATGCTCAGCTTTCCACCCTGTCTGCCGCACGCTCGTGCCGCTACGTTCGAGAGGACCCGTTAGGCACGAGCGTGAGGAGCACGGCATGAGCACGCAAGCAGACGATGCCCCCTCTGCGAGACCGGACACGATCGTCCTCGTCCACGGGCTGTGGGTGACCCCGCGCAGCTGGGAGCACTGGATCTCCCGCTACGAGGCGAAGGGCTTCAGGGTGCTCGCGCCGGCGTATCCGGGCATGGAGGTCGAGGTCGAGGCGCTCAACGCCGACCCCTCGCCGATCGAGGTGCTCGGGACCGACGTGATCGCGCATCACTACGAGACGGTGATCCGCAGTCTCGACAGACCGCCGATCATCATCGGCCACTCGATGGGCGGCGGGCTGACCCAGATCCTGCTCGACCGCGGGCTCGGCAGCGCCGGCGTCGCGATCAGCTCGGTGCCCGTCAAGGGCGTGAAGCTCCTGCCGCTGAAGACGATCCGCGGGACGTTCCCGGTGCTGAAGAACCCGGCCAACCGCCACAAGGCCGTCGGCTTCACATACGAGCAGTGGCACGAGTACTTCGCGAACGGGCTCAGCGACGAGGAGGCGCCCGCGGCGTACGAGCGCTACCACGTCCCCGCCCCCGGGCGGGTGGTGTTCGAGGGCGCGACCGCGACGTTCCACCCGCACGCGCCGAACAAGGTCGACTTCGACAAGGAGGACCGCGCGCCGCTGCTGTTCATCTCCGGCGGGATCGACAACCTGATGCCGCCGTCGGTGCAGAAGTCGAATGCGCGCCTCTACAACACCGGCCTTGTGGCGCGCAAGGAGTACGGCGACCGCTCGCACTTCATCTGCGGCGAGTCGGGTTGGGAGGAGATCGCGGACTACGCGCTCGAGTGGGCGCTCGCTCCGACTGAGGACGCGTAGGCGACGCGGCGGCCGACGCGTAGCCTCTTGCCCATGCAGATCGGTGTCACGAGCTTCGCCGACCTGGCGGAAGGCGTCGACCCGGGGCGGCGGCTGCGCGAGCTTGTCGAGGAGATCGAGCTGGCCGATGCGGTCGGGCTCGACGTCTTTGGCGTCGGTGAGCACCACCGGCCGGACTTCGCGGTCTCGGCACCCGCAGTCGCTCTGGCCGGCGCTGCGACACGCACCAAGCGAATCCGACTGGCGAGCGCGGTCACGGTGCTCTCCACCGACGACCCGGTGCGCGTGTTCGAGCAGTTCGCGACGCTCGACCAGCTGTCGGACGGGCGCGCGGAGATCATCGCCGGGCGCGGCTCGTTCACCGAGTCCTATCCCCTGTTCGGCGCGAGCCTCGACGACTACGACGAGCTGTTCTCCGAGAAGCTCGAGCTGCTGCTGGCGCTGCGCTCGTCCGAGCGCGTGACGTGGGCCGGATCCGGCCGGCATCGCACGCCGTTGGAGGGCGCGGGCGTCTACCCCCGCCCCGCCCAAGACCCGCTGCCCGTGTGGATCGGCGTCGGCGGCACGCCCGCCTCGGTGGTGCGCGCCGGCCTGCTCGGACTGCCGCTCGTGATCGCGATCATCGGCGGCGAGCCGGCCCGCTTCGTGCAGTTCGCCGAGCTCTACCGCGAGGCGCTGCGGCGCGGCGGGCACGATCCGGACGCGCTGCCGATCGCGATCAACTCGCACGCGCACATCGCCGAGGACGCGGCTCAGGCGGCCGACGAGATGTTCCCAGCCTACGCGACGATGATGAACCGCGTCGGACGCGAGCGCGGCTGGCCGCCGATCGTGCGCCAGCAGTTCGAGGCCGGCCGCACCCCACGCGGCGCGATCTTCTGCGGCGACCCGCAGCAGGTGGCGGACAAGATCCTCGCCCAGCACGCGCTGTTCGGCCATCAGCGCTTCCTCGCGCACATGGGCATGGGCGGGCTGGAGCACGCCAAGGTGCTGCGCGCGATCGAGCTGCTCGGGACCGAGGTCGCGCCGCGAGTGCGCGGCGCGCTCGCCGGCGGCAGGCCAGCCCCGGTCGCACCACCACCCGCAGCGTCCTGGCCTGAGCGCGCATGAGCGGGCCAGGACAGGACGCTTCGCCGAGCAAGGAGGAGGGCGCCGGCACGATCGAGTTCGACAGCGGTCCCGGCCGCTGGATCCTGATGATCGCGGTGCTCGGCTCGGGGATCGCGTTCCTCGACGGGACGGTCGTGAACGTCGCGCTGCCGGACATCGGCCGCGACCTCGACGCGACGACCAGCCAGCTGCAGTGGATGCTCAACGGCTACCTGCTGACGCTCGCGTCGCTGATCCTGCTCGGCGGCTCGCTCGGGGACCGCATCGGCCGGCGGCGGATCTTCGTGATCGGCACCGCCTGGTTCACGGCCGCGTCGCTGCTGTGCGCGGTGGCACCGAGCGCGGAGGCGCTGATCTTCGCGCGACTGCTGCAGGGGGTTGGAGGCGCGCTGCTGACGCCCGGCTCGCTGGCGATGATCGAGGCGAGCTTCCGCCGTGCGGACCGGGCGCGCGCGATCGGCGCATGGTCGGGGCTGACCGGCGTCGGCGCAGCGCTCGGGCCGCTGCTCGGCGGCTACCTGGTGGATGCGGTGTCGTGGCGGGCGGTCTTCCTGATCAACCTGCCGCTTGGGCTGTTCGTGTGCGTGGCCGCACCGCGGCACGTGCCGGAGACGCGCGACCCGATGGCGGGAGGCCGGCTCGACGTGCTCGGCGCTGGACTCGCCGCGCTCGGGCTTGCGGGGACGACGTACGCGCTGATCCAGGCACCGGACGAGGGCGCTTCGGCGGCGGTGGTGTTCGCAGGTGTGGTCGGCGTGCTCGCTCTGATCGCATTCATCGTCGCGGAGCGGCGCGAGGCGAACCCGATGATGCCGCTGACGATGTTCGCCAACCGGCAGTTCTCGGCCGCGAATCTCGTGACGGTCGTGGTGTACGCGGCGCTGGGCGGGGTCTTCTTCCTGCTCGTCGCGTTCCTGCAGATCTCGATGGGCTGGTCGCCTCTCGCCGCCGGCGCGGCGTCGCTGCCGGTGACCGTGCTGATGCTGCTGTTCTCGGCGCGCTCGGGCGCTCTGGCGCAGAGAATCGGCGCGCGCATCCCGCTCACGGTCGGCCCATTCGTGATCGCCGCCGGGATGCTGCTGATGACGCGGATCGACCCGGGCGACTCGTATGTCTCGACCGTGCTGCCGGCGGTGATCGTGTTCGGCCTCGGGCTCACGCTCGTCGTCGCGCCGGTGACGGCGACCGTGCTGGCCGCCGCGCCCGCGCGCAACGCCGGCATCGCCTCGGGGATCAACAACGCGGTCTCGCGCGTCGCGGGCCTGTTCGCCGTCGCGATTCTGCCGCTGATCGCCGGGTTGACGGGCGACGCCTTCTACGACCCGGTCGCGATGACGGACGGCTTCCACATGGCGATGACCGCGACCGCCGCGCTCGCGGCGTTCGGCGGCGTGATCGCCTGGCTGACGATCGACCCGAACGTGCTCGACACCGAGGCGGAGCCGGGCGGCGACACGCCGATCCGCCTCGCACACGACTTCGAGTGCGCGATCTGTGGCTCGCCGCTGCGGCCGGGACGGGAGGCCGACTGCCACCCGGCTGCGGCTGCGGCCGCAGCCGACTCAGCCGCCGCCGATCGATGACCCGGCGAAGAAGAAGAACCACACGTTGAAGATCAGCACCGCCGCGCCGACGACGATCACGACGATCCGCTCGATCGCGCTCGTGCCCTGTCTCGCACGCATGTAGTTCTCGCGCTCGCTGCGCATCGAGCGCATCCACGGCGAGACGCGACGGTCGGCGACGCGGCCGGTGAGGTCGTCGTAGCGCGCGTTGATACGTGTGAGCAGCTGCACGAGCGCCACCACGAGCACGGCCAGCACGACCACCACCACGCCGACTGCCGTCATGCTGAGCCCGCTCGGCCCCGCCACCTGCGAGCCGACCCACAGCGCGATCAGCGGCGCCCCAGTCCAGATGTTGACCGTCACGAACGCCGCGGCGGCGGCGAGCCCGATGCGCTTGGCGATCATGGTGCCGCACATGCTGCCACGTGCCGGCGCGCGGTCGTCTCCTCTGTCAGATCGTCAGCGACGCGGTGCAGACCTCGCCGGACGGGCTCGTGGCGCGGGCGGTGATGTGGTCGCTGCCGGCAGGGTTCGCGATCTTGCGCTCGATGCCGAACGAGCCGCTCGGGGCGTGGGTCGTGGCGTTGCGTCTGATCACAAGCGTGCCGTCGCGACGGACGCGGACGGCCCACTTCACGCCGTTGCGGTTCTGATCGACCTCGAACTCGACCTCGATGCGGCCGTCGTCGGGCTTGGCCTTGAGCTTCGCGGTCGAGCCGTCGGTGCAGGTGCCGGCGACACGCGTGCCGCGCGATCCGCCGCCACCGCTTCCGCCGTTGTCGTCGCCGGACTCGACCTGCTGACCGCCGCGGTCGTCCCCGGGCGGGTCGTCGGCGCCGTGCTTGGCGAGCGCGACGGACGGCACTGCCGCTGTAGCGGCGAGCGCCAATGCGAGTGAGATGCTGCGGGCCTTCATGAGCATGACTGCCTCCATCGGGTCGGGGGTGCGTCCTGGCGAGCATGCTTCCCCCGAGTCGGTCCAATCCACAATGGGACTTAGGTCGCAGAGGTCGTGCGCTACGCCGCCGCGCCGGGCAGGATGGACCCCGATGCCGACCGCCGTCACGCGCTTCATGCTCGCGAGCTTGGCCGCGATCGTCGTGATCGGCGTCGGCGGCTACCTCGCGCTGCGCCAGGTCGCGCTCGAGCAGGCGGTGCGCGAGACGCGTCAGCGGGTCGAGGCCGACGGGCGCATCGTCGAGTCGGCCGGCCTCACCGACGGGGTGCTGCGCGGCGATCCCCGCGCGCTGCAGCGACTCGACGACCTCGTGCTCGGGCAGGTGCTCGGCGGACCGGTCGTGCGCGTGAAGCTGTGGTCGCGCGACGGGACCGTCCTCTACTCCGACGCGCGGCAGCTGATCGGCTCGCGCTACGAGCTTGGCGAGGACGAGCGCGAGCTGTTCGCGACCGGCGGCGCCGACGCCGAGGTCAGCAATCTGTCCGAGCCGGAGAACCGCTACGAGCGCCCACAGGGCAAGCTGCTGGAGGCCTACACGACGATCCGCGCGCCGAACGGCGAGCAGGTCCTGTTCGAGATCTACGAGCGCTACGACGCCGTGCGTGCGAACGCGTCGCGGCTGCTGCGCGCGTTCGCCCCGCCGCTGCTCGCTGGCCTGCTCGTGCTGCTGCTGGTGCAAGTCCCGCTCGCGTGGTCGCTCGCGCGGCGCCTGCAGCGCGAACACGCGCAGCGCGAGGCGCTGCTCAGCAGCGCGGTCGAGGCGTCGAGCAGCGAGCGGCGGCAGATCGCAGCCGAGCTGCACGACGGCGTCGTGCAGGAGCTGGCCGGCGTCGCGTTCGGGCTCGCGCCGCTTGCTGACGCCGCCGAGCGACGCGGCGATGCGGAAGCGGCCGGCGCACTGCGCGACGCGAGCGGGCGGCTGCGCCAAGGCGTGCGGGACTTGCGCACGCTGCTCGTCGAGATCCACCCTCCGAACCTCGCGTCGGCCGGGCTCGACGCGGCGCTCAGCGACCTGCTGAGCCCGCTGGCCGCGGCCGGGATCGACACGCACCTCGACGTCGCACCGGATGTGCTCCCGGCAGGTCACGACGCCGACGGCACGGCGCTCGCGCTGCTCTACCGCGTCGCGCGCGAGGCAGTGCGCAACGCGCGCGAGCACGGCGGCGCCCACACCGTTTCGATCGCACTCACGTGCGCAGCACCGCGCGTCGCGCGGCTTGTCGTGCACGACGACGGACGCGGCTTCTCGGCGGACCAGCGTGAGCGGGCGGAGGCGGCCGGGCACGTCGGGCTGCGGTTGCTGGAGGGGCTGGCCGTGGAGGCGGGCGGCACGCTCAGAGTCGACTCGACTCCCGGCACCGGCACGACGGTGACGCTCGAGGTGCCGGCCCCATGATCCGCGTGCTGCTGGCCGACGACCACGGCGTGATCCGCGACGGGCTCGGGCGGCTGATCGGCGGGCTGGAGGACGTCGAGCTGGTGGCGGTCGCCGCCGACGGTGCCGAGGCGGTCGAGGCCGCGCGACGCGAGCGCCCCGACGTCGTGCTGATGGACCTGGAGATGCCGCGGCTCGACGGAATCGAGGCGACGCGGCGGATCGTCGGCGAGCTGCCCGAGACGGCGGTGCTCGTCCTCACGTCGTTCTCCGACCGCGCGCGGATCGTCGGCGCGCTGGAGGCGGGAGCGTGCGGCTACCTGCTGAAGGACGTCGATGCCGCGCAGGTGGCCGACGGGATCCGCGCGGCCGCGCGCGGCGAGTCGCCGCTCGATCCGCGCGCCGCACGCACGATCCTGGATGCGCGCAGCGCACCCGACCCGTTGGCCGGACTGTCCCAGCGCGAGCGCGAGGTGCTCGACCTGCTCGTCGAAGGGCTGCCGAACAAGCTGATCGCGCGCCGCCTGGAAATCAGCGAGAAGACGGTCAAGTCGCACCTGACGCGCGTCTTCCGCGAGCTCGGCGTGACCGACCGCACGCAGGCCGCGCTGTGGATGGAGCGCCACCGCCGCTGAGACGAAGGTCCCATTGCATTGCCGACCCTGCGCGCGGGACGCTCCCTGCATGCCCTACTGCCCGACCACTGTCCATCTCACCACCCATACGGTGGTCAGATGGACAGTGCTCGCCATGGTGCTGCTCGCGCTTTCCCTCCCGGCGAGCGCGCTCGCGCGGGGCGGCGGCGAGGACGTGCGCGTGGCTGGCTCGTGCGGGCGCGGCGCCTCTGCGGAGCTGCGCGTGCGCACGCACCACGGCGCGCTCGAGGTCGAGTACCGCGTGCGCCGCGGACGCTCCGGCGAGCGCTGGAGCGTCGCGCTCGTGCACGAGCGCCGCGTCGCCTGGCGCGGCCGGGCGACGACGAGCGACGGCGGCGACGGCTTCCGCATCCGCCGCACGCTGCCCGACTTCGCCGGCGCCGACGAGATCACCGCCCGCGCCTCCGGCCCGCGCGGTCTCACGTGCACGGCCACCGCCGTGCTGCGCGCGTGATCGCGCGCCAGTGCGTCCAGATCGATTGACGCCGCGCCGCCGGGCATGAGAGGGTCGCGCGGCGAGGCACCGACTTCGGGTGCGAAACGCGAACGACGGGAGGCGTCGTGGAGCGGCATGGTTCGCAGAGCTTCTTCGTAGTCGGAGAGGGATTGCTCGGCGAGAGCGTGGGCGGACGGGATGCGCGGGCGGTGCCGATGGCATCGGCTGCGAGAACGGCGCCGCCGTTCCTTTTCTCGCGCATGGGTCCGAACGGCAGAGGGCGCCAGCCCGGCGAGAGCCTGCGCAAGCGGCTCGGCAACGCGATGGCGCACACCGGCGGCGGCACGTCGCAGATCCCGGCCGGCTTCACCTACCTCGGTCAGTTCGTCGACCACGACCTCACGTTCGACAAGACGACCGTGATGCTCGGCACCGCGATCTCCCCCGCAGCGCTGCTGCAGGCGCGCTCCCCCAGCCTCGACCTCGACTCGCTCTACGGCGGCGGACCGACCGACCCCGAGTCGGCGAAGTTCTACGAGGCCGACGGCGTGCACCTGAAGACCGGCAGAACGGTCGCGATCGGTGCCGACAGAGCGATGAGCGGCTTCGACCTGCCGCGCGGCGCGGGCAGAAGAGAGGCCGACAGACGCAAGGCCGTGATCCCCGATCCGCGCAATGACGAGAACCTCGCCGTCGCGCAGACGCACTGCGCGTTCATCCGCTTCCACAACCGCGTCGTCGACACGCTGCCGAGATCGGTACCGCCCTCGCAGCGTTTCGCGAGAGCGCGCGAGATCGTCACGCGCCACTACCAGTGGATGGTGCGCACGGACCTGCTGCCGCGCCTGTGCGCGAGAGCGGTCGTCGAGGACGTCTTCAGAAACGGACGCAAGGCGTTCGAGGTCGGCGTGCCGGCGACGGACGTGCCGACGATGCCGCTCGAGTTCTCGGTCGCCGCGTACCGCATCGGCCATTCGATGGTGCGGCGCGCCTACAACTGGAACGCTCGCTTCCCCGGCGTGGAAGGGACGCTCGGCTTCCTGTTCACGTTCTCCGCGACCGGCGGCGACCTCGGCGGCCTGCCGCGGCTGCCCAGCAACTGGATCGCCGACTTCCGCCGCCTCTACGACTTCGTCGGCGAGGCGAGACGCAGAGACCTGGCGGCGCCGAGAGGGCTCAACCGCGCGATGCGGATCGACACGCTGCTCGTGGATCCGTTGAAGAACCTGCCGCCCGGCTCGTTCGGTGGCCCGGTCGTGCCGTTCAACGATCCGCGCGCGAACCTCGCGTTCCGCAACCTGACGCGAGCGAGAATGCTCAACCTGGCGACCGGCCAGCAGATGGTCAGATTCCTCAGAAGACACGGCGTGAGAGTGAGAGCGCTGACGAGCACGCAACTGCGCGATGGCAGAGGTGGCGCGTCGCTCGCGAGACTCAACGACGCGCAGCGCAGAGCACTGCTGAGAAACACGCCACTGTGGTTCTACGTGCTGCGCGAGGCGGAGCTGAACGGCGGTCGCCTGGCCGGCGTCGGCGCCCGCGTCGTCGCGGAGACGTTCCACCGGGCGATCGAGGGCAGCTCGGTCTCGATCGTGCGCGACCCGAGATGGCGCCCGACGCTCGGTCCCAACAGAGACACGTTCCGGATGGTCGACCTGCTGCTGTTCGCGTTCGAGGGCAGAAGAGCGCTGCTGGCGCCGTTGGGCTGACGGCTACACGGCTGCGTCGTGCGCATCGCCGCGCAGGACGGCGGCGATGGGTGGACTGCGGATGCGGATCGGGTGGCGCTCCCTCGCCGCGGCGACGCGCTACGCGCCGCGCGGGTCGGTCAGTCGCAGTTCGAGCTGGTCGCGTCCGCGAAGTCCTTCACCGCGGTCACGACAGCCCCCGCGTCGGTCGCGAGCGAGGCGACCTGCGACGGCGACGGGCTAGACGGGAGCGTTCTCACGTCGCTCGCAAACGCGTTGACGGACGAGCTGATGGCTCTCGTCTCGCTCGGGAAGTCGCTTCTGGCGGAGTCGACGAGCGTCGTGGCGTTGCTCTGGATCGTTCTCAGCTGCGACTGCAAGCCGCTGAGCCCGCCGGAGAAGGACAGGTTCGAGAGGTCCTTGATCGAGCTCTCCAACTTGTCGCGATCTGCGCAGTAGTCCGGCTTGCCTCCCCCGCCGCAGCCCGTCAGCGCCACCAAGGCGCTGATCGCGCCCACCAGAGCAAGCGCGCGGAACGGGCGTCTGGCGGGCACAGGCATGCTGATAGCCAGCAAAGCAGAATCAGAAACCAGGCGCGGCAGCCGCGACGGGCGCAAGCGGCAGCGAGACTGTGAACTCGGCGCCGCCGCCGGACGCGTTCGCGGCCTCGACGCGGCCGCCGTGGCGCTCCACCACACCCGCGACGATCGCCAGCCCGAGGCCCGCGCCCGCCTTGCCGCGCTCGCGCCCGCGCTCCCCCTCGGCGCGCCAGAAGCGCTCGAACAGCGCTGCCGGGTCGCCGGGCGGGAGGCCCGGGCCGTGGTCGCGCACTTCGACGCGCGCGTCCTCCCCCGTGCGTGCGACCGTGACCTCGATCGACGTGCCGGGCGGCGTGTGCACAAGCGCGTTGCGCAGCAGGTTGCCGAGCACCTGCGTGAGCTGATGTGGGTCGCCGAGCACGGTCGCCGCGCCGACGGGACCCTCGGCGGTCAGCGAGATCGTCCGCTCGGGCGCGATCGCGCACGCGTCGGAGACGGCGTCGCGCGCGAGCGCCGCCAGGTCGACGGGCGTGCGCTCGCCATTGCGCGTCTCCCCCAGCCGCGCGAGCGTGAGCAGGTCCTCGACGAGGACGCCCATGCGCGCCGACTCCTGCTCGATCCGGCGCATCGCCTTCTCCACGTCGTCCGGCTCGCGTGCCGCGCCGATGCGGAACAGCTCCGCGTAGCCGCGGATCGACTGCAAGGGGGTGCGCAGCTCGTGGGAGGCGTCGGCGAGGAACTGCCGCAGGCGGTCCTCGCTTGCCTTCTGCGCGGCGAACGCGCGCTCGAGGCGCTCCAGCATCGCGTTCAGCGCGAGGCCGAGGCGGCCGACCTCGGTGCGCGGGTCGGCCGGCTCGACGCGGTGCGAAAGGTCGCCGCCGGCGATCGCGCCGGCCGTGTGCCCCATCCGCTCCAGCGGCAGCAGCCCGACGCGCACGACGAAGCGCCCGGCCAGCCCGAGCACGAGCAGCACCGCGCCGATCACGAGCGCCTCGACGAGCAGCAGGCGGTTGAGCGTCTGCGAGACGTCGGCGAGCGGGATCGCGACGACGTTCGTGCCGCCGCTGCCGGGGTCAGGCGTCGCCAGCACGCGGTAGTTGCCGTCGTCGACGGTCGTGTACTCGCCGACGGGCAAGTCATCCGGCAGATCCGGCTGCGCGGTTTCGGTCTCCGCCTCGCCGTAGCCGCGCACGACCGTGCTCACCTCGACGTCGCCGCTCGCGTCGCGTCGCTCGCCATAGGTCCCCTCGGGCAGGCCAAAGCCGGGGCCGCCGCGATCGCCGGCGCCAGCG
>Ga0126311_10000311_pt1 | contig 23413 bp, 17 predicted proteins | sample Plot61_FD_92539 | JGI IMG/M metagenome (GOLD analysis project Ga0126311, IMG submission 92539) | Serpentine soil microbial communities from UC McLaughlin Reserve, CA, USA - Plot61 | ecosystem: Environmental > Terrestrial > Soil > Grasslands | place: USA: UC McLaughlin Reserve, Lake County... | reverse complement strand
TCTCGGAAAGATGTAGAGGAGTGGACCAATGAACAAACGTAGAATCATAGCTGTTCTAATCGCTTTTGTTTTGACCATCGCAGCGACTGCGATGTGGAGTGCTTCCACGATCCATCGCGAAGGCGATCCCGACGCGATCGTGCTCGAGGATTCAGGTGCTGAAGCGGGTACTGCCGATCAGCCGAAGAAGAAGGGCGGCAACAAAGTAGTCAAGGTGCTGGTAGCGCCGTTCAAGGCGTTTGGAAGACTCTTTGGCGGTGACGATACCAACAAGGTTCACCGTATGACGGAAAAAGATGCCGAGCGATTTGAGAGTGCCGGCATTACGCGAATTGAAGACGCGCGCAACCAGCCAGTCAAGCGCGACACTTCGCTGACCTCGGCGAAAGAGCATTTGGAAGCCGGTCGTGAGTACCTGGTGGAAGGCCGTTATAACGAAGCCATTAGTGAGCTTTCCCTGGCGGCTTCGATCGATCCAAAGCTGACCGAAGCTCACAATCTTTTAGGTGTGGCGTACGACAAGAAGGGCTTTGGCGATCGCGCGCGCGATTCGTTTGAGCGCGCGGTGAAGATGGACGAGGATGCTGACACACTCAACAACCTCGGTTTCTCGCTTTACCAGAACGGTAACTACCGAGCTGCCGTCGACCGCCTGAAGCGGGCTGCGAAACTCGCGCCGGCCGACGAGCGCATTCTTAACAACCTGGGCCTGGCGTATTGCCGCCTCGGCAAGATCGACGAGGCGTACAAAGCCTTCGCACGCGCCACTGGTCCATTAACCGGCAATCTCAACACGGCGAAGATGCTGGAGCGATTTGGCCGTGAAGACGACGCGATTCGTTACTACGAAGCAGCACGTCAGATAGATCCGAACAATACCATGGCGCTGCGACGGCTTGCGGATCTCTACCAGCGCGTAGGCCGGGCGACGGAATCGGAATCTGCTCGCGCCGCGCTCGCTATGGCCCAGAACAACGGCCCTAACAACACGGGTAAATAGGCCCTATTTCAAAAGAGAGAAACTCACATGTCGCACACCGCCATCCTGACGCGCGCTGAAATCGAGAGCATGGGACCACCGCTCCCGGATGAAATCGCCGACACCGGCATCTCCGAGCAGTTCCTTTGCGATCTCGCGTTGAAGCACGTCGCCATGCTGCCCGAGCCGACCACCACTGCAGTCGCCGAGCGCATCCATCTTCCACGCACGTTGACCGAGGATCTGCTTCAAAATCTGTACCGGGAGAAGCTGATCGAAGTGAAGATGCAATCGGCGATTGGCTCCACTCGCTACGCGATGTTGGACCACGGTTGGGATCGTCTGACGCGGCTGTTGTCGATGTGTGGTTATGTTGGACCAGCGCCCGTTTCGCTGCGCGACTACACGCACATGATGAAACTCCAATCGATTCCGTCGAACACGGCATCGATTGAAACTGTGCGCCAGGCATTTAATGATCTCGTGCTGCCGGAGACGCTGTTGCAGACGCTGGGTTGCGTAATCAACTCACGTCGTTCGCTGTTTCTTACAGGCTTGCCGGGTACGGGAAAGACCGCAGTCGCCGAGCGCATCAACAATGCGCTTGACGGCGGTATCTGGATCCCTTATGCCGTCGAAATTGACGGCCAGATCATTCGCGTCTTCGACTCGCACTGTCACGAAGTACTGCCTGCGGATGAAGCGCCGACGGATTTCGACGGGCGTTGGGTATTGATTCATCGTCCGCTGGTTGTGGTCGGCGGTGAGTTGACGCTCGAGAATGCCGATCTGACGTGGAGTGACGCTGCGAAGTTCTATGAAGCGCCGTTCCAGATGAAATCAAACGGCGGCACGCTCGTGATCGACGACTTCGGCCGGCAGCGAGTTGCGCCGCAGGATCTGTTAAATCGCTGGATCGTGCCGCTTGAGCGACGCGTGGACTACCTCGCACTGCACACCGGAAAGAAGATCGAAGTTCCGTTTGAGCAGCTCGTTGTGTTTTCGACAAACCTCGAGGAGAAGGACCTGGCTGACCAGGCGTTTCTACGACGCATGGGTTATCGAGCGCGCGTCGAGCCGCCAACGGCCGGAGCGTACACGTCCATTTTCAAATACCAGGCGAGCAAGCGTGGAATCGCAGTCGAACAACCCGTGCTGGACCACATTCTGAACAAGTATCGGGTGGAGCGCCGGCAGATGAAAGGTTGCGAGCCGCGCGACATTCTCGACCGCGCCACCGACATTTGTTTGTTTGAGAAGCACAGTCTGAAGTTGACGCCACATATCGTCGATATCGCCTGGCGCAATTATTTCGGCACGTCGCACTCGTTTGCACAGCAGGAGCAGGAAACACCGAGCCTGCAAATGCCGATCGATCCGCTGGAGCTATAAACAACTATGGTACCCGCCACGACATCAGGGAGATTGCGAACGGCAGTTGTAGTCGTCTGCCTGTTCTTCGCATGCTCTGGAGACGCCCTATCACAGACCGAGCAGGTCAGGTTAAAGCTTGCCGACGGTTCGTATCTGACAGTCGATGACGCGTGGGAATCGCCGCAGGGAGTTTGGTATCGACAGGGTGGCCTCAGTCACCTGCTTGCGAAAGAGAAAGTAAAAAAGATCGAGCGAAGCACAGCCTCGCCTGCGGCAGCGCCTGCGCCGTCGCCGGTAGCGAGCAGCAACGAGGATGACCACTTCGACGTTCCGGAGATGGTCGCGAAAGCGCCGGTGACTAATGGGACCTACGATCAGCCGGCTTGGATCTACTTGAAAGGCGGAGCGCGCGTCGAGGCTGACAGCGCGACGCAATCTCCTGCCGGCGTTTGGTACAAACGTGGGGCGATGTCGATCTTCATCGATGCCACGCGTGTCGATCGAATCGAAGTGGAGGATCCGGCGACGGTCGCACAGAAGCAGCCGTCAGGAAAGAAAGAACGCGGATGGAGCACCGGCCGGCCTGGTCTCGACACCCTGATCCGTCAGAACGGTTACAGGTATAACGTTGATCCGTATCTGATCTTCCTGGTGATGGAGCAGGAGTCGCACTTCAACACGCACGCGGTTTCACCAAAAGGTGCGCGTGGTCTGATGCAGTTGATGCCGGGAACTGGCGCGCGTTTTGGTGTGCGCCGCCAGCACGATCCAGCACAAAATATTTCGGGTGGCACAAGGTACTTGCGTGAGCTGTTGAATCGTTTCAACAACCGCGTCGATCTCGTGCTCGCGAGTTACAACGCAGGCGAGGGAGCGGTGGCGAAGTATGGGAACCGGGTGCCGCCGTATCAAGAGACTCGCAACTACGTAAAGAAGATCGGCTATCGCTACCAGCGCACCATCGCTCGGACTAAGAAACCAGTCTAAGTTTATGAATCGATTCCTGCTAGCCGCGTGTTTGTGCCTCTCGTTTGTGGTTGGTGCTTCGGGCCAACAGTCTGATGGTCCACTCACTAATTCTGCCGTGGTTCGGCTGGTTAAAGCAGGGTTCAAAGAGAAAACGGTCATCACGATCATCAACAATCGTCCGAGTGATTTTAAACTCGACACGGACCGGCTGATCGAGCTGAAGCGCAACGGCGTTAATGAGAACATCATCCTCGCGATGCTGTCGTCACAGATGGGGACTGTCTTTGTCGATGAGGATGAATGGACGACTGAGTCGTTGTTTAGAGATGCGAAGAAGCCGGGCGCAGGCGAGCCGAAGGCAGAGGGCGGCGAGAGCATCTTTGGCTCGGGTTCGAGCTCGCAGTCATCGAGTCGTACCCGGGGCGGGCTTGGTGGAAATCAGAATGAAGGGAACGTCAGTGGGTCGGCGACGGTGCGAATCATCAAGCCGCCAACGGAAGCCGGCGCGAGTGCAGCGCCGAAGCTTGAGAAGACACCGACGCTCACAAACGAGGGCGTGATTCGTCTCATTGATGCAGGGTTTTCCGAAGGGACTATAATCAAGCGCATCGAAGAGTCGCCGGTTGATTTCGATCTCGCTCCCGCCAAGATCGTGGAGTTGCAGAAGCGCCGCGTCAGTGAGGCCATCATCGCCGCTATGAACGCCGCGATGGGAAACAAGTAGAGAACTTTTCTCACGCAGCCACGCAACGGCGCAAAGAATTCTGTTCGGCCAAAATGTCACAACCCGGCTGATTTTAAGGCGCGTGTAGCACCGCGACACAGGACGCGGTTTCATCCTTCCACCTCAAAATTCATCTAAGTGACAGAATAATTGAGCTTGCCTGTCCTTAGCCCTCCTCGGCACACCCATTGCACATAGCCTTCCAGCCGTGGTCTGTCTTAGTCTGGGCCAGGCGAGCAAAAATTTGAAAACGGACGGAGAGACGATGCGACCTATCAAGCACGCGGAGAGAGGATTGACCCTTATCGCGGGAGGCCTTTTCAACGCAATTCAGGCAGTAAATAAGTACAAGCCCAATCCTTCTTTTACTCCAAAATGGTCAGATAAACCCCTTTTGAAATCCTGGCAGAAGAGCAAGCCAACGCTGGGCTGGCCACGTACTACTGATTCCCTCTGTCCAAACTGCGTCATCGAAGCGCGTGAAGAAATCATCAGCGGCAAGAAAGACGTCAGCGTTCTAATCAATGAGAAAGTCGGCGAGATCAAAGCGCAGATCATCGAGCGCGACGGCGAAATCTGGATGATCAAAGATTGTCCGGTCCACGGCCACTTCGAAGACATGATGGCCATCGATTCGAAGTTTCTGAACCACATCGAAGCGATGTTCCCGGGCCGCGACATTGACGCGCACAACGACGAGAAACTCCACAATCACGGTTCCAGCACGGTTAAGTATGGACGCGGCGCAGTATTGACGGTCGATCTTACTAATCGTTGCAACATGATGTGTGACCCGTGCTTCATGGATGCCAACCAGGTCGGCTTCGTTCATGAGTTGAGCATGGATGAGATCAAGGAGATCCTCGACAACGCGATCACGATCAAGCCGCGTCGCCAGATGTCAGTCCAGTTCTCAGGCGGTGAGCCGTCGATCTCTCCGCACTTTCTCGAAGCCATTAAGTACTCGCGCAAAGTCGGTTACAACAGCGTGCAAGCCGCGACAAACGGAATTGAGTTTGCCAAGAGCAAAGAGTTCTGCCGCCAGGCTGCTGAAGCTGGCTTGCGTTACGTCTACCTGCAATTCGATGGTATCGGCAACGATGCGAACAGCCATCGCCAGGTAGGCAATCTCTTCGACGTGAAGATGCGCGCTATCAACAACCTGCACGAAGCAGGCGTTGAAATCGTGCTGGTTACGACACTCGTAAACGGAATCAACAACGATCAGGTTGGCTCGATCATTCGCTTCGCACTCGACAATCCGAAGAAGATCGCGTTCCTGTCATTCCAGCCGGTTTCGTTCACCGGACGCGACGAAGAGATCACCGAGCAGCGTCGTTTGCAACAACGCTACACGCTTTCGCATCTCGCGCATGATGTGAAGAACCAGGTCGGCATTACTGAGCCGACACGCGACTGGTTCCCGCTTTCGTTGATGGGTGCGTTCGCAGACTTTGCCGATCTCGTTCACGGACCACAGGCAGAATGGGGACAGGTTTCCTGCGGTTGTCATCCGAACTGCGGCGTCGGCACGGCGGTGATGATCGATAAGGAACTTAAAGAGATGAGTCCGGTGCCGGAGTTTCTGAATATCCCGGGTCTTGTCAAAGACATGCAGAAGATCACCGACGCGGCGCGCGGCAAGTGGATGTCGAACGTCATGATGGGTCTCACGCTCTTGAAGCATTACAACCCGTACAAGTCACCATCGCAGTTCACGCTTTACGAGCTCTTTAAGAAGTTTGACAAGTCGTTTGGCTTGACTGGCAAGGACTACGGCAAGGTCGGCGGCGATCGCAGTACGCAGGACATCGAGAAGCGCCGTTCGGATCGCTGGAACTTCCTGTTTATCGCAGGTATGTGGTTCCAGGATCTCTTCAACTACGATTTCCGGCGCACGGAAATGTGCATTATTCCGTACGGCACGCAGGAAGGCGAAATCTCCTTCTGCGCTTACAACACCGGAATCGGTTGGAGAAACATCATCGAGAACATGCACCAGAACGCGACGGTCGCGAAGTGGTACCAGGAGCATGGGCGTCACGAGATCTTCGCGGGTGGCAAGAACGTTGAGCTAGCCGACAAGAACGACGGTTTGATTTTGAATGAAATTGATTTGATGCGGCCGAATAAGCCGCAAATGGAGGGGCCAAAGACTGCGCACGAAGAAGCTGTAATGATGCGCAAGCTTTACCAGGAGATGGTGTTGAAGCAACAGCTAAACACCAAAGAAGCCGACAAGCCGGTGCAGATCAAGGGTCTGAGCCGGAAGAAAGAAGAACCGGCCGAGGCCGTGCTGGTTTAGAGGCGCTTTTATTTGCAGGCCATGCCTGATTCATAGGTCCTATAGAAATATAGGACCTATACTTTTGTGTTTGGCCCCGTTTGTGGTTAAATATCCGTCCTGCGAAGGATCTAACGAAAGGGAAAGCAGAGAACGAATGGCAATAGTTACTGTTAATCAAGGTGAATCGATTGAAAGCGCGTTGCGCCGCTTCAAGCGCAAAGTGATGACCGAAGAGATCATCAAAGACGCGAAGAAACACGCGTTTTTTATTCCCCCAGGTCAGAAGGCGAAGTTGAAGTCGGCGCTAGCCCGCAAACGAAATAAGAAGAAGGGCCGCATGCGCATCCCTCGCGACTAGTCATCTCCTGCACAACTACAGGCCGTCGTCTTATCTCACCAGTCGTCTTCAACCAGGGTTCAGAGTCGGACGCTCCTGAGTGAGCGAGCCGCCGAAACTGGAGTTTGCTACGCGGCGTCCCTTGCGATTTGTATGATTCGCATCCTGGTTACAAACGACGACGGCATCCATTCCGATGGGCTCATCAAACTTGAGGAAGCCCTGAAGCAGATTGGTGACGTCTACGTCGTAGCACCGGCTTCGGAAATGAGCGGCGCTTCGCACAGCCTTACCCTCGCGCGACCGCTTCGCATCCGGCAGCTCGACAATCGTCACTGGGCGATCGACGGCACACCCACTGACTGCATCACCCTGGCGCTGAACAGAATTCTTTCTGACGATCAACGCCCACACATCTGCGTCTCGGGTATCAATCACGGCGGCAATCTGGGCGACGATGCCACGTATTCAGGCACAGTCGCGGGCGCGCTTGAAGCGAGTATTTTGGGCGTGCCTGGCATAGCGTTGAGTCTCGTCGCGCGCGACAATTTCCAGTTCGAAGAGTCAGCGGCTTTTGCAGTGGTAGCTGCACGGAAAGTTTTGGACGAACGCTTACCCGAGGGCACGCTACTCAACATCAATATCCCTCCGGGCGAGATCAAAGGCGTAAAGGTGACGCGGCAGGGAATCAAGAATGCGCGGCCTGTAATTACCGAACACATCGACCCTCGCGGCAAGCCGTACTTCTGGATCGGCGAAGAGTATTTCAATTCGAATTCGGTTGAGGGTACTGATTACCACGCCGTCGCCTCGGGTTATGTGTCCGTGACGCCGCTTCGCAGCGACATGACTGACCATAACGCGTTGACCGCGCTTGATGGCTGGAATTATTTGAAAGACTCCGAAATACTTCAAAAGAGTTAACAATATTGCCGATTGCTAAATGCCGATTGCCGATCGAATTGGCAATTGGCAATTGGCAATATAAAGATCGCCTCCGGTGCAGCCAGCAAACAGACATCGCTCCGGTCCACTCCAGGAATACGCCATCCCACGAGAGCGCATGGTCGCCCGCCTTCACGATCACTACGGCATCCGCGATCCAAGAGTCCTTGAAGCGATGCGAACAGTGCCGCGTCACCTCTTCGTACCCGAAGCATTGCAGGGCCGCGCGTATGGCGATCACGCGTTGCCAATCAGTGCGAACCAGACGATTTCGCAACCCTTCATCGTCGCCAAGATGACCGAGCTGCTGGAGCTCGACTCGAATAGTCGCGTGTTGGAGATTGGTGCGGGTTCCGGATATCAAACTGCGGTGCTATCGAAGATCGCAGCCCAGGTTTATTCGATCGAGCGTATCGGCGATCTCGCACGCGAGGCACAGGCGCGCATACGCGAGCTCGGAATCTACAACGCCACAGTGAAATGTTTTGACGGCACACTCGGCTGGGCGGCTAACGCGCCTTACGCTGGGATCCTCGTCGCTGCTGGTGGTCCAACAATTCCGGAACCCCTGATCGCGCAACTCAGGATCGGTGGTCGACTGGTGGTACCGGTCGGCGAATCACGCGAGAGTCAGCGTCTGATTCGAGTAATAAAAACCGAGCAAGGTCGAAAGGAAGAAGATCACGGAGGATGTGCTTTCGTGCCGTTAATCGGACAGCACGGCTGGTCTGATCGGTAAACTTACTCGAATATGATTGCAAAAATTATCACCATACTCTCCACTTTCATCGTCGCTACAATTTCAAAACTTGGTTACTCCGGCGTCGTGCTTTTGATGGCCATCGAGTCGGCGTGCATACCGCTTCCTTCGGAGATCATCATGCCGTTCTCCGGCTATCTCGTTTCGAGGGGCGAGATGAACCTGTGGTGGGTTGGAGTCGCGGGTGCGGTTGGCTGCGTCCTGGGGTCGATTGTGGCCTACTGGGTTGGCGAGTACGGCGGGCGACCTTTTATCGAGAAATACGGACGCTACATTCTGCTGTCGCAACACGACCTGGACATTGCCGACCGTTGGTTTGCGAAGTACGGTGAGATTATCGTGTTCGTGAGTCGTCTGCTGCCGGCGATTCGCACGTTCATCGCGTTTCCCGCGGGTGTCGCGAAGATGAATATGACGCGTTTCATAATCTACACGTTTGCCGGCTCGCTGCCGTGGTGCCTGGCGCTGGCGTACGTGGGCCAGAAGTTGGGCGAGCAATGGGACAAAGACGACACGCTAAAGACCTGGTTCCACCGCTTCGACTTTCTGATCGGCATCGCGGGGCTACTTTTCGTCACCTGGTGGGTCTGGCGCCACATCAAACACTCCCGCGCCGCGACACGTTCCTAAACTCTGTTGTGATTTACTGCTCGCTTTTACTTCATCTGCTCGCCAGCGAGCACCGATCCAGGTGTCAAAAATAAAATTCAGCCGAAAACTGGCGGGGCACGTTCATTGCCGATGATTTGGCGTGCATAACTGTGCTTAATCTCTCGGGCTACGCCTTTCCCGATATACAGGGCGGAGCAAGCGACACCTCTAAACCTCCGAACCAGTTGTTCCTGAGACAACGTTCTAATTGAAAGGATCCCCCCATGCCTAAATCTCTCTTGTCCCTTCTCCTTGCCTTTACTCTCTGTTTGTCGAGCGTTTCAGTCGTTTATGCTCAAGATAGTGTCACGACATTGAAAAACTCAGACATCCTAACGATGGTGCGCGCGAAACTTCCGTCCGCGCTCATAATTGAAAAAATTCAGACCTCCTCGTGCAGTTTCGATACGTTTCCTTCCGTCTTGGCTGAACTCAAGTACCGAGGCGTTCCTGATGAGGTACTCCTGGTGATGGTCCAAGCCCCACATGGTGGTCGCCCGAAAGCCGCGGCGTTAAAGAGTCGTATCTCAGACACGTCATCTGAAGTCCCGACGGTTCTTACTCCCGTCACAATTCCAGACGGCACTCCTTTAGAGGTAGAGGCTACCTACACCGTCTCGTCAGCCGAAGTTGAAGAGGGAAGTGCCGTCAGCTTCACTGTTATCCATCCTGTGATCATTAACGGGGGTACCGTCATCGCGCGCGGCGCACGCGCTACGGCGCGAGTGACCAAAGCGAAGAAAGGGGGCAGTTGGGGACGTGCCGGCACGCTCGCTTGGATGATGCAAGACGTAATTGCTGTCGATGGCACAAAGGTCCCGCTGGAATTCAGCAAGAGCACACGCGGTGACAGCAAAGGCGGCACGGTCGCTACGGGAATCATCGTTACTGGCGTCCTCTTCTGGCCCGCCGCCCCGTTCTGGGGATTTAAGAAGGGAAAAGACGCGAAGGTCCCAGCGGGAAGGCGGTTTGATGTAACTGTCCATGGGAATGCCAGTGTTCAGGTTCCTGTTGCGGCGACGCAACAGGAAATAAGATGATGAGACCACTGTTCTATCTGCTGTTATTGATCTCTTCACCCTGGCTTCAGAGTCAGGACGGATCTACGTCACCTCGCCTGATCATCAACGCTGATATTGTTGAGATGTCACGCGCCGGACTCCCGCCGGCAGTACTCATCGCCAAAATCAACAACAGCCAGTGTAAGTTCGACACCTCACCTTCAGCATTGGTTCAATTGAAAGAAGCGGGCGTAGCGGATGGTGTTTTGATGGAAATGGTCCGAAATCCAACTGGAGGCGCTAAGCCAAAGGTTGATCCAGTCGTTTTATCGAGCCCGCCGGTGGCCACACCTACTCAACCAGAAGTAAAACAACGTGCAAGTGACAATCTGCCCGAGTACGGTGACATCTCGGAGATAAGAAAATATAGGCGTGTGTTCGTAATTGCAGATGACATCGACTCTCAGAACATTATGATCAACGCATTGCGGCAATACGATGGGTTGGATGTTGTCGCTTCACCTGAGCGAGCTGATTTGTTCGTTGCATTTACTCAAGGATCGACTGCGACATCCATCGTTCCCCGTGGACTATTTGCCGGTACTATCGACCATCGCACTAAGGCGCAGTTTATTGCTTATTACAAGAGCGAGAGTGGTCGTTCAAGGATAGTCTGGCAAGAAACAGAAGACGTTCAAACAAGCTCTGGACTAACTTTTAGTCGTCCGAACGAAGTAAACGTGATTCGACACTTCATCAAGGCGTTGAAAAAAATTCGCGGGGACTAAGGAGTTCGCAGCAGCTCGGGTCGGAGGGAGTAATTCCTCTTAACGTCAGCACCGCCAAATGGAGGCTAGTCATCTACGATTGTTCCTACAATATACTGTTTGCTGCGGAATCCGGTCAGAGGTATTATCCCCGTAATTTATGAGCGAACTCACATTGACGGCGATTTTCGAAGAGGCGGAGGAAGGCGGCTTTATGGGGTATGTCGCTGAACTTCCGGGCGCCAACACTCAGGGCGAAACTCTTGAAGAAACGCGAGAAAATCTTTGAGACGCGATCGAGCTAATCCTCAATTCTAATTGCGAAGAATTTGAACGAAACTTTTCCAGCAGCTCCCGATAATGATCTGGGACACGAACTGCGAGCACCACGCAACGACGAATGCATTAAGACTTGTCAAAATAGAAGACAGGATTGGACCACAGCGCACAATGCGACGTCTCATTCTCGGTCTCTTGTTCCTGGCCGTCAGCTTCTCGGTGGCCGTTGCTCAGGAGACGATTGGGCCAACGAACAGCGATGCCGGGAGGTTTGCAGTTGAACTAATAACCTCACCAGCCTCCAAACGTACCGAACTACTCGCCGCACATCCAGAACAAATCACCATCGCGCTGCGGAAGGAATTACTCCAGCACGGGAACCTGCGCTTTGCCTCGACGCAGTACGCGCAGGCGCTCGAAATCTACCGGCTCGTCGAAAAGATCTCGGAACAGATCGGCGACAAAGAAGGCGTGGCGGCGACCTGGCTGAACGTGGGCAGTGTCTATTACTTCCAGGGAAAAGACGAACTCGCGCTGCAGCATTATCGAAAGTCTGAAATAGCGTTCGTTGCGCTGGGTAACCGGCTCGAGGTGGGCCGCTGCCGCTTCGGAATTGCAATCACATACCAGTCGCAGCGAAAGCCAACCGAAGCGCTCAAGACATTCGAAGAAGCACTGAAAGACTTCGAAGCTGCGCGCGACACGGTTGAAATTGCAAACACGCTCGCCAGTATCGGCAGCTTGCAATACCAGCTGGGCAACTACGACGCGGCGAGCAAGACGTTGCTCAGAGTCGCAGAATGGAGTCCGGGCGGCGAGAGTCTCTCGCGAGTTGCTGAAGCGTTTTACATGCAGCACGACTACGGTCAGGCGTTGACCTACTACCTGCGAGCGCTCGAGCATTTCCGGACGCAAAACAGCGCCGCCGGAATGATTGCGGCGTATAGCGGCGCTGCGAATTGTTATTACTATCAACGCAATTACGACCGGGCTTTGGAGTTCTACAACCGCAGCCTCACCATTGAACGATCACTCGACGATCCAACCGGCGTCGCTACTCGTCTTCAGAGTATCGGCAATGTGCATCGTGTGCGCGGCGATTACGCATCGGCACTCGACAGTTACATGAAGAGCCTGTCAATCGCGCAACAGTCGCCGGCGAATGCCACTGTCGCGACCACGTTGGGAAGCATCGGCCTCGTCAGGACCTTGCAGGGGGATAACGCTCAGGCGGTCGAGTATTTCGATAAAAGCTTGGCGAAATTTCAGACGGACGGCGATCAGGTCGGGATGGCGCGTATGTTGAGTTACATCGGCAACACGCGCTACCTGCAGGCTCAATACGATCTCGCGCTCGAGGCTTACGAAAAAAGCCGCGAGCTGTACCAGCAACGATCGGACCATCTCAATAGCGCACATATCCTGCTCGGCATCGGCGCCGTTCACCGGGCCCAACAAAACCACGCCCTCGCGTTGAAGAGTTTTCATGAAGCCTTGACCATCTACACGACGTTGGGAAGGAAAGCTGACATGGCTGACGCGTCGACCAGGCTCGCTGTTTCATATCGCGAGCAGGGAGACAATGCGAAGGCACTGGAGTTGGCACTGAGTGCGGCGAGGTCAGCAAAAGATGCGGAGGCCTTCGCAATCACTGCGTACGCGTTGACCGAAGCCGGCAGAGCGCAACGTGGTCTCGGACACAAAACGGAAGCGTTGAACGCGTTTGCCGAAGCAATGCAGGTGCAGCGATTGATTCGTCCGGAAACTGGTCCAGATGGACTTGAGACTGAGCGAAGCGGCGCGCTTCCGTATCTCGGCGTGATGGAAACGCTGGTTGAGCTGGGCCGGCCGAGAGAGGCGCTGGTTCGTGCTGATGAAGCGAAGTCGCAGCTTCTTCGCGAAGTGATTCAACGTGGCAATTTCACGATCACGAAGGGAATGACGGCCGCAGAACGAGAGGAAGAGTTGCGGCTGGCTGGTGAGGTGGCCTCGATGAAGGTGCAGGTGTACGGTTCTCAGGATTTGAGCTTGAAGCAGGTTGGTGCAGACACCGCACGCAAGGCTCGACTGAGTGCCGCGCGCCAGGCGTATGAGGGTTTTCGCAGGCGTCTCTATGCAGCGCGCCCGCAGTTGGCGGTTAATCGCGGTGAGCTGGCGACATTGAATGTCGATGCGCTGCGTTCATTTGTTAGTAACAACACTGCGCTGGTCCAGTATGCAGTCACGGACGAGAAGGTGTTCTTGTTTGTAGTAACGGCCCGCAGCTCGACAGTGGAGGTCAACGCTTACACCCTCAGCATGCCGCGCGCGGAGATTGCACGGAAGGTGGCAGGCTTCCGCCAGTCGATTGACAACTCTGTATCGGCGCGCGAGCTCTACGACATACTGCTGAAACCTGCCGAGAGTCAGATTGCACAGAGATCGAAGTTGATCGTCGTTCCGGATGGACCATTGTGGGATGTGCCGTTCGAGGCGTTGCAGACCGCGGATAACAGGTACGTGATCGATCAAGCGTCGGTGTCGTATGTGGTGTCGTTTGCTGCGTTGCGCGAGATGCGAAAGCGCCGGGCGCCGAGCACAACCAAGCGAGCGGCGCCGGTAATGGTGGCGTTTGGGAGTCCTGCGGTGGCGGACGAAGTAGTTGAGCGGTTGAGTACCACATACACTGGCTTAAAGCTCGCTGAGACTGACACGAGCGAGGTCGACAAACTTCACGCGATCTACGGCCAGACTCGTGCTCGCTCTTATACCGGCACACGCGCTCAAAAGGCACGAGTAAAAACCGAGGCGACTGCTGCTGGTGTGCTTCACCTCGCGACACCCGTAATCCTGGACCACGCAGTGCCGATGTACTCGCTCTTTCTCATGTCGCCAGATACAGGGGACGATGGATTGCTCAAGCTATGGGAGATCACGAGCCTCAACTCAAAGGCGCGCGTCGTTGTGTTGCCTCATGCCTCGACTGCCACACACTCGCAAACAGGCAACGCATTGATGGCGCTGAGTTGGGCGTGGTTTGTAGCAGGTACTCCGGCCGTGGTGTTGAATCGTTGGGAAGGAGATGGTGAGTTTGTTTCCGAGTTGCACCAACTGCTAAAGGCGAATGGACCAAACTCTGAACAGCTTCGACACGCGATGCTGAAGTTAAGAAGGCGTGAAAGCCCGCGGCGCTGGGCCGGCCACATCTTTCTGGGCCAGTAACGTCGAAATCCCACCCATGGCAGTGGGGTGGATGCTTCGGAATTCTCTCTACGGACTTAGGCAACACGCAAAACAATCCCCCCAACGGGAGTTGGGGGACTTCGGATTCTCTCTACATGACTTTAACCAACATGCAAAGCAATCCCCCCAACGGAAGTTGGGGGATACTTCAGATCCTCTCTACATGACTTTAACCAACATGCAAAGCAATCCCCCCAACGGAAGTTGGGGGTACTTCGGATCCTCTCTACAAGACTTTAGCAACATGCAAAACAATCCCCCCAACGGAAGTTGGGGGATACTTCAGATCCTCTCTACAAGACTTAGGCAAACACGCAAAACAATCCCCCCAACGGGAGTTGGGGGATGCTTCGGATTCTCTCTAATTCTCTCCACGTGCCACTTGAAGCGTTAGAGAGGATCTGAACGATCCACCAACTGCCGTTGGTGGTATTAATCAATTTGGTTCGTTGGGTAGAGTAGATCTGGATCTGAACGATCCACCCACTGCCGTGGGTGGGATTTCGGGCATGTTCAGTGACATTAACACTACGGCTTCGACTCTGGTGGCGGTTGAGGCGTCTCAATCTCTTTTTGAATGCTCTCGATCTCTTTTTGCCGTGAGCGACCGTTCTTAATGAAGCTATCGAATTTCGCCGCCAGCACCTCCTTATTGCTCTCGCGAAGTAGTGACTGGTACTTCTCGAGATTGGTCAGATAGACGTCGAGTTTCTTCGCGTCGAGAAAATTAGTCGACAGGCGGACGACATTAAACACCTGCGCATAAGCAGCCTCGGCCGCCGCTTTGTTGTTTTGCCGCAAATAGAAATCGGCGACTTTGCCTGCTGCCTCAACGTAAGCGTACATGAAGTGCTGATACTCAGGCGCGCGATATGCCATCGCGAAATCATCGCGACGGCGAGTCATAGTTTCGAGTTGACGAGCGTAAACAGGCTGAGGGTCCTTTTGTTGTTTCCGGTACAGGTTCAACAGATCATTGAAGACCCCGACTTCTTCATCCCAGGCGAGGCGCCCGTTGATCGGGCTGGTAGCGCCGAGAGCCTCGTTCAGCAGCGCTTCGGCCTCCGTGAATCTATTCAAGTTGTTAGTGTAGAGCGACGCGAGCTGCCGTAATCCTCCGACGTACTGCGTCAGCGCATCGGCCGGGCCCATCAAGCCACCCTTGACATTCTTCCGGCTCTGGATGAGCTGTTTGTAATACGATTCCGCCTTTGCGTAATCCTTAATGTGGTCGCGATACAGGTTACCCAGATTGAGATAACTGACAGCGACCGAACGGTTCTCAGATGCGACTTGCTCCCTGATCGCGAGGGCTCGTTCGTACGCATTCGCAGCTTCCGTGAATCGGCCCAGTTTGATGTAACTTTCTCCCATGAGGTCCAGGTCGTCGTCCAACGTAATGGCTGTGGCCAGTTTCTTTAGATCCGATATCAGGTCGCGCTTGTTCCGGAACTTGAGCGATATCTGCTGTATTCGGTCCGCCAGTCGAAACGCGGCGTCACTGCGCTCTTCATCGTTCAGAGCGTTGTAGAGCTGGCTTAAGTCATTGTAATCCTCGGACAGCGCGCGTATTTTCTCGGGATCGCTATCCAGATCGGTTATTTTTTCCTCAGCATCAATCAACTCATCGTAAGTGCGAACAGCGTCTTCATACCGGCTGCGACTGCGGTAAAACTCAGCCACTTCCTTGAGTGCGTGAATTGTGCGTTCGGCGGCAGGTTGCTCAATCGTCTTGTAGGTCTCGACGACGGTCTTCAAACTCTTCTCAGCATCATCATATCTGCCGACATCCATGTAGAGCTGCGCCAGATTTTTGAGACTCGTGACCAGTACCAGAGGATTGTCAGGCTTCAGACTTTCCTGGTAGCTTGCTGCCATCTTATAAAACTCTTCAGCCTTGGCTAACTGTTGGTCCGGCGTTAGTGATGACGTAGTCTTCTGCCCGTACACGGCCGAGGCGCGATACCTTCCACTATCGTGATAGGCATGGGCGAGTCCGTGATACGTCTCGAGCAGGATCATTGCGGGCTCGTCCTTCAATAGTTTTTCGAGGATAACGCGGCCTTTCTCAAAGTGGTCGATTGCTTTGTCGAACTCGTGCACCTTGTGATAAGCGTCGCCCAGATGGGAAAGCGTCCAGCCATAGTCCCTCGTCAAGTGTTTTGATTGTTGCGCCGTGAATTTCTTGCCCTCAGCAACATCTGCCTGCAGTGCTTCCAACTTTTCTTCGAGCTTTTCGAACGACTCCACTGCCAGGTTGAAGTCTTCACGTCGCGACGCCTCCAGCCCGACGCGGATTAACTCACCACGTTCGAGCGCGCCGGAAGCCTGCCGCGCGTTCTCCTGCGCCTCAATGGTTGCTTTCTCAGCTTGCGCCTTCGCGATCTGCGCAGCGTGAAGATTGCGTTCTGCTACTGCTTTTTGTTCGGTCGCGACTTTGGCGGCGGTCTCGGCTCTTTTTTCTTCCGACGCTGCCTCCTGCTGCGCTTCCTCGGCCTCCTTTCTACTGTTATTGGCCCTGACTGCCTGATCCTGCGCGTAGCTTTCCGCTTCCCGCGCTGCCTTGGCGGACAGCACTGCGTTTCTTCGATCCAACTCTGCTGCTTCGCGACTCTGAATCGCCGATGCGCGTTGGTTCCACGCAAAAGCCGCGGTCGCCATAGCGAGAAGCAAGATCGCACACAGTGCTACGAGCAGCACACGCATGCGACGTGCGGCGCGTGCTTGGTGCGCGACGAAAAGTTTCGTCTGCTCAAGTTCTCGTTTGTCACGCTCGATCTCTTCCTCCCGTCGCTTCTGTTCGGCGGCGATCCGCTCCTCGCGAGCGATGCGGCTTCGCTCGAGATATTCCATCGCCGTGTCGAATTCCGGATGGTAACGTTCACCCCACGCTGCATTCGGCTGCGACTTGTCGCGCCAGTCGAGTGCGAACGCGAGAGCGGGATCCTGCATCAGCCCTTCGCCGCCTTCGCGGTGCAACACCGCAGTCTCCGCGACACGACGATAAACTCTGACTGACTGTGCTTCTTCGTTTACCCAGTCTTTGAGGCGTTGCCAGTTACGAATCAAACTCTCATGCGAGATGTCGATGACTGAATCAGCACGCAGTTCGGTGCCAATCGGCGGCATGAGAAACGAACGACCACCACCACGAAAAACATCGATGACGCGAATCACTTCCGCGGGACTCGCGCCTGTAATCTTGCAGATCGTGTCGAGTCGAGTCGGGCGGCGAATCTCGCGGTTGTCTGCGCCGCGTTCGCTGAGTGCTTTGAACAGTGCCTCCGCAATCTTGCGGCTGCGCTCATCCGGCAACTCGTTGAACGCTTCGTCGGCGTGACGCGAGAGTGCGTGAGTCATCGTGCCGATGGCTTCGTAGTGTTCGAGTCCGATTGGTTCGCCGTCGCGACGATGCGATTGCCAGTGTTCCCACATGCGCATCAACGCATGCTGGAGAATCGGTAGTTGATCGGGATTGTCGCCGACGTCGTTCAGCAGACGATTGATCAGCGGCTCGCTTATCTTTCCGCGCGTGACGCCAACCGGTCCGCTCACGGCGAAGCGACGTTCGTCGCGCGTCATTCGCGGTATCAGGTACTGGCCGTCGTTTATGGCTTCGGGCAGTCCCTGGAACTGCGCACAGTCGCCGAGAAAGTCCGAGCGCATCGTCAAGACGACATAGATCGATAACTCACGTTGTGCCGCTGCTTCAAGCAGGAGTTTCACGAAAGCTGATGCTTCATCAACGCTGCCTTCGTGTGCAGCACGGAAGCGAAACAACTCCTCAAACTGGTCCACGACGACGAGTAGTTTCTCGTGTTCGCTGAGCCGGGCCTGGCGAGCAACATTCAGGATTCCGAGCGAACCGCTTCTGAGGGTCGCCTCGATCACAGCTTCGGCTTCGTCACCGGGCAAGCCGGCGCCTGCTTCCGAAAGCACGTCTTTCTTTGCCAGCTCGGCAGCGAGATTGGCGATTGGAGCGCCGCCGGGTCTCATTACTGCAATGCGCCACCCGGAGCCGGCGCCTTTCATCATTCCGCCACGGAGTGCCGGCATTAAACCGGCACGAATCAATGAAGACTTACCGCTGCCCGAGGTGCCGACGACCGCGAGAAACCGCGCGCGTGATAGCCGCTCAATCAACTCGTCCGACTGTCCTTCACGACCGAAAAACAAACGGTATTCGTCAGTTTCAAATGGACGCAGACCAGGGAAGGGATTCTTGATTGGTCTCGCTTGCATCATTGTTGCCCTCCTTGAGAGGAATGCACGGCAGTGACGAAGTCGCGCAGGTCTTCAGGGTTGAACGACGTATAATTGCGAATCACGTAAGGCACGAGGTGTGTGAGGAAATCTTCTTTTTGATCGTTCTGCGGCGCGCCTACGTAGACAGCGCTCGCCGTCCAATCATCCTCGCGTCCGTAGCCGTATGCTTTTTCGAGGTCTTCCAGGTTCTTGCGGACCCACGGCTCATCGCCGTTGCCAAAGTAGACGAGTGCCGCGTCGCATTCGCGCAGATTTTTGTGGTGGTAGTCCATGAGTGTGGCTGCGGAATCGCCGTCGAACCAGGTAATCACCTCGATATTCTGTTGGAAGAGATACTCTTTGATTGGCCGCACGAGACTGCGATCGCGGTTCTCACAGATGAGGTAAACCTGTTTCAGTTTTGAGCGACCGTTTTGTTTCGGCGCCGCCGCAGCTTTCGCTGGAGGGCTGAGTTTTTCAACGACGCGCGTCTTCAAGTCTTCGATGCTTGTTTGCAACAGCTCGGCGCCGCAGCCGATCCGGTTCTGAACATCGGTGATGAATTTCTTTTGACGCTCGTCCGTTACTTCGAGTGCCGGCGTCATCAGTCCCTGAGGCATCCACAAGATGCGTGAGAAAGAAGAATCTTTCGCACAACGTTGCGTGGAGAGATCTTCCTGAATTGTAATTATTGAGCGGGGATCGTCTTCGGGCGTCCCACCGTAACGTTTACCGATAAGGTGAACCGAGAGGACCGAACGGCCCAGTGCTTTTAGTATCGCTGCCTCTGTTTGCTTCAGCTCTTCGGTCGGCAGCTTTTCTTCGGGCAGCACACCAAACCCGCGTTGTTTCAACTCGTCGCGTACAAGCTCGCGCTCCGAGGCTACGTCGGAAGTTGTCTCAGCGAGATAGACAAACTTCTGTGGACCTTCGGCGGGTAATTCTTTGGTCGCACGCTTGTCCGGATCCTTCACCACGGCGAGCAGCGTTGAGATGTCCCACGCGAGACGCCGCAACACGGTCCAGTATCGCGGATCTTTGGCTGGTACGACGTCAGGACTAAACTCCACCGGCATGTCGCCTTCCATTTCGTAGAAAGCGTGACCGATGAGCTCGCGTAACGGTTCTGGCTCCTTCTTCGCTAGATGAAAGAGCAACGGCGACTTGATGACTTTGAAGATTCGCGAACGATGCGCGGGCGCGTTGGGAAGTGGTGGGTTCCTGCAGAATGCTTCGAGCTCGCGCAGGCACCAGTCTGACTGGACGTAGCGTGGAGAAAGGATCGGGACAAACAAGAGAGAGTTCGTGATGCCTTCGTCGATCGCGGCGCGCAGGAGAGCGTCGCCGGAAAGGCTGCGCTCGTCGCGCCAGATCTTTGGCAGGTAGCCGAGAGTACCGCTGACGAGGCGTGGCAAACGTTCGACGAGGAGGTCGACCCAGCCCTTGACGTCGCCTGCTGGATCCTCGTCATCGAGGTGTCCGTAGCTGATGAAGATGTCGTATTTAGAAGGCATTACGCTGTTCTCAGGGAGACGCGGAAAGATGAAGTCAAACCGAAGGCGTGTCGTGCGAATCATACACGAACAGCCACAAAAGGCACAAAAAGCGCAAAACAATTTATTGAACGCTTTGGTGATTTTTTGTGCTTTGTGGCTAGATTAAGTCACTGGCGAACAGATGCGGCATGGTTTGAAGCCGTGTGATACGGCTTCGGAGCCCGTGGAAAAACCAACCCGGTTTTTAGCGGAGATCTGAGTAACCCAGTCGCAGTTCTCGGAGTGATAGATTCCAAGCACCTTGTTACCCACGAACGGATCGGAAATAGCCGGAGTTACAGCGGTCGGCGGCGACGAAGGATTCACCTGCGGGTTTAATGAAATCGAAAAATGTGGTGAAGGCGGCGCCGAAATCGCCGGCGGCGGCGCGGACAGCACGGGCGGTTGCCACACAGAACCATGACGACCTAAGCTCTTCGCCTTCCGCGATTCATCGATCGCTCGAACCATACCAAACGTAAGACAACCGATTACCATGCAGACCAGCGCAGCCAAAAACGACACGCCAAAGTCAAAGCCAATTCCCCTAACAATGCTGTAACTGGCCCAGTACCAGATCAGAAAATACTTCCGCACGAATTCTTTCGAAAAAATCATCGCATTGCGCGCAACATCGTGCGGGTCAGTGATAGGCGACACAGCCGGCGGTGCCGGCGAGCTGAAAACGGACTGCACAATGGGCGACCCTGGTGTTGATGGCATCGAGGGCCCGCGATACTTATCCTGCCAGGCTACCCAGCGGACAGGCCGTCGTTCGGAAGGAGCTTGCATCGCAACTTCGCGTGTTTTCGTCGTCGCATCCAGATCCGCGGGTGCAGTCATCCACAGCGGGAGTTTCGTCTTTGCTTCAACCAGATCAAGCAGAGACGGAACCGCATCAGGTGAGCCCGTTGCGGCATTCGCCAGCACCTCACCGAGCCGCTCGTGCTCTGGCCCAAGAGCGCGGATTTTCTTGAAGAGCTCCGAAGAGGCGGGATCGGCGAAGTCACTCTTTGTAAATAGCAGGTTCTCGTCGTGATGCTCCTGCCACAGACCAGGCTGCTTAGCCAGCGACAACAAACACAGGTAGATCACGAGCGAAGAGAAGTTATCCAGGTTACTGTCGAAGTGTTCGGCAGTTCTGCGCGGATGTTGGTAGTGTTGATGTCCAACCTCACTCGCGGTCCACCCGGCCATCGCGGGCACAAAAATTCCATCGTGATCGACCAGACGCAACCGGCCATGTTCGACGATTACGTTGCCGTGTTGCAGATCGCCATGCGCAACATTTGCGGCCCGCAACGCACCCAGCAGTCGTAACCACTCCTCCGACAAGTGCAGCAGTACATCGGGCCGGTTAAGCATTTCGCTGATGTACAGATCGAGTGTCGGGCCGTCGATCCACTGCATGAACAGGATCGGAAATCTCTGGCCGCCCACGAGAATGCCTTCAGTCGCGTAAGTGAAAGACGACAGGTATGAAACCGGCGAGCTCCTGAGATGATCCTGGATGGCCCTGTATCTCTGATCGCGATCTCCGAGATAGCCGCGGAAGCAGCGCACGGCGAAATCGCCGCTACCGTTGGTCGATTTGAGTTTGTATACGTAGGCAAACTGGCCGGACGTGACGAGGGGCATTCCCAGGCGATCGACGGCTGGAAGCGTGTTGCGCAGTTGCGGATGAGCAAAACAGATCGACGGGCACTGGATGGCTTCAGTGAAATACCTTGCAGAGGGCCAATTCCTCGGAAGGGTGCCGGTTTGTGAGGGAGAAACTGCCACTAGCTAATTCTCCGCTTGATTTCGATTCGCACGATGGCGAGATCGTCATTTCTTATTCTGCCAGCTTGTCGCTCATCGTCAAAGAATCTTTGTAGCTCCTCGTCTGCTTTCCCAGTCAAAAAGTCTGCATCAAAGTCGCCGTTTTCAAAACGCTGCAAACACCATGACGCGGCTGCGTCTGACATCAATAACAGTACGTCACCACTTTCACAACTGCCTGAATCAACGACGACTGACTGCATTGTGCTTTCGTGTAACGCCGAATGCGAAGCTACCAGCACCGGAGCGGAGCCAAAACTCTCGGAGCGGGAGAGTGGCAAACTTTTCAAGAGCGAACCGCCGCGACAATGAAGCAGGCACGTATCGCCCAGCGCGATGGCTCTCCATGATGGCGTGTCAGTTTCGAGATCCAATTCGACGCCGGCGAAAGCCGCAAACGAGCCGGTGCGTGCTTTTTCCTCGGAATACCACGACAGGCTTAGACCATTCCAGGAGTCGTGAAGTTCCCGGCCTTCGGCCGCGACCCATTTGCGAAAGTCTTCGAGCGTCAGTGTCGATTCGTTGCGCACCCAGTGTTCGGCGAGGTTTCTGGCCCACTGGCCTGCGTGGAATGCTTCAGTGGCGCCGTCGGTAACAGCGAAGCGAGCGGTAAGGGTGTCGAAGGCAATTGCGTCTTCGCACTCAGAGGCGTCGTGATCTAACTTCGGCAGCAGCAACTGCCGCAGTTGCAGATCCCACGTGGCGCTCTGTTTCGCAGAACTCAAGTCAGCTCCGTTCTATCATCCATCCATCTGTAGGGAGTCATGCCGGTCAGGCTGGTACCGATTTCGTAGAATTGAACAATGGACGAAGGATCTCCATTGAACACGAACCCGCGGGAGCCCTCGACTGCATGGACTCCGAGTTGCGCGGCCGCAGCAAGGAAGTTACTCGGCAGTCGACTCGAGATCTCAAACAGCGAGCGCGCAAAGCCGTCGGGAAGGGAAGTCTCCTCAGTCGGGTATTCGATCTTCGCAGATCGTCGTGTGGAAATATGGCAGTTAAATAAAAGGACCGGGCCGTCGTCCGTGCTGAGCGACATGATCTGGCGGCCGATCTCGTTTGGATCGCCGTCGCTGGACTCGCCGTCAGTGAGATGCAGGATGGTTGGCGGAAATCCGTGCGGGTGTTGCACTAACCATCGGTGGAGAATGTCTTTCACCTTTGCCAGCGCTTCGCACATTGGAGTCTTTCCGTCGGCGGTCGGATGAATCCAAACGGGATACCGCACCGGAATCTCCACCCAACTGCCGGCACCGTCAGAGACTCTCTTATAACTACTCTTGACCTGCAATGGATAGTCAGCGACTTCTGAGATGGGCACCAGGTCACGTGCAGCGAGTGGACCAGAAAAGCAGGTTGACACGGTGCGTCCGTAGCCGACGACTGACACGTGGTAGTAATTCCTGACTTCCTCAGTTTTAGTGCAGCGGATCACAAGGTCGTGCAGCGTGTGATTGACGACTTCGGCGACAAACTCAGCCTTCTTGCGGACCGAGTCGCCACTGAACAAGTCG